>Ga0302132_10001576_pt1 | contig 13131 bp, 3 predicted proteins | sample CB9_321_MG_FD_203113 | JGI IMG/M metagenome (GOLD analysis project Ga0302132, IMG submission 203113) | Marine microbial communities from Western Arctic Ocean, Canada - CB9_32.1 | ecosystem: Environmental > Aquatic > Marine > Oceanic | place: Canada: Western Arctic Ocean | collected 2017-09-19
TCTTAGAACGAAATTTGAAGTGGCTCATAGGCTATATTGAAGGGGGCCACCCCCGCCCCGTTTAATTGGGGAAAAGAATGAGCGAAGTCAGCGAGTTCGAAATGAGTGATGGGACTATAGGTCAGTTCTACTCTTTACCTGCAAAAGAAGCTGATTGGGGCGTTTCACTTTCTGACCTTCCATATTCTATCAGAGTATTACTTGAGGCGGCATTGCGAAATGCCGATGGGTTTCTAGTAACTGATGCTGATGTAGAGAGGATTGCAAATTGGAATCCAACAATGACTCCAGCCGAAATCCCATTTATGCCAAGCCGAGTAATTCTACAAGATTTCACCGGTGTCCCAGCAGTTGTTGATATCGCCGCGCTGCGCGATGGAATGGTAGAATTAGGTGGAGACCCCAAAAAAGTCAATCCACAAGTCCCAGTAGACCTAGTCATTGACCACTCAGTGCAGGTTGATTATTCAGGTCTTATCCCAGATGCGCGCGAACGTAACTTAGAGATTGAATATGAGCGCAACATGGAACGCTATCAATTTCTCAAATGGGGACAGCAAAGTTTGGATAATTTCCGCGCCGTCCCACCTGGAAGGGGGATTGTTCATCAGGTAAACCTTGAATGGATTGCAAGTGTCGCTCGAGAAGAGAATGGTGTTTGGTTAAACGATTCACTGGTAGGCACTGACTCGCACACGACCATGATCAATGGTTTGGGTGTTTTAGGTTGGGGTGTTGGTGGAATTGAGGCTGAGGCTGTGATGCTTGGACAGCCGATTTACATGTTATTACCAGAAGTAGTTGGTTTTGAGTTGACAGGAAGTTTGCAGTCAGGAGTGACCGCTACTGACATGACTTTGCGTATTGTTGAGATACTTCGTGAGTACGGGGTTGTTAGCAAATTCGTAGAATTTTTTGGTAGTGGTCTTGCCAACATTACTCTTCCAGACCGGGCTACAATTGCTAATATGGCGCCTGAATATGGGGCGACATGCGGATTTTTCCCAGTTGATGAAACAACACTTGAGTACATGCGACTTTCAGGTCGGGATGAAACTCATGTTGAAAATGTGAAGCGATACTTAAATGCTCAAGGGATGTTTTTGAATCCTGATTCAGCACATCCAAAATTTACTTCTACACTTTCACTTGATTTATCTACTGTGGTGCCATCTCTAGCAGGTCCAAAAAGGCCTCAAGACCGAGTCAATCTTTCAGATATGAAAGCGCATTGGATTGGTAGTTTGACCGCACCTCTTGGCCACCAAGGTCACGGGCTTGATGCTGATGCAGCGTCGTCAAAAATTCAGGTTGAAGGGGAAGATTACTGTTTGACTCATGGCGATGTGGTTATCGCCGCAATTACATCTTGTACTAACACTTCTAATCCATCTGTAATGCTTGCAGCGGGATTAGTTGCGCGCAACGCGCGTGCCCTTGGTATGATGATTAAGCCGTGGGTTAAACCAAGTTTAGCACCCGGGAGTAGGGTCGTAACAGAGTATTACGATGCTGCAGGTCTTAGTGAAGATTTGTCAGCTCTTGGTTTCAATAATGTAGGCTATGGCTGTACAACTTGCATCGGTAATTCAGGACCATTGGCGGAGAACATTGAGTCAGCAATTGATGCAGGGAATTTGATAGTTGGGAGTGTGATTTCTGGCAACCGAAATTTCGAAGGAAGAGTTCATCAAAAGGTAAAAGGCAGTTATCTTGGAAGTCCACCTTTAGTTGTAGCATATGCATTGGCTGGGACTCTAAATATTGACATTCAGAATGATGCAATAGGCCAAGATTCCAACGGGGACGATGTTTTCTTAGCCGATATATGGCCCTCGGATGAGGATATCCTGGCTACGGTAGCCGCCTCAATTGATCCTGAGATGTTCCGCAAACGTTACGCCGATGCAACCAATGAGCCGCGATGGAATGCAATTCCTTCATCACCAAGTGACTTGTATCCTTGGGATGATGATTCGACCTATATTCGATTACCTTCATTCTTTGAGGGTATTTCACTTGAATTAGATGAAATAAAACCAATAATCGGTGCTCAAGTTTTACTGATGTTAGGTGACTCAACAACGACAGATCATATTTCTCCTGCGGGGGCATTTCCACATACTGGCCCAGCCGGACAATACCTGATTGAAAATGGTGTGAAGCCGCGCCATTTCAACTCGTTTGGAAGCCGGCGCGGTAATCACGAAGTGATGATGCGTGGCACATTTGCCAATGTGAGAATCAGAAATAAAATTGCACCAGGAACTGAGGGTGGATTCACAACTTTCTTCCCAACTGGAGATGTTACTTCAGTGTTTGAAGCTAGCATGAGTTACCAAGAGAACGGGACACCATTAGTAGTACTTGCAGGCTCGCAGTACGGCACTGGTAGCAGTAGGGATTGGGCTGCGAAAGGTACGTTATTACTCGGTGTGAAGGCAGTTATTGCCACATCATTTGAGAGAATCCACCGCTCCAACTTGGTCGGCATGGGTGTACTACCTCTGACCTTCTTAGAAGGGCAAGACCCAGATAGTTTAGGGTTGGATGGGAGTGAGAAATTTGACATCCCAGCCCATGGGGAAATGGTGCCGATGAGTACCATGGTAGTGACAGCCCACAAGGGAGATGGGTCTAGTTTCAATTTTGATGCAATAGTGAGGCTTGATACACCTGTTGAAGTAGAATATTACAACAATGGTGGCATTCTTCAAACAGTGCTGCGAAATCTTGCAGTAACTAAATAATAAATGCATTATATTTTTGGGAACGAAAGCAGTAGTCCCCTACCTTTTAATTTTTTAACGGCGGTTATCCTTTAGACGGGTAATCGCAATCGGTATAGGTGAGTGTTGAATGTTGGGTCTATGACCCAGAGGCAGGTAAGGCATTCTCTTATTCTCGTCATTCTTCTATTGGTAAGTACTGTAGGCATCCATATTGCCATCGCGAAAAACCCAAATTTACATGATAGCGATTCGATATTGAGTTCTAGTCCAAACTCAATGGAAGTATTGATGCTAGGTAATTCCTACACTCAAGCAAATAATCTTGAATCATTGACCGAATCAATGTTAACAAATTATTTTGCAAATTCAAATGTTGACAGATTAGCCGCGGGTGGTTTGAATCTAGCCGACCACTCAAGCAGAGTCCAAACATCTGGTCACCAGTGGAACACAACCATCAACAATGGAAACTTCGATTGGGTCGTATTACAAGATCAAAGCCAAATACCTAGTTTCCCAGTCACTTCTCAATATTGGCAGGACAGTTTGTCAGGGGCAGTAGTTCTCAATGACATGATAGAGGATAATGGTGCAGAAACCGTTCTCCTAATGACTTGGGGTCGGAGAAATGGTGACCAAGATAATCAGTTGCGCAACCCGGACTTTTTGACAATGCAAGCAAATTTGGATTCTGGTTATCGGCTCTATGCAGAAAATGTTAGCACAGCGAGCCGACCTGTTTGGATAGCTCCAGCAGGATTGGCGTTCAAGCATATTTATGATGAAATTGTGGCATCTGGTGGTACACCTGAGAATTCTGGGACATTATTTGACGACCTCTATTCATCTGATGGAAGTCATCCATCTTTATCGGGGAGTTATCTAACATCTTGTGTGGTTTATGCAACTATTTCTGGTTCAAACCCAGTTGGATTGAATGGCCCTGCTAGCCTTAGTTCATCACGCATTCTTGAATTGCAAGAAGCTGCTGCTGCAACTGTGTTTAACAATACTCAAAATTTAGTGTATCCTTGGCACCGCGCATCCTCCTCAACTTTTTCGAATGGTAATTCTAGTGTAGTGTTACACCCAGCCCTCAATGAGACAGCAGGATTGACTCATCGACCAGGTCAACGGATTAATGGGGCAAGCCTTAATCTCACAGTTTCAGGATTACAAGAGTGGTCAAACACAACCAATCAGATGAGCACTCTTGCTCCTAATTCTGCCATGATAGGAACAACTGTTGACGCTAATGGGCAACTCCGATTAAACACCTCAAGCGGAGGGATTGTACCAAACTCAGGGACAAATAATACTGTAATATCTAGTTCAGTAACAATGAGTGGAAATCATTCCTATGATACTCTACATTTGTTGTGTGGGATTGTAAGTTGTGGCGAGATATCAGTATCTGGTGGCCCATTACGTATTTACGCTAATGTAATTAAAATTGAGTTAGGAACTTCAATCAATGCTGACGAATTAGTAATTGGTAATTGGGGCGCAGGGGGTTCTACTGCCCGTGCCTCTAACGGGAAAAGCCCAGGTGCAGGCGGTGGTAGTCACAGTACTAGTGGTGGCTCAGGTGGAGGCACAAATGGTGGTGCAGGTGGGACCACCTATGGAAACGGTTCAGAACCCGGCTCATCAGGTGGCAATGTCACCTATATCAACGCAAATGGCCAAGTAACCAATGACGCAAATGGTGGGTACGGCGGCGGTGTTGTCCTTTTGTTTGCGCGTGTCATCTACATGAACGGATCAATTTCTGCAAATGGTGGGCGTGGTGATGATGGTGCCCCACCTCCTGGCGGCACTGGTCCTGGTGGAAGTGGCGCCGGTGGGGGTAGTGGTGGATCAATTTCTTTGATGGCAAACAGCGTCTATATCGGTCCTAATGGTGTGTTAAGTGCTGATGGTGGCGATGGTGGTGATGGAGAAGATGGCTCTTGTGCCCCAGGTAATCCTTGCTTATTCATGTATGATGGTGGCAACGGTGGCGGCAGTGGAGCAGGTGGAACTATATTGCTCGCAACCACTACTAATAATTTGAATAATAATGGTGCAACGAGTGTTAATGCAGGTTCAGGAGGTGCTCGAGGTTCTCCATATGGGACTGGTGTATATGGGACTGCGGGGAACAACGGTAACACCGGCTATTCCTTTACCGGAACATTCGCTGGGTGGTCAGGGTCACTGGTCTATGTCTATGATGGGAATTACACTAGTCCGATCATCGGCCAACAAGGTCTCATCAATGTTCATGGTGTAGTTAGAATACCGAATAGTCAACCTGCTAACACCTCAATTGTAGCTACTTATCGATATACGGTAGACGGTTCATCTTGGTCACAATGGGAATCTTTCAATCTTACTCATGAGGCACTACCAGCGTACGCTCTCATTCAGTTCAACTTTTGGCTTTCAACAACCAATAATACTACAACTCCAAGAATTAATTCTATTGATTTAGATTTGTCAAATTGGTATTCAATAGATGATTTTAGACTAGCAATATCTAACACCACAGGTGGTACACCATTCTGGTATTTCCCACATAATCTAGGTGTTGTTAGGGATTCCAACCCACTTTTCAGCCAATTTGGTGGCCCAACGACTTTCCAAATATCTGTTCCAACCAATGCCACTCCAATTGGTTCTGGATGGATACATATTATTCCACCAACTTTCAATGTTGATTCAAATATTACGATTTCACTCGCCGGCAATACTATTCTATCAATCAACAGTAGTCAATTCCCTGCAATTGGTCTGACCATTGAATTGAATAATTCACTGTTACAAACGAATTGGAAAAATAATTTATCCGGCACTAATGGGCCAGCCGGAATAGCGTGGGGTAATTTAGAATTAGATTGTTCAGCACAAGGTTCGTACATGGGTAATTTCGCTAGTTCATTCGTTATCGTACCCTATGAATTAACTGAAACATTAGGGGCGAATGGAACTATTGTAACAGCACTAAATGACCATGTGAATAGGACTGGTGGGAGGTGGGCTGAAGCAACTTTCAGTACATTCCCAGTAATAAGCCAAGGCATCACATTAGATTCTCATGAGATTGTTTTAGACGCACTCTCGGTCAACTTCATAGACGATATTTTGCCGGAAGTTAGTGGTATCACCTTCTATGTGGACGGGCAAGAAGTCACCGAGGCTAGAGTTGGGGATTTGATTGAGATTCGTGTTAGTGTATTGGGAAATGAATCTGATGCCACGATTGAGTGGCATTTGCAAGGGCTCGGCAGCATCTCTTCATGGCCTCCCGCCTCACTTTCATTCATGAGTTGGGATACTCTTCACAATAACTACATTACATTTTATGATACATCTCAACATTCTGCAGAGTATGGTGATTCGATGGCGTTATGGCTATGGATGACTGATGCTGCAGGAAACTCACGCACACCGTCTGGAGTTGGTGCGTGGTACGAGACATTGGTTCTAAGGCCGGTCTTCCCCGATTTCGAGTTAATGACAGTGGGTGGCTGCGAGCGAGTCATTGTCGCTGTATGTGAGACGCAGCCAGGGGTTGAATTGGTATTCCAAGCCTCTGCAGTTCAAGATCGGTCAGATCTCAACATGTTTGTTCATATCATCAATCCAACTGATACTGGTGATGATTTCGTGGTTCCTTTGTATTGGCATGATATATCAAAAGTTTATGATGGTTCAATTTCCCTTTCCACTGCTGAACTTGGTTGGTGGGATATCAGATTCAGAGTTATAGATATTAATTTGAATGAAGAAAACTGGTCATCAGCGGTGATTGATAAAGTCCATGTTATTGATACAACCTCGCCAGATGAAGGTCAATTAACTGTTGTAAGTGATGATAATTCAAGCCTTTCTTGGGAAGTATCTGGCCAATGGCTAGCCACCTCTCGTGACAACTCAACCGCAAGTTTAGAAATCAATGGCCCCGATGGTTTTTCTCTGTCTATTCCACTATCTGACCCTGTAATGAACGACCCACTCAACATTTCTTCCTATGTTGCTCTTGGTTCAGAAGAAACAATGGGGATTGGTGCCTCTAGTGCTAATAACAGTACAACTGGGATTATATTTGACGAATTAAACCAAACTTGGCCAGGACTAACTCTGACGAATATCTCTGATTCATGGGGTTCAGTTACGACTTTCCTCTCTAAACAGTATGATATTAAGGCTGCAAATCCAGATATTATCACAATAATTCCAATCCGTGACTACAAATCCTCATCAACTAGTATTTGGAATTCATCTTATCCCACATTACTTGATGCTCTTGCACCGACTGGTGCTCAAATCTTTATTGGAGTTATGGAAATGGATCCTGATTATATCTGCCACATTGGTTCGGGGCCAGCTGGTTGCTACCAATATGGAGAGTTCCAGACTATTACTGAAAAGAACAAGATTATCACGGAAATAGCCTCATCAAGACCTTGGGTGACTTTAGTTCCACTATCTGATGACGGTCCAGAGCACCCGGAGTGGATTGATGGCAATGATGATTTCACAGATGCTGGGCACCGTTCCATTGCAACTGAAATGTTGCATGGGATAAATGGTAAATTAGATACTAGGTACTTCAGCATAGAGGCAAATTATACACAAGATTTGACTACACTTTCACCAGGGGTGTACGAATTTGAAATGCAAGTGATTGATGAGTTTGGTAATATCGCCGATGATGAAGTTCCAGGCCCCGATGCAACCATGTCACTGCTTCCGGCTGATGGCATTTTGTCATTGATAATTCAGTCACCTGTACCTACCGTTTTGCATCCGGGTACTTTTGATATCGCATATGATGCGATATGTTCAATCGGTTGTTCAATGGAACTTGAAATATTCCTAAATGGAGAATCAATTGAAGTGATTAATCCAACTAGTGGAGCAGGAACGTACACCGTCACAATCCCAAAAATTGGGGCACATATCATTTCCATGGTTCTTTCAACTTCTGATTGGCAAGTCACTTCACAGACAGCATCTTTGGAAGTTTTTGCAACGCCACCACCGGCACCGGAGTGGCACATCTCGTGTAGTAACTATGATGAGGAACTTACATTGCCAAGTATTGCATACAATGGGAAAATAGGAAACTTTTCTTCATCAACGCACTTTATCAAATGTACAGTTACAAATAGTGGTGATGCTAATGGATTTGTTCACCTTTCTCTCAATTCGTCTTTTGATCCGTTTGAATGCACGTCAACAGTGTTTGAGATATCTCCCGCTGGACGGGCAGAATTTGATTGTACTGCAGAAGAGAACGACATATTTTCGGGAATAGTCCAAATTTCGTTAGAATTTGAACAGGTTGGCGAATCTGCTAACACATCAATTGGAGGCTGGGATACTACTGTAGTAATGTTGTCACCACGTTTTGTCGCAGATGAGATTGTTAGTGATAATCAGCTAGAAGGAGATGATGGCACAACAGCAGAGGTTGCAGGGAAAACACCGTTTAATTGGGTGATTTCAGCATTCGTTTTGATTTTGGTCGGGATTGGTGCAATCAGTATAATGTTTGCAATGCGCGATAGAAGAGAGCCAGAGATTCTAGAAGTCAATGAGGATTCACTATTCAATGATAAAATGAGGACCTCGGAAGAATCTGAAGAATTGGAAACTATTCATCCTTCAATTGTAGCAGAGCAGGATGAACCAACGGAACTAACTCCAGTCAGTCCAGAGCTCAATCCCATTGTGGACCATGTTATCTCGGAAGGTGAGACAGAAATTCTTGATTCATACCTAAATCTACCCAGTGGTGGAGAATATCAGGTGGCCGATGGGGTTACTGTGTACGAGCACCCAGATGGGTCTCGATGGCAACAAGAAGAAGGCGGTAAATTTCACCGGCTTGCTTGAAACCAAATGAGCAAATGATGATTGATTCTGCGTCATTTTAACGGTTGGTTCAAGAACCACCTCTATCCGCTATGGGTCGTGGTAGACGAAATACGCTCCTGCTACCGGTTCCGGTCGGATGATGGCATCGTGATTCTTATTGAGGGAGAAATGGATTGGGTTGAGTCTTGGCGGGGGAAAATAGGTCTCGACGACATCGGGTTACTAGAGAGACTTAGCATAGGTTCAGACGGCGATCCAATTATGACTTCATCTTCATCAACCCGAAGCGTCAGTAAACCACTTCCAGGCCCCACTCCAAATCCTGAGAGTGTGTTGACCGTACGCAGAACAATAGGTGAACTGAACATAGAAGAAGAGATGGCGAAACTTGGAATCTACAAAGAGGAGTCTCCAAGCGTTGGTGATTTGAGGGCAATTCTTGATGAGTATGACGAAGCACCAAAGCCACCACAAGGTTCACCCTCGACCGAGCCAATAGCAGAAGGATGGCTACGCGAGGCACTACGAATTGCAGTTCGCAGATTTGGTGTGATGGGACTTCCTGTTGACGTGATTGTTGAAACAATTCACGGACGCCATGATTTAGACGATGAACTCGTGGGTGGCTGGCTTGAGACACAGTATCAGCTAGGAAAACTTGTCAAGATTTACGGTGGTTCTAGAGAGGGTTTTGGTCCTTCTCCAACGTGGCTTGACGCAGTTTGAAGATGCAAAAATAATACTATTTTTGGAATAAATGATTGCTATTATATCAACTGATTTTGTGTTGATTATGCGGTGGGATGGAGAACTAACACTTAGAAACAATAATCGTTGTACTGCGTGACAATTGGTATAGCATTTTTCACACACGCGCACGAAAGGGGTAATAAGAAAGCCCAAAGTCGGTTGGTCTTGTATGTCGAGCCATACCTTTGAACTGAATATGAACAAGGCACGGGTCAAAGCCGTCGCACTAGTCGCACTGATGGTATTGTCAACTTCGTTGGCAGTGCTGGATGTTTCGGCAAGTAATTCGAAGCAATACCCAGTAACAAGGAATCCTCTGGACCTTGCGACTGGTGACTTTGATTGTGACGGTGATGACGATATTGTGACCGCGAGCGAGATGGGGAACTTTTTGTCCATTCTCTGGAATGATAATGGGAATTACCAAGATAGAACTGACCTTTGGGTTTCTAACAACGCAAGCCGCCGTGCTGGATTCACTGACATCGCTGATGTTGGTGGTGTTGAAGTAGGCGACATTGATGATGATGGAAAGGACGACATAGTATTCTACCAAGGAAACATTCAGGTTTTTGGTGGTACAGAAGTAATCCGTGGAAACCTAACTGTCTTGAGGAATGAGGACTGTGCTGGGACTTTCAGCGAGGATGCAGTTTACACAATGGGTGACATCGTATGGAACTTCCAAATTGGCGATGTTAACGGTGATGGGGCAGACGATATTGTAGCTCTTGAATTACAAGATTTGGCTTCAGGTACACAGCGTCTCTTAACTTATCTTGGTGGTTCTCAGCGTAACAATATTGCGACAAATCATAAGATCACAACTCTTGATAATCTCGCTAACAAGGTCTACGCAGACATTAGGCTCGGAAATTTCGGCGAGGCTGTTGTGGGCGGTCCTATTGGAAACGATTGCGATGATTTAGATGCATTCTTGCATTATTGGCCAGGGTTCAATGCAGCAACAGGATTCTCAGATGGTGATTGGGATAACGTTTCTATCGTTGAATTCGAATGTACACTCGATACATTCGCAGCATGGAATGACCCTAACAAGCAACATACAATCAAGTTGAATTCTGAAAGTGGTAGCTTTGACATCGCTGATGAAGATAATGATGGCAAGATTGACACTATGGCAATCACGAATTTGACAACTGTTGTGTTACAGAGCTGTGCAGCGGCTCCTTGCCCATCACAGAATAATTGGCAACAAATTGCAGTTTCTCCGACTATAGGGTCATTTATACCGGCTTCAGTTGAATTACAGGATGTCAATCAAGATGGAAGCATTGACTTAGTTGTTCCAACCACTTCCACCATTACCAGTTTGGTCGGCCAAAGTGGTAATACTGTGACATCATATTCGGTGGATAACCTAGAGGAATTGAATACTGTTCAAATTATTCTATCTGATGGCAGTGGGGGATACTACCAACCACAATCAATGCCTGTCGGCCGCCGACCAACTATGGTTCTTGTAGGTCAGTTTGCTGGTGGTCCAACCAGCGCTCTTGACTTGGCAATCGGTAACCGTGACTACACCTATCAGTACTCAAACGGTGCACTACACATTGATTCAAAGGGATGTGCTTTCGACCCACTAAATCCACAACTGAATGGTTTTGGATGTGGTAATCTCGATGCCATTTCTGTTGTTCAACTTGATAACGAAGACGTTGGGATATCAGGCATGACAGTTTCACCAGCAAGTTTCAATCCAGATACTGGGAGGATGACGATTGGTGAAGGCACTCGTGAGGTGAATGTTACTGTGCAAAACACAGGGCTTAATTCCATCACCGGAAGCGTGGATGTTGATGTTTCAGTCAAGGAAATCACCGGTGGAGTAGACACGACAGTTTACTCAAATGACTATGAAACAACACCAACTACTAACTGTGGTTCAGGTTGTACCTGGGCTTATGCAGATTATGACCAGGAGTCATATTTCTGGCATGAAGAGACTGCATCAAACCATTCTCAGAACCCAGAAGGTGACGAAGCGGATGTCAATCCGACCGACTACATGTGGGCAGGGACATGGCAACCGAATGCAACTGCTAGTAATCAGATGGAAAGCGGATATTTATCCAATCAAGATGATGGATTAATCTTGAGAGACATCGATTTGACTGGTGCTGACGCAGCATCACTTGAACTTGATTTGTATTGTAGTGTGGGTTACTCTGTTGTCCATTACGTGAATTCTCAAGGTTCAATCTCAGGTATGGTAATTTACGATGATTCGTGTAACATTGATGTTTATACTGATGATGAGGGATGGGTTCCTATCATCTATCGTGGTGGTTATGATGCTGTAAGAATTAACGAATATTACAATAATGGTGGTTCAGTAGAATATACAAGTAGAATTCAGCATATAACTGGTACAAATTACAGTTGGATGGACCTCAAAGGAAACAATTCACTGGATTTGACACCATGGGCTGGAGATACAATTGACCTCCGATTCCGTTTCCGTACTGGATACGAAGGAAGTGTAGGGCGTGACAACACTTCACGTAACACTCAGTGGGACGGTATGGCGTTTGACAACTTAACAATCAAGAAAACAATCACACAGTTCGGCCAAATCCAGCCAGTTTCACAAAATCTGAACCTCAATAACTTCGCCCCAGGCGACGAGCAAACCATTACCCTAAACGCATATTTCACAAATGGTACTGAATACATGGTTGAGAGTGCTCTAACATCTCCTACTGGATTCAGTAATGAGGATGCAAGCAACGATGATATGCGTTGGAAGATGGACGTGCTAAACTTGTATGATCCAGCTGTCAAGGAGATCACCTCTCAAGACCGCAGTGCTTTGTATGCATCCGGAGATATGCCGATTGATGTTATTGTTGAGAATGCTGGAAACACCGTGATGGATTTTGAGGTCAAAGCAACGGTGTATACCGCTCAACCAAATGCTCTTTTCACAAATCCATGTAAGGATGTAGAAGACTTTGAGCCAAGCGCATGTGCATACATGTTTGGCGATGATAGTGATGGTGATGGTGGGATCGTTGATGATACCGATGCAGGTGTCCAAAACGCAATTGTCCCAGGTAACCGACCATTGTTTGGTGGTAACGCATACTGGTTCGGTCATCCTGATTCAGGATACGGTGACAATTGGAATGAGTCAATGACGCTACAAACTATTGATTTGCGTAATATGGGTGGCGATTTCGCTTACCTGACCTTCGATTACTTCGCAGAGGCTGATTACCTCAGTAATCAAGATGGTGATATTGTTGGAATCAATGAATACGGTGCTCTAGAAATAAGCTGGCGCAAAGGCTCACAAACCTACGCAGGACTTGTCTATGGCTCATGGAACGACTACAATGAAAATGGTATTATTGGCGGGCCAAATCAAAGTTGTGAAGACATTGATGATGATGGTGTCTTTGATGAAGTTGAGTACATGGGAGACCATACCGACCAAGGCAACTATGTGGTGTGGTTTGATAGTGAAGGAATCGTGAAGTCAGTCACCCTTGACTTGACTCACATCGTGATACAGAACCGTACTGGGCCTTCCAACAACTGGCGAACTGAGTGTACATCTATGGATGGTGCTGAAGTCGATTTGACTTTCCGTTTCATGACAAATAGTGATGGTATCAATGGTAGTTCCGGATTCGCTGGTTTCGCTCTTGACAATATTACTGTGCAGGAGTATACATTTACTTCCGACCAAACTTACTATCAATCTGTGACTAACATTGATGCTCGCGAGGAGCGTAATGTCTCCATTGGAGTA
>Ga0302132_10001590_pt1 | contig 13083 bp, 7 predicted proteins | sample CB9_321_MG_FD_203113 | JGI IMG/M metagenome (GOLD analysis project Ga0302132, IMG submission 203113) | Marine microbial communities from Western Arctic Ocean, Canada - CB9_32.1 | ecosystem: Environmental > Aquatic > Marine > Oceanic | place: Canada: Western Arctic Ocean | collected 2017-09-19
AAAGATCGTAATTCAGATTGAGGATACCACTTACACCGTTGCGGCTAATGTAGGTGTTGATACAGAGGCGTGTCCTTCTGCTATGCACGTTGCTCATACGCACGACACATCTGGTAAAATCCACGTTGAAACACACGAGCAAACCAATGTTTCTCTCGGTGTTTTCACACAAATATGGGGGATTATATTTGATGAAACCCAATTCGGACCATATCATGTAAATGATACCCACGAATTGGTGATGATGGTTGACGGGGTCGTCAGTGAGGAATGGGGTGGCCATATATTCTCTGATGGCGAAACTATTCTCATCCATTATCGTGAGAGACAGTAACTTACAATTACTGAGATAAGTGTAAACGCGTCTGATATATGTTGAATTACCTCAGATGGTACAATTCTTACAACTTGTTTTGGGAAAGGAATAGAACCTGAAAAGTTTGGCAGCAGGAGAAGGGAGAGGTTAACATGACACGAAAATCGTCAATAGCAATTCTGTTTCTAGTCGTTCTAGTCGATATGATTGGTTTTGGAATCATCATTCCATTCCTAACTTACATGGTGGCGGGATTAGCATCTCCTGGCGAGCCTATTGGGCGCTGGGTTGCCGCTTTGATGGCAGCATATGCGGGAGCGATGTTTCTTTTCAGCCCATTTTGGGGCGCCTTATCAGACCGAATTGGTCGGCGCCCTGTGTTGATGGTTGGGTTGGTTGGCAACTCATTTGCCTTCCTAATTTTTGGGCTTTCTAGTTCACTTTGGATGGCTTTGTTTGCTCGCCTTTTCGCCGGTATGGTGAATGCCAACATCTCTGTCACCCGTGCATATATTGGTGATATTTCAGAACCACATGAAGTTGCTCGCCGCCAAGGAATACTTGGCGCTGCTTTTGGTGTAGGGTTTTCAGTCGGCCCAGCAATTGGTGGATTTCTATCTGCACCGGCCGAGTGGACTTGGACTACCGCTTTTGTTGGCACGATTTTTGAAACTCATCCTTATCTACTTCCTTGTTTAGCCTCAAGCCTTCTTTCGTTCGTAGGATTCTTATTTGCGATAACAAAACTTGAAGAAAGTTTACCCAAGTCGGAACGCCAAATAGTTGAGAAGCGCTCACCAGTTCAAACTCTGAAAACTAATATTACAAATATTGGTAAAATGTACAAGAGACCAGTTGTATCTCCTATTCTCTTGTCAATGCTCTTCTTTTGGATTGGTTTCACAATCATGCATGTAGTACTCATTCTTTTCACTATGATGGCGGTTTCAGAAGGAGGGTTTGGCTTTTCTGAGCAGGATAATGGCTGGATTTTTACCTTTGTTGGATTAATTGGGATAATCACACAGGGACGTTTGATTGGTCCATTATCTAGTCGATTTGGCTCTTCATCATTGATGTCTTTCGGATTCCTAATTTGTGGTTTGGGTTTGGCAACTATACCTTATGTCCCACCTCATTTAGGTTTGCTAGGGTTATTGCCTGTGATGGCTTTTGTTGCATTTGGCAATAGTCTAGTCACACCTTCAAATATGACATTATTGACACATGTCTCTGGGTCAAAGGAGCGTGGGATGGTAATGGGTGTGAGTGAGTCACTTCGGGCACTTTCCTCTTTTGCTGGAGTAATAATTGGTGGCTTAGTTTGGGATGCAACAGTCTCTAGGACGGGATTTTTTGACTTCCATACTGCCTTTTTATTCTGTGGTTTATTCAGTCTAATTGCCTGGGTTGTATTCCGATTTTCTAATGCTTTCAGAGCCGAAGATGAAATATTAGCTGCTGCTGAGGCGGATGCATGAAGGATATTGTTGGTACAATTTCTAGTCCGGCTATTGTCTGTCACGGAGGCGCTGGTCACAGTGCTAAAGACCAACCAGGTGTTGATGCTGCTGTTGAAGCAGGTTGGGATATTTTACAATCAGGGGGTACAGCGTTGGATGCCACGTTAGCATCTGTAGTGATGATGGAAAATGACCCAGCATTGAATGCAGGAACTGGTGGCCGAATAAGATCTGATGGCAGCGTTCAACTTGATGCAGCAGTGATGACAAGCAATGGCCAATTTGGGGCAATTACCTGCATTCAACAGACTAAGAATCCAATCCTAGTAGCAGCAAAATTATTGGATGAAAATGTCAACATTCTAGCCGGTACAGGTGCGCGGGAATTTGCTGATAAAATTGGGGTTGCAAGAGAAGATGTAGTAGGCTCCTCAAAACCCACAGGAAATGACACAGTTGGCGCAGTTGCGCGTGATGAAACCGGACTTATTGTGGTAGCATCCTCAACCGGTGGATGCACGGGGATGCCAGTAGGCAGAATCGGAGATGTACCATTAATTGGTGCAGGATTGTGGTGTGACAAACGAATTGGAATCGCAGCAACTGGAATCGGTGAACAAATAACTCTCAAGATGTCGTCAGTTAGAATTGCTGATAGAATGGCGGAAGGATACGATATTGAAAATGTTCTAAATTGGGGGGTTAATCAATATCCATCAGATGTTGAAGTTGGTTTTATCGCACTTGCTACTGAAGGTGTAGGGCTTGGACTAGCAAATACCAAAATGCCGTGGTCCTCAAAGTGACGAATAAACCAATTTTCTTGTCCAACCTCCGTTTGCTATTTACGGCTCCCATGTTTTAGGTACTCTCATGCGTGGGGGCGCGAGTGAGATGACGGGCGCGCGAGTCTATGCTAAATTGCTAGTATTTTCTATGATTTTAGCATCTTTCACGGCTTTTGCCCCTACTGCAAGCGCTGTAGTTTCGGGTGATTTGGCTATAGTTTCTGGAATTGAGCCTATTGCAGGGGCAACTTATGACCGAGACACCTCATTTATCACCCCAAAAGTGCAAATAAAGAATGATATGTTTTCCTCACATTCCCCACGACAGATAAATTGGCAAATTTGTTCTGGAGACCATACATCTCTTATTGGGTGCCCTGGGAGTCCGAATGGAGGTTTTACTAGCACGGGATCAATATCTGGCTTTCAAGTGATTAATATTTCATTCTCTAATCTTTATCAGCCATCTTTTACAGGTGTCCATACAATCTTTTTCATGTTTGCAGAGAATGATGCGGATTCATCTGATGATATGATTTCTTACACATTTAATGTCCAATCTCCACTTAGAGATATTTCATTGAATCAAATCAATTTTGATGAAACTAAAGTTTACAACAGTAATACTTCTTATCCAATTACCAGCGAATTTTATCGCCGCTCATGGCAATCTGGAGATAACGCAACCTTTGGTTGGGAATTGTATAATGAAAAAATATATGTTGACTCAATTTCTTCCGGAGGACTTCACTCATGCGCAATATTAGATGAGGGTTCACTTGAGTGCTGGGGCAAGAATAATTTCGGTCAATTAGGATTGGGGAATACTGGGACTCAAAACAGTCCCGTTACGCTTTCTCTTGGAGGAGGGAGAACAGCCACAAGCATTGCTGCAGGTGGTAATCATTCCTGCGCAATTTTAGATGATTTATCTGTAAAGTGCTGGGGTGCTAATAATAACGGTCAACTCGGTATTGGGGACAATGTAATGCAAACCTCTCCAAAAGGTGTTTCATTCGGAGTCAGAACAGCTGATGCAATTGCAAGTGGTGACACTCACTCATGTGCGATATTAGATAATGGTTCAGTGAGTTGCTGGGGTAGGAATATTGAGGGACAACTTGGATTTGGTAATTTCACAAGCAGAAATACTCCCTTGTGGGTAAACCTCTCTGAAAATCACACTGCTACCCAAATAACAACTGGCTATCGTCATACATGTTCAATTCTTGATAATGGTTCAGTGAGTTGTTGGGGATGGAATCTACACGGTCAATTGGGTTTAGGAATCCTTGATATTTGGGTAAACACTCCTTTATGGGTAGATATTGGAGTAGGTAGAACTGCTACTTCCATTTCTGCTGGTTTAGCTCATACTTGTGCTATTCTGGATGATGAAAGTGTGAAATGTTGGGGGTTGAATGATGATGGCCAACTAGGTTTAGGTCATTATAATAGTGAAAACATCCCAACTTCTGTTGTATTATTTGAAAATCAAACCGCTTCTTCAATTGATGTTGGAAATACTCATTCTTGCGTAATAACTAATTTTGGTGCACTGAATTGTTGGGGTTCTAATGAAGAAGGGCAACTGGGTACAGGAGACCTAATCTCAAACCATTCTTCACAAAATATCACAATCAATCTTCCTAGTCAAATTGATTCTGTTCAACTAGGGGGGAGCCATACTTGTGTGGTGTTGCAGAATAAAGTGATGAGTTGTACAGGGCGAAATCAAGAGGGCCAACTAGGTATCGGAATTTTCACTCAACAAGTCACACATTCGCCGATTGATTTCGGAGGTGGGCGTTCAATTGTACTCACGGCACAGCAAACATCACTTCCTCCTCCTGCAACAGACCAACACTGGACGGCTGCTCTTCCAAATATCATAGCTCCTTACCCTGGTAGATTTGTACTTCGGGCTGGATTAATCACATCAGATGCTGACATGAATGATTGGAATAATATGGGTACAATGATGATATATTTCAATGATGATACTGATGTATGGATTGAAAGTATTGAGCCTGCTAGGGGCTCTGGGCTAATTGTTCAGGCCGGAAATCAAAACAATACACTATACCCACTAGGCGAAAATTCGATCAAAGTAAATGTTGGCAACATAGGGTCGATGTACGTTAATACTTCATTTACACTGAGTATTTTTGATATGAATGGCACTTTACTTGATGGGCCAAATCCTTGTGATGTAGAGATGGACCCTCAAGAATCAGCATCATGTATCTTCTCAATGCCAGTTATTGGAGACTTAGTTCTCCGTGCGCAATTCCCTGTGGGGATTGATGAATTAGATGTGAACCCGTCTGATAATTGGTATGAGGTAGAAGTTAGTAGTCGCCATAGGCCAGCTTACCCGGCAATCAGTTATCCACCAGAAGGTGCGAGATTTGATAGTGGTGATTCAATTTTATTCATCGGTCAAGTGAGTCAATATTCAGCAATGCCAATGAATTTCACTTGGCGTTTGAATTATGAAGAGGTCATCGGTTACGGTCAAATAATCAATGCGAGTTTACCAATGGGTGAATGGTTAGTAACACTGACAACAAGAGATGCTCAAGGACAAGTAGAGACTGGAATTAGGAATGTAAGAATACAGAACCGAATTTCTATGGCTTATGCTCCATGGGTTATTGGTGGTGAATCTGTCTTAGACGAACAAGTCAACTATGTGTTCAATGAACCAGAATATCCTCCTTCTGGTTTTGATTATACAATGGTAAGAGAGGCCGGGCTCTCAACATTGAGAATAATTGATTTTGACATCGAACCAGCCCTAGCTACTGTGACAGATCCAGGGATAGTATTCACAGATTCATGGATTTCACTTACGGGGATGATTCCCGATGGATTGGATCGTGAATCAATTCAACTCTTTAGAATGGAATCCAAGACAACAACTGCCATCAGCGAGTTACTTTTCCCTTCAATGTATGAAATCAATAGTGATAATGACACTTTACATATTTATGATTCAGATTATACCAATGGCATATACTTAATCGCAGGAGATTTGATTTCAGCAAATGTCAGCCTCGAAAATCTCTCAAGTATACAACTTCCGGGCGGTGCCCTAAGAGTTGAATGGGAGCCAACAGGTGATTTAGATAATCCATATTTTGGTGGCTGGCGGGTTTACCGAAGATTATCATTTCCATTCTTTTGGCCATTTGAGAACAACTCACAGTTTCAGTCAGTAATCGGGACCGAAGTATCTGATATTGAGCCACATGGTACTTTTTGGGTTGACCCTGCCCCTCTCCCGGATGGTTCTTGCGTATCTTATCTAGTAATGGCAATTGATAGACAAGGTGTTCCAGATTATTCTCACGGTGGTGCGGTAGGATGGGATGGTAGTTCAGTAGAATGGCAGTGTGGGGATGCAACGCCACCACATATAGAGGTGCAGAATATGGCTCATGTTGTGTCTTTCAATAATAGTTCAGGACAGAATATCCATCATGTTGATATTTCTTGGACATGGCCAGAATATGGTGATGAGGATAATATTACTTGGCAGTTATATCGTGTTGACCTAATTCCTTCTGATTTGACTTGGATTGAACCAATTGAGATAGATATGTGGGGTGAACCAGGAACTGTTGGCTCATTCCATCAAAAAGAGGACCGATTCCGAGATGGAATTGAGAAACAACATATTTATCATTATATTCTAGTGCCAACAGATGATGTAGGGAATATTGATTATTCTCCACTTCAGGGCAATATTGAAACCGTTGATGTAGGTAATCAATTTTGGGATCATAATAGTGATTTAATTCCTCCACCTCCACTAGAAAACCCACCGCCATACGGAGTTGAATGGTTTGGTGAAGTGTTAGATTACTGGGGTATTGGAGTCTTTAGAACAAGTGCGATGATGGCGTTTGCGATTCTTCTCCTTAACATAGTGATGATTCCAGTCATCATCAATCAAACTCGAGGAGTTCGCCGCCGAGTAAAACGAGATAAGAAAAAGCATCAAATACGCCAAGAAAGGCTGGATGCCGAGGATATGGCGGATGACCTTGAAGATATATTTAATTAAATAATTTAGAATAATATCAAACAAGAATGATAATTTCTAATCTTTCGTTGAGTATACATTAATGGCGCGACGTGGGAGATTCGAACTCCCGCGGGTAAACCCACCGGATTAGCAATCCGGCGCGATGGCCAGGCTATGCGAACGTCGCAACGGGACTGCCGACCTGCCAATCCGTCTTAAGCCGAGCGGAGGTGATGACGAATCATTCTTCTTCAGAACCGATGACATCATCAAGGACTTCATCTTCATCATCTAGTAATTCTGCAGGTAATCTAGCCACACCAATGATTGCATCTGAGAATTTATTTCCACGCTTGCCATCTTTACCGCGTTCTCTCAGTTCCATAAGTCGAGTGCCACGTGTAACTCTGCCTGTGGTTTCTTTGGTTTGAGAGGCTTTGATTCTAATCATCATCCCACTTTGTGCAAGGAGGAACAATTGATCATCTAAGTCTGGTATATGTCTGACTGTGACGATTTCATCATCATCATCAATTAGCATTGTCTTTACACCTTTAGCACCGCGCTTGGTCCGCCGATAACCGTCAGTCTTCATCTTTGGTTCGTTGAATTTGTCGACTTTCTGAACACCCTCACTATCAAGGTCATTGATTTTTGCTGCAGTACCCATCTTGGTTCTCTTACCCATTCCATGGCGACTTACTGTTAGGATGTATGTTTCAGGGTTGTTAGTAACAATCATTCCTGCTACTCTATCACCTTCCTGTTTGAAGCTCATTCCCTTAACACCTTGAGAAACTCGTCCTTGTGCTCTTGCCTCATCACCGAAGAATCTACACGCCCGTCCTTTGGCTGAGATGAAAACTACTTCATCTCCAGTTCTAAACGCCCTTACTGCTACTAATGCATCATCATCAACCAACTTGATTGCATACTTTCCGTTACGATTGATTTTTGCATACTCCGCAAGCGCGGTTCGTTTTGCTCTACCATTCTTAGTGGCAAACATGAGGTAAATACCATCATGGTTTTCAAGCATTTCACGGTTGACTGGTAATATCGCGACTACATTCTCTTCATCACGGAATCCCTCTAACAAGTTCTTCACATGTCTTCCCTTTGCCTGTCTGCTTGTTTCTGGAGTTTCCCAAGCGCGTAATCCGTAGACCCTACCTTGGTCGGTAAAGATTAGCAACCTGTCCTTTGAGAAGCATGCGTGTACACTTTGAGGAACATCTTCATCTTTTGTGGTTACGCCTTTGAGTCCAGTCCCCGCTCGGTTTTGTAATCTGAAAGCCTCAATAGGGGTGTGGCGTAGATAATTTTCTTGAGATAGAGAAATTACAATTGGCTTCTCTTCGATGAGATCTTCCCGGTCCATTGACAAAGGCATTGGGTCAATGTGCGTTCTGCGAATGTCGCCATGCCGGTCGGTTATATCTTGAAGTTCATCCATGACTATCGTCAATATTTCAGTTCTACTTGCAAGGATTTCGTTATACCTTTTCACAGAAATTGCCAATTCCCCTTGTTCTTTCTCAAGTTTACCGACAGATTGCTTAGTCAACCGTCCTAGTGGCATCTCGTAGACAGCTTTAGTTTGAATTTCACTCATCCCATATTTGTCGGATAAGCGTAAATGTACTTCTGCATAATCTTCACAATCTCGAATAATGTCCGTGATATCTCTGCCATGCTGGGCAACAATCAATAATCCTTCTAATAGGTGGATTCTTGCTTCTGCCTTGGTTAATTCAAACTGAGTTCTTCTCTCAATAACCCCTTCACGATGACGAACCCAGGTGTGTAAGATTATTGATATTGTTAGTTGAACCGGTTGACCATTGATTATTCCCATCATGTTGGCTGAATATGATTCCTGTAATCGACTCGACTTGTAGAGTTGGTTGAGAACTGCGTGTGGGTCGGCATTCTGCTTGACCTCAATTACAACACGAATCCCTTCTTTGGATGATTCATCCCTAATATCTCGGATACCTTTGACATGCTCACTGGTTACTAGTTTAGCAATCTTCTCTAGCATTTCTGATTTTTTGACTTGATATGGGATTGCATTAACGACAATTTTCTTATCTGCTCCATTTTCTTCTACTACACAGTCGCTCCTAACATGGAATTTACCATGGCCGGTTTCATACATGTCCCGAATCCCATCAATTCCGTAGATTGTTGCTCCTGTAGGGAAATCAGGTCCTTTAATCAGTTTCATATATTCATCAACGCTAATATTTGGGGCCTTGTCTGGGTTGGTACTATCTAGATCATTTTCAAGAATAACGCCAATATGCATTTTGATAGCATCATTCATCTCATTGAGATTATGAGGTGGGATTTTTGTTGCCATACCAACTGCAATACCATCACTTCCGTTGAGTAATAAATTTGGCATCCCAGCAGGCAATACGGTTGGTTCACTTTCAGAATCATCAAAATTTGGTTGGAAGTCAACGGTATTTTTCTCAATATCTGCTAGGAGACTATTTGCTAATCTGTCAAGCCGACTTTCTGTATATCTCATTGCAGCAGGGGGGTCTCCGTCAATACTTCCAAAGTTCCCTTGCCCATCGACAAGAGGATATCGCAAACTGAAATCTTGTGCCATGCGAACCATGGTGTCGTAAATGGACGAGTCACCATGGGGGTGGAATTTACCCATCACTTCTCCAACTGAACGAGCAGATTTGGTAAATGTCTTGTCATGTGTGTGGCCGCCAGCATGCATCCCGTACAGTATTCTGCGGTGTACAGGTTTTAGTCCATCTCGGACATCTGGTAGTGCGCGACCAATAATTACTGACATAGCGTAATTGATGTAACTATCTTTCATTTCTTCGCTGATTTGGTGGTCAACGACTCGGCCAATATTAACTTCTCTAACTTCATCTTCAGATGTCAAGGTTAGTCACCTCCATTGCATACTTTTCAATAAATGCCCTTCTTGAAGGCACATCCTCACCCATCAATATTTCAAACATATTGTCTGCCTCTAAGGCATCTTCAACTGATACTTTGAGGAGGGTTCTCTCTTCTGGATCCATGGTGGTATCCCATAGTTGGTCGGGGTTCATTTCACCAAGACCTTTGTATCTCTGGATAGTAATCTTAGCATTGGGTTTGCCCTCTGTCAACTCTTTGATATGTACATCTCTTTCTCCGTCGCTGTAAGCGTAGCGAGATTCTCTTCCTCTGCTAACCTGATATAGCGGGGGTTGAGCGATGTAAACATTACCATTTGTCACGGCATCTTTCATGTAACGCCAGAAGAATGTCAATATCAAAGTCCTAATGTGGGCTCCATCGACATCGGCGTCAGTCATGATAATTAGACGGCTATAGCGTAATTTCGCAGGATTGAAGAATCCTTCATCCAGTTCTGTTTGCTCTTCATTACTATCGCCTTCATTCTCATCATCGTCACCATCATGATTTTTATTGCCAACACCTGCCCCAAAGGCTCTAATCATTGTTTGAATCTCATTGTTTTGAAATACTTTGGCAGGATGTTTTTGCTGTCTTTCAACATTGAGGATTTTCCCTCTTAATGGTAGAATCGCTTGAGTTCTGCGATCGCGTCCCGTCTTTGCTGAACCGCCAGCCGAATCACCTTCGACTATGAACACCTCACATTCGCTAGGGTCTCTAGATTGGCAATCAGCTAATTTCCCTGGCAAGCCGCCACCTTCCAATACACCTTTGCGACGAGTTAAATCCCTAGCCTTACGGGCTGCTTCTCTGGCTTTACTAGAAAGGATACCCTTGTCAATAATCATACGGCCAGTTGTCGGGTTCTCTTCCAAAAACTCACTTAATTTTTCATTTACAATAGATTCTACGATTCCTTGGACTTCGCTAGTTACTAACTTGTCCTTAGCTTGTGATGAAAAAGAGGGGTCAGGGTGTTTGATGCTGACCACAGCAGTCAAACCCTCGCGAATATCTTCCCCCGAAAGATTCCCTACTTTTTTGAGAAGTTCTCTAGAATTTCCGTAGGTGTTGATTGTACGTGTTAGTGACCCGCGCAGCCCAGACATGTGGGTACCGCCATCACGATTGCGGATAATATTGGTATAACATTGGATTTTTTCGGAGTATGCATCAGACCATAGCAATGCGATGTCTGCTTCAACGAGTTTTCCATCACTATCTTCGCGAGAACCTATCAGTCGAATTACTTCTGGGTGGATGCTGACGGCTCTTTCACCAAGGTGGCGAACAAATTCTGAAATCCCTCCTTCATATTTGTGGCTAACCTTCTCTTTTCCTGACATCTCATCAGCCAGAGTAATTTCTAATCCGCCATTGAGAAATGAAGTTTCTCGGAGTCGTTCATCCATTCTATCATATTCAAATTTAGTGACATTTGAGAAGAATTGCAAGTCTGGCATAAAGTGGATGGTTGTACCCGTTCCATCACTATCACCTACTTCTTTGACATCATATTGTGGGACTCCCGCATGGTATTCTTGTTGCCAAATTTTACCATCGCGGTGGATAGTCATCAACAACCATTCGGAAACGGCATTGACCGCAGAGACGCCAACCCCATGTAACCCACCTGAAACTTTGTAGGCTTCATTGTCAAACTTTCCTCCAGCATGCAAACTGGTCATCACAACTTCAGCAGTACTAATCCCTTTATCGGGGTGGATCCCTACGGGGATACCTCTCCCGTAATCTCTCACAGATACTGAGCCATCTGCTTTGATTATCACATCAATAACATCGTTGTAGCCAGCTAAGTGTTCGTCAACTGCGTTGTCAACAACTTCCCAGATACAGCGATGTAACGCTTCACCATTATCGGTTTCCCCAAGATACATTCCCGGGACTTGCCGGACTGCTTCAAGCCCCTCTAGGACCTGAATTGTTCCTTCATCATATTCTCCTGCCATTGAAATCACTTCTCGCCTCTCAGGGGGTATCTAAGATACCCCCTGTGTATTTTAAACCCGCCGCTACCCGGTTCATAAACCCTCTCCCCGGAATATGCCAAATATGGTATTTCGAAACCGCTCATAATTATCCATTTTCTAAACATTTTTTCCCACCAAAATAGGGTCCGCGAGCCAGGGTTCAAAATATTTCCCAAACAGTATGGTTAAACAGAGGGCTTTAGTGGCGGCCATAATGGCCCTTCCGCTCGTATGTATTGTACTCGGTGGAAACACAGTTCAAGAGGTGTTGAAGCAGGCAGAACAAGCAACTGCAGAAGGAGGTGAATTGATTGAAGTCCGCTTCGATAAATTGTATGTTGAACCAGTCAATGTCACCGTTCAGAATGTCGATGGTGTTGACGAAACTTCGACCGAATATGTTGCTAGAGAAATTAGTGCTGTTAAAGTTGATGAAGCGATTAAACAGTTGAAAAAGGGTATTGATAAACCAGTCCTTTTCACTTGCCGATCAAAGTCCGAAGGGGGCCAATTCCCAGATGACGAAGAAGCAAGAATTGGTGTACTTGAACAGGCAATTGTTAGCGGTGTTTCTTGGATTGACATTGAAATTGGTATTGATCCAAAAGCACGTGCGTCCTTAGTGGCAGCTGCTAAAGAATCAGGGGCGACTGTGGTTGCTTCCTATCACGACCTAGAATCAACTCCATCACCAGAAGAAATTGTTGAGCAATGTGAAGCAAATAGTGATGCAGGAGATATCATCAAACTCTGCTATCATACAAGGCATCATGACGATGCCCTTAGTATCTTTGAGGCCGGTTGGAAACTGCGCAATTCTAGCAATTCATATTCACTTATGGGTCAAGGTATTGGTGGTGATTGGCCTAGGCTTCATGCCCCCCTTCTTGGGCAAAATATGGTGTTCACGACTCTAGGGCGCGGTTTTTCACTTGCTGATAAAGGTCTGATAAATGTGCGCGACCTCATGATTGCTTGGGGAATGCTTGGGCATTCAAGTGAATAATATCACTGATCCCCAATCCCGAATTTAGCCAATAAATTTGGCTGTTTTAATTAATTGGAGGCGGTGGCTTGGTAGCCTCGGTTTCTAGCATTGGCATCAAATCAACACCTTGATGTCCTTCACTACCGGGTCCAACACCCGCTCGTTGATATCTGGAATGCATTATTATTGGAGCAGCAATAAGCATCACAAATAATCCACCACAAAATAATGCGACGGTGTAATTTGGTAGAGTAAATCTATCCTCAGTCATGATTGTGATATCAACAGAAAAATTTCGATGTGGGGCAGGGGTATCACTATCGCGCATATTGTCCCAGCCGTCTACAATTAGGTACATCCATTGAGTTTCTTCTTCTGCAAGCCCAAATAATCCGCCAGAGACTTCATCATGGTCTAGGCTAACTGCAAAATCAGTTGCCTTTTCACCCTCATAAGCATGAATATCTCTGTAAGGCATCCAAGAAGATATGTCTCTCCACTCTGGGGGTATCATGTTGAGCATGTCGCGATCCTCCCATACTCTCATTGAGTAATCTTGTC
>Ga0302132_10001591_pt1 | contig 13081 bp, 9 predicted proteins | sample CB9_321_MG_FD_203113 | JGI IMG/M metagenome (GOLD analysis project Ga0302132, IMG submission 203113) | Marine microbial communities from Western Arctic Ocean, Canada - CB9_32.1 | ecosystem: Environmental > Aquatic > Marine > Oceanic | place: Canada: Western Arctic Ocean | collected 2017-09-19
TGACCCTCTAAGCATAGGCCTGATGATTGCCGGCACGGCTGCTGCCGTCGGCGGTACGATCTACTCGGCTAACGCCGCCAAGCAGCAGGCTGGTTACGACGCGAGCGTTTCTGAGGGCAATGCGGCCAGAGCTGACGTGACGGCGGAACAGATAGTGGCTGAGAATGCCCGCCAAGAGGTCGACTTCCGTAGAGATTACACCGACTTCTCCAAGTCACAGGAGGTGGCTCGGACGAAAAGCGGCGTCTACGCCTACAGCGGCACGCCCTTGCAGGTGGCGATGGAATCGGGTCGTAATGCTGACGACGAAATTCAGCGGCGGCGATACAATGCGGAGCAGGGCTTCAGAGATACGCAAGACCGGGCTGCTGGCTTTCGTGCCAACGCCGTCAATCTGCGCATAGGCGGTAGGGCCAGGCAGACGGCTGGTTATATACAAGCCGGAAAATCTCTTATGTCCGGTAGCGAGCGCGTGTCGAGGTACATCTAATGGCAGAGATCAAAATATATCGCTCGGAGACCCAGCGAAACCTGCCGCAGGGAACGCCGCTAAGTTTGCAAGCTCCAGACCAGGGCATCGTGGGTCGTGCCGCATCTCAGTTTGGGGAGGTTCTCGGAGCCATTGGCGAAGAGCGGGTAAAGATCGGCGCGGCATCGAAGGCATCTGCGGCGCATAGAAGTTACCGAAACGAAATGCTGGGAGTGGAGCGGGATGCGCGCAAACTGAAGCCGGAAGACGCGGAGAAGTTTTACACGCAGAGTTCCAAGAATGCCTATGACAGGGCAGCCAGTAGTCTAACGTCAACCTACGCCAAGACGATATTCGCCAAGCCTGCTGGCATCACGGCATATACCTCGCGCTCCAAATTCTACAAAGAGAACGACGCCAGGCTGATTTCTACAGCCATAGCAACCGGAGCTGTCGAGGCGTCTGTGTCTGCCGACATCGTTTCCGACCTTGCCGCTAGCCATGAAGACCGCGTACTTTCGATACGTCGTGCTTTTGAGGAGTTCGACAAACTAGCCGAAACGGGCGCAATCTCCCGAGAAGATGCCGCTAAACGTCAGGGAGACTGGGCCGGCAGCACGCTGGAAAGGACGCTACGCGCCCACATGTTGAAGAGTTCCAGCCCGGTTGACGTTGTTGACAGATTCAAGAAGGGAACGCTGGGCGACGAAACCGCGAAGTTCCTCTCGGGACTTGTCGATGATGATGAGCTGACTAAGATTGAGATCAGAATGGAAAAGGCGGCGCATCGCATCGAGACCCGCTCGCGTCAGGAAGAAGCGGCTGACGTCAAGAAGGTCGCTGCAGACAACAAGCGGTTGCTTGGCGAACTGTATGGCGTGGACGAGCATATGCAGGGCGGCGAGGATGCGGCGCTGCTGCAGGCGAAGAATGCTTACCAATCACTGATTGCTGGCGGCGGATTTGCGTCGAAGTCGGCCATCGAGAATGCACAAGAATGGCTTGGCAGCCTTGGTGATCCACGTTTTCAGGAAGCCGCCGACGCTGCCCCGTACCGTGACGCCGCCATGGGCAGCGCGCAGGCATCTGTAGATAGGCTGTGGATAGCCGAGCGCGACAACAAACTGACGCAGGCAATGGTTACGAAAGAGAAATCCGGTTTGACGGCTGCCGACTATAAAATCTGGAAAGGTAAGGTGGAAACAGAGCGCGAGAAAGGCCTCACTGATGCGATCAAGCTCTTCGACGCCAGGTTCAAGTTTACCAGGAATATGAACCAGGGCGACACGCTTGAGACGGAACAGTCGAAAGCGGCATATTACATGTCAGTGGAGGAGCTGCGCGACTGGAAACGCCTCAACCCTGCCGTTACTTATCTTCAGACTATGGAGAAGGGCCAAGCCATCATGCAGCAGAGGACAGTAGAGCTGCAGGGAGAACTGCGCGAGGAATTTTTAATGACTTTGGCGTATTCCAAAAGATGGAAGGAATTTCTGGCTCCCGTGGTTGGAGGAAACCATGCGGGCACGACGAATGCCCTCACCCGCGCCAAGGTCTTTGTCGTCCAAAACAAGGACTCAACAGTTGTGAAAACAGCAATCGCGGCGATAAAACAGATGAAACAATGGGATTCCTTTGGCGTCGATTTAACAATGCCGAAAGGGCCTTGATATGGGAGCGGCATCTAAAGCGGCGGCGCTTGGCAAGCGGTTGCTCGATCCACCGCCAACGGTGCGTGGCGACCTGGAACACGCGGCTACCCGCGTTCCGGCTGCCGCCGCCGTCGTAGCTGGTGGCGAGTATGCCAAGGGTGAGCTTGAGGCCGGGGCTGCGTCCGTCGTAACAGAAGAGCGTGGGTCAAGGCCGGACCTGCCCGATGTTAACTTGCCTGCGTCCGTCGAGCCGCTAATCCCGCCTTTAGAGATTGATATACACCCGATGGGTGAGAAGCAGGCGGGCTGGTTGCCCGACGAAGACCCGATGGCGCAGGTCGAGCGTTACGACAATGCCGCTATGCTGCAGGAACTAGGCGCGTTCGATCCGGCAGAGTTTGCGGAAACCGAAACGGTTGTAGACGACTTTGGCGATGAGGCTACATACGGCATCATTGGCAGGGATACACCGGATGAGGTTGCGATCGAGCTGAATAGCGTGGAGCCAGCTCCAGAGGAAGATGGCCTTCTGGCACAGCGCAGGCAGCAGTCACGGGAAGCTGGCGAAGACTACCTTGCGGCTAATACGCCCAACGCCGCACTGGCCTTTGAGACAAGCGATGCATTCCCAGAGGAAGACGAGACATTTATACAGCAGTTTGGCGCGCATTTTGGTGATTTAGAGGCTGGGCTAAACGCCCTTCCTTCAGATATAGCGATAGGCTTTGCCAAACTGGCGGGCAATGCCTGGGGGGCGTTTTTCCCACAGCATCAAGCGGGCATCGATGCGTTCTTTAAGCCCGTCGAAGAATTTCGTAATCAAGCTATGAAGGGCCACCCGGCGGCTGACGTAGCTGGCTCCGTTGCTGGGATCGGCAGTCAGCTGGTATTCCCGGCGATTGCTGGCAGGAACCTGTTGATCAAAGCTGGAATGCCAGCAATACGGGCTACGGTTCTAGCCGAAGTCCTTACAGGCTTCCTCGCATTCTCGCCCAAAGATGAGACGATAATGAATAGTCTGATCGATGCCGACGAGGATGACCCAACATTAAAAACAATCAGAGATTGGCTGGCGACTGACCCAGGCAATGAAAGCGCGTATGCCGCTAGAAGCAAGCAGGCTATTGATGCGCTTGTTATGCTGGGCGTTGGCGAGGTTGCTGTACGGGGGTTGATCTATGCAGTAGGAAAGGCCAACGCCTTTATGAAGACCGGGCCAGGCAAGGCCATCCTGGCAATGGCGGCTGCGGCTGGTGTTACAGCGCCCGACGATGCTGAGGGCGGCGGTATGTCCAAGTTCTTTGGCCTGGCCAAACGGGTACTTGGCCCTGACGTAAGCATGTCTCCCAGCCGGACGGGCGGCTTAACCTTTCCTGCAGCTGAATCTAGCGATAGGCTGCGGCTGAAGCTGCAACGCGAAGCAGCCGCTACTGAAGGCAAGGCGATGCCTGGCGCTCCTGCTAACGACCGCCGTGTTATTCGTGCGCCAAAAGGAAGCAAGCTGCCCAATTTTGTTGTTGGCAAAGTCACGCATAAAGACTGGATCACCCGTACCGAAAAGATACTTAGCCCAGACGAAATAGGCGATGCGGCTAAGTGGTATGAGAAAATACGCGGCATGTTCTTGGAGCATACCCAAGGCGATGCTGATCTGGCCGATGCATATATGCGCGGCTGGCTGGTAACGCAGCAGAATGTTGACGTGACGGGCGCTCTGAATAACTTGTTGTTACAGGCAGAGCAGTTCGCGCGCGACGTTCCTGTTGACCAGATGCGGGCTGCTGGCATGCCCAACCCAACAGGTGCGGCGAGGTCTGTTGTTCAGGGGGAGCCTATCGAGGGCGGCGTTGGGCAAAAGATAAGCGACTTTGTAGACAGCGGTGAGGGCAAGTCTACGCGATCTTGGATGGGCGACGATGCCGCTGGTGGCGAGCCGTTTGTTGTAGACATCCATACCGCTAGGGATACGGGCCTTGTCGATGACGTGCTTATCAACCATCTGCGCCGGTTAGGGTACAAAGAAGATGACCTTGCCGATCTTAGCAGGGACTTTGGCGATTCTATTACCAGCACTAGGTACGAGAGCAGGGCGCAGTTTGGCCGCGATCTTACGGCGCACTTGAATGATATTGGCTGGATGGAACGTAGCGATTGGAAGCCGCGTGAAGTGCAGGCGGTCGGCTGGATGGCGATGACCCGGCTGACTTCTGGCGAGACTGACGACGTTGCGACTGCCCTGGAGAGGACGACCCGCCGGATCAGTTATGAAGCCGCACCCGGCGTTGGATCGCCGTGGGATAAAAAGTTCAGCTCGCGGTTCTATGAGTTGGGCCTGGATGACCAGGCGGCGGTAACAAAACCGATTGCGGCTAGAGCGGCAGAAGTTGCAGCAGAAGTAGCTGGCATAGATGTTCGCGGCGTTGTGCATGGTACAGGCGGCTGGACTTTTGAGGGTAAGCAGGCTCAGAATGCTGCAGCCGTAGCTCAGGCATTGTCTACCGGGGAAGGCGCGGAGATTGCCGCTAATACCATCGGTTATTTACTACAGCAGACAGAGGTGTGGTCTAATAGCATCAAGGGCATGACCAAGACGCCTAAAGGATTTGCTATCGACTTTGTAGAAAAGCCCGGCGGAAAGATGCTGACCGAGGCTAAATCTCAAAAAGCGTTCTGGGATGAAGTGGTCGGTGCCGACGACACTGGCCTAATCGGCGGGTATCACCCGTTTACATTGGCGGATGGCCGTCACGGCATTCGCATTCTAGTGGATAAGGGCGGTGCGAAAACCGGCGAAAAGGTTCTTGGATTAGTCCAGGGAAGATTGACAGATGTTGTTAAGAGGTCTAAATACAAGGTAGACGTTTTGGGCTACGAAGCACGCATTACTAAAGCGGTTAATGATTGGAGGGAGACACCCGATGGGAGAACTTACCTGGCACGGTTGGCAGACCTCGGCGTCACACGCAGTGGCTCCGACTTCGATAGTATACGGGGCGAACTTGAAGCCCTCCTCGAAGAAGGCATCTCAAAAGCCGAAGCAAAAGGCAAAGGCAAAGCCAAAGCCGAAGGCAAAAAAGTAAAATAAGCCAAACCAAACAATCCAGCAGGGCGCTTTCGAGCGCCCTTTTTTTATGGGCGAAATATGGCAGTACCTATAGACAGCGCAGCTGAGGCACAGCAGGCATCGCAGACAGGCGCGCCTCTGAAACCGAAGTACCAGCAGGTAGCTGGCGGAGGCTCGGCCTTCCTCAAGCTACTGGGGCGACTAAGGGATGTACCGACCAAGTCGGGGGAGGCAGTCCCGCTGCGGAGCGCCGAGCGCCTGGACAAGAGCGGCACCAGTTACAGGCAGCGGCAGCAGGAAGTCGCGCCGAAGGTTCTCAGCCCTGAAGGTCTGGATCGTTTTAACCAGGCTGGACAGTCTGCAAGATCCGCACAGACCGGCGCGGATGCCCAGATCGGTTTGGCTAAGAAGGCGCTGCAACAGGATGCGGTTGGGAACGCCCCGACCGATCCGATGCAGAAGACGCTCGCACCTGAGTGGCAGATGGAGGAGGTGCTGACGGCGCAAGACCGCGCCAAGCAGGCAATAGTGCGCGGCGATGATGGCGGCGTTGACTTCAATTTTGACAACCTGGAGACAGGCGACGACGTTAAGGCGTTGATCGATGCCGTGTCAGATGTTGACGAGGCCGCGACCATCGAGGCCAAGCGCGGCGTGAAGACTAATGTGGAGACGAAAGAAGAGGCCATTCGTCTGGTTGCGGACGATGTGGGGATGACCAGGCGCATCCTTGGTCGGAAGGTTGGTGAGCTGATGAACGCGGCTGAGATGACGGCTGCGCGAAGCATAATGACCAATTCGGCAGAGAAGCTCGACGCTATGGCCGCAGATATCGCAAAGATGCAGGCTGGTGGCAACGTTGACGCTGGGTTGCTGCTGCGGTTTCGCAGGCAGATGGCTATCCATGCCGGCGTGCAGATGCAAGTCAAGGGCGCGCAAACCGAGATCGCGAGGGCGCTGCAGTCGTTCCGCATCCCGGTCGGTTCAAGCCTTGGGCCAGAAATGGTTGCCGATGTCCTCAATGGTCATGGCGGCATAGGTGAGGCGCTGCGTCTGGCAAAGGGTTACCAGGCGGCGGTAAGGAATGGCGGGCGAGCAGGCGGCAACAAGTTTGTGGCTGGCGGTTGGTCGTCAAGGGCCAACGGTGTTTTCCAAGAGGTCTACGTCAACGGCCTACTTAGCTGGATTTCGACGCAGTACAAGAATTTGTTCAGCTCGCCCATCCTTATGATAGCGCGCGGCGCGGAGGAATTTATGGCCGGCGTTTACGGCGCTAGCTACAGAACAGCCCTGCGTGCTGCGGGTAAGCCGGTCAATCCAGAAGGCGTATATATGGGCGACGTTGTCGCCCGGTTCACTGGATCAGCGCGGAATTTCAGGAACGCGATGTCCATAGCCTCCGACGTCTGGCGAACTGAGGTGCCGTCGGATGCTTTGACGAAAATCGACGCCAACCAATATAAGGCAATCGACGCGGAAAAGCTGGGCGTTACGCATTGGGGCGCAGGAAAGGCCATCGATATTCTTGGCAAGGCTGTCCGCCTTCCGCAGCGGGCATTGCTGTCGGTCGATGAGTTTTGGAAAGCATTGTCGCACAGCGGCGAGGCTTTTGTGCAGGCCAAGCATGCTATGCACCGCAGCAAGGCTGCTGGCAAGACCGACGAAGAGGCGATGGACGACGCCCTGATGATCATGCTTGACCCGCGTGCAATCGGCAAAGAAATGGACGCGGAGGCTCGGTTGGTGACGCTGACCACAGACCTCGCTGAGGCCGGTGAGTGGGTTGGCGCAATGGGGAAAATGGTAGGCATAATTCAGCGCAATCCGGCTGGCAGGATGATCTTGCCGTTTATTACCGTGCCGACCAATGACGTGATTGAAGTCATCAGGAGGTCGCCAGCCTTCTGGGTGATGGCCAAGGGCCGTGCGGATATCTTGGGCAAGAATGGTCCGGCTGCCATGCAGAAGGCGATGGGCCGCATTACTCTCGGCACGGCGACGATGTATGGCACTTACGAGATGGCCTTGAATGGCCGCATCACGGGCGGCGTTCCGACCGATGCGAAGGAGCGGAAAAAGCTCTATTTGGGCAGGCCTAACTGGAAGCCGTACAGCCTGGTGTTTCGCGGCGAGGGCTGGCCGGTGGATGAGGATGGTGATGAGCTGCCGCTGTATGACCCAAAGACGGGCCTGCCGAATGGACCGCTGAACTATGCGCCCTACGGCGGCTATGGGCCGGTTGCCGGGATGATGGCAATCGGTGCCTCTGTCGCCGAGCGCATGCGGACAACGACCGATCCCGACATGCAGACGGCAATTGTGGCGAACAGCATAGCTGCCACAGTCGCGTATTTCGGCAACATGCCATTCCTGATGGGTATCGCAAATGTCTACAAGGCAGTGGACTATGACGATCCCGGCTACCTGCTCGATGCACCGGTCAGCAACCTGATACCAGGCACGCCTCTGCCCATACCTTATTCGTCTGCTGGCCGGAATATATCCAAGATATTCAATACTACGAAGCAGTCGGCGTCAGTGACCTATGACCTGTACACGACTGAAGATGTGGAGGCCATGGATCAGGTAAACGGCCAGTATCAGTATGGCTTAGTCGGCATGCCAAAGGGGCCAACGTCAAACTTTGAGGCCTTTCGCGGCATGATGGGCGAATACTGGCAGCTGCAAACAAAAGACAGCCTTCTGGCTTTGGCCGGTGATTTCAGACCCACTGATGAGATGGCGACGGAGTACGACGTTCTGGGCCGAGAGATCGAGACGGGCGTCCGTTTTGACGTTAATCCAATTCTGGCAATAACAAACCTGGTGTCTCCATTAAAGCTCTTCCCAGGCCGCAAGCCTACGGAGGTGGAGGAGATACTTGTGTCCCTCGGCGTCCCTCTAAGCCGTTCGCGTGATTCTGTGTCCGTACATGGCCGTAGCATCCCGCTGTCAAAGAAGCAGCAATCGGACTGGGTCAACCTGGCGAAGAACCATACCGAGCTTGATAAAGACGACGCCCGCTATAAAGGCAAGAAAACAGGCGTGGAATACCAGACCTTTGAAGACGCGCTTTCTACCCTCTTTTCGAGCCTCATCTGGCATCATCATAGTACAACTGTTGATGATCATATCAACATGGTGCAGAACCTAGAGAGAAAATTCTACGCAGCCGCATTGCCCTATCTTTTGGACATGCCAGAGAACGCAAATTTAAGCCAGGCCTACGCTGACCTGGAAGAGCTTGGAGATTTAGGTATGAGCAGGATAGGCAAACAATGACTGTATCAACGACGACAACGACGAACAGCTACAGCGGAAACGCATCGACAGTAGCCTTTGCATACACCTTCAAGATATTCGCGACTGGCGAGATGGTCGTGATCTTGCGGGCGGCGACGGGCACAGAGACTGTGCAGACGGCGACGACGCATTACAGCGTCAGCGGCGTTGGAGCGGCCTCTGGCGGCACGGTCACGTTTGTGACGGCACCTGCGACCGGCGTCACGGTACTACTAAAACGTGCAAGTGAGCAGTCTCAAAGTACGGATTACGTCGAGAACGATCCGTTTCCGGCGGCTACGCACGAGGATGCACTTGACAAGCTGACGCACATATCCCAGGAGCTGCAGGAGGAGGTGGACCGCTCGATCAAGCTGTCGCGCACCAATACCATGACCTCGACCGAGTTCACGGACAATGCGGCTGCAAGGGCCAGCAAGGTGCTAGCCTTTGACAGCAGTGGCGAACTGAGCGTGACGCAGGAGCTGGGCACCTTCACGGGAAACTGGGCCGCATCGACGGCGTACTCAATTCGGGATTTGATCAAGGACAATTCTGCTGGCAAGAACAATATCTGGATCTGCATCACAGCGCACACCTCATCCGGTAGTCTGCCCATTGATACCAATACGGATGTTGCGAAATGGGCGCTGATAGTAGACGCGACGAGCGCCACGGCGTCAGCGGCGGCTGCTGTGGTTTCGGCTCAGCTAGCGGACGACTGGGCTGTCAAGACCAGCGGCGTGGTGGCCGACAGCGAATACTCCTCGAAAGCCTACTCGATTGGCGGTACGGGAATAACGGACACCAGTGGGAAAGGTGCTGCCAAAGAATGGGCTACAGAGGCTGAAGATAATACGGTCGATGGCACCAGTTATTCAGCTAAGCATCACGCTATAAAGGGCGCGGCATCAGCGGCTGCATCAGCAACCTCTGCCACGGCGTCGGCATCTAGTGCGACAACGTCGACGGCGCAGGCGGTTATCAGCACTGCGCAAGCGGTCATCAGTACGGCACAGGCGGTTATTTCAACAACAAAGGCCGGAGAAGCCGCTACGTCTGCCACGGCTTCCGCTGCCAGCGCGACCGCTGCGGCATCATCTGCGGCTGCGGCTGAGGCCGTCCCCATGGCAATCGCTCTAGGTTAAAGAAAGGAAGATTAGATGGCTAACACATTTAAATTGGTAACGAAGGCGGGCGTCACGTCGGCAGACGTAATCTATACCGCTGCGAGTAGCACGACGACGGTGATTATTGGGCTGATGCTGGGCAATACCACGTCAGCATCGACTACGGTTACGGTGTCTCTGGGATCAGACACGGCTGGTAGAGCAGGCAACAATGACGAGGCCAACCAGACCGTCGAGCTAATCACCGGGACAACGATACCCGGCAACAGTTCCCTGGAAATCATGGCTGGCAACAAGATCAATATGGAGGCCACAGATACGCTGTCCGTCACGGCAGGCGCGTCTACGGATGTTATCCTCTCAATCATGGAGATAACGTAATGCCATTCATAGGCTCGCAGCCAGCACAGGCTGCCCTGACATCCGCAAGCATCTCAGACGGGGCAGTTAACAGCGACGAGATCGCGACAGGCGCAGTTGATCTGGCTCATATGTCTTCGCAGTCAGTTGATGAAGATAACCTGCATATATCCAACGCTGGTAGTAACGGGCAATTCCTCAGTAAGCAATCTGGGGACACTGGCGGTCTGACTTGGGCAGCGGCTGCACAATTCGCCAACTGGACGCAGTCGAGCGGTCACCTTACGCCTGACAATGCCACCTACGGCATCCATCTTGGCGTTTCCACAGCGACAGCCGCCAATCTTTTGGATGACTATGAAGAAGGCACCTTCACTCCCACGCTGATATCATATTCCGGCACTGCGCCAACTTCCACATATACCAACCAAACCGGCGTATATACTAAAGTCGGGCGGAAGGTTACCCTATTTGTTGCACTCGCAACGTCCTCATATACCGGCGGTTCATCCCCCTCACTAATAGAGATTGGCGGTTTACCTTTCGCTTTTTCCAGCAGCGATACACAGGGCCTTGGCGGGTTCTACACCGAAGGCGTGACCTACGATCAATCCTTAGGGGCGGGTACTATGGACGTAGCTTGCATCAGAAATTGGGTCTCTCCACAAGGTCTCCTCGTCGTTCTGGCTCAATCCGGCGGCGACAACAACTATATCTTGTGGGATGATTGGCCGTCAGGTAGTTCGGGCAGCATTTACTTGGAAATGACGTATCAAGATGTTTAATAGGAGAAGAAAATGGCTTTAATTGAAAAAACAATCGTAGACAAAATTGAAATTGTCGGCGATTTCAACCACGTTCAGGTTCGGCAAGACAATCAGATTGTCGATGATGCTACTGGCGAAATTAAATCGCGGGGAAACTATCATCGCTACGTCCTTGCGCCTGCTGATGATCTAAGCGGTCAGCCCGCAGATGTGTCGGCGGTGGCTAATGCTGTCTGGACTGATGAAATCAAAGCTGCTTTCACTGAATACAAAAATTCAGCAAGTAGCCCCTAAGAAGGAAATAGCAGATGCCTTATTTAGGTGCAGAGCCGACCGCTCATCACGGTATAAATTCGTATAAGTATATCGCCTCTGGCGGCTCACAGACGACTTTCCCTACTAGCCCGGGCGGGGCTGATGCGGACGGTGCAGTCCTGTCATACGATGTCGGCGATGGTAGCTGCCAAGTTTTTTTGAACGGAATCAAACTAGACCGGTCCGACATAACGGCCACGAACTCGACTCAAGTGGTCTTGGCTGCCTGCACTGACGGAGATATTGTGCACGTCCAGGCCGTCAAGGCACTCACTGTGGGAGACGTAGTCCCTGCTAGCACAGGCGGGACATTTAGCGGTGCCGTTGTCGCAGCGGCAGGCGCAACAGTTCCAAGCGGCCAGACGCTCACCATTGCATCCGGCGCGACCATAGCGAACTCAGGAACTGCGACTGGCTTCTCCGCTAGCACTCTCGCGGCAGCGACGACCGTCGGTACGGGCGTGGCAGAAGACACCAAGATTGTTTTCGATGGTAATGCTCAAGACTACTACATGGGCTTAGACGATACTGATGACGATCTGAAGATTGGCTTAGGATCAGCCGTTGGTACGACAGCACATATGGTATTTGACGAGACTGGTGCAGTTACCAAACCATTGCAGCCGTGCGTATTAGTCAATCCTAATGCAACACAAACAAATTTTGCCGTCAATGCAGATGTAACTGTACTTTGGCAAACAGAAGTTTTTGATATAGGTGGAGATTTTGCATCTAACACATTCACCGCACCTGTGACCGGAAAATATCTTGTTAGTTATAGCGTTAGATTAGAGAATCTTGATAGTGCCAGTGCGTATTATTATGTAGGGCTTGTGGCATCAAATCGAGGATATTACCCGATCATGTCTCCAGATCAATTTGCAGCAGATGTGCCGTATTGGTCAATGACCGGCTCAATTACAATTGATATGGATACGTCTGATACCTTTTATGTAATAGTGCGACAAAATAACGGCGGTGTACAATCAGACATTTCCCCTAATAGTTCATCATACCTATCAATCGTATTGGTTGCGTAGAAAGGAAATAAAAAATGACAGTTACACTTACAGTAGAAATATCCGACATTAATGCAAAGGTGTTGCTGAATGATATCCTAAATATTGATGATTGGGTACAGGCGGCAGTAGTTGGTAAGGTAAACAACTGCAAGAAGCGTATGGCTGGACAGGCGACATCAGTTCTAAAAGCGGACGCATCTGTTGAGTCCATGCCAGCTACAGACGACGGCTTAATCACAGCATTGCTTGCTAGAGATGATTACAAAACTCGGGCAGAACGTGACGCTGCTAGCAATCCGTAAAGGACTGACCCATGACCATCAATAGATCCATCGCTGATTTGTTGCGCAGCCACGCGACCATAGAGACGACTACAGCAGTTGACTCGATAACGGCTGGTTCTACACAGACACAGGCTGGTGCTACGGCTTTAACTGGGACGTTTAATAGAGTTACCGTTTCTGGAACTAATGGAGACGGTGTAAAATTACCTGCTGCTTCAGCGGGTTTAGAAGTGACCATTGATAATGCGGACGCTGCTCAGACTATAGATGTTTGGCCCGCTACAGGTAACAAGATTGAAGGTGGATCAGACAATGCCGTAGACCCAACTTCTATACAGTTTGGAACCTCTAGGACATATTTTTGTGTTGATGGAGATAACTGGCGACGGAATATCCCGCCCGGCACTGTTTTGCAGAAGCAGATAGTGACCACGACTTCTTACACCAGCAACACAACGACAACCGAAGCTGCGACGGGCCTCACAGATACAATTGCCCTGTTGGACACCGGGAGCAAAGTGAGGATCATGGCTTGTTGCTCTGTGGTGACCAGACGTGGTGCGAATTTACCCACTAATCTTGACGCCCAGATACGTCTCTGGCGAACAGCGGTGACAAGCGGAACAGAACTGATGAGTGTGCAGACGGGCGCAAACGTGTCGTTTGACGACCCGACAATCCACGACCGTGTTGATAATGAGGTTACGCTTCTGTCGGAAGACGCCCCAGCAACAAA
>Ga0302132_10001594_pt1 | contig 13071 bp, 5 predicted proteins | sample CB9_321_MG_FD_203113 | JGI IMG/M metagenome (GOLD analysis project Ga0302132, IMG submission 203113) | Marine microbial communities from Western Arctic Ocean, Canada - CB9_32.1 | ecosystem: Environmental > Aquatic > Marine > Oceanic | place: Canada: Western Arctic Ocean | collected 2017-09-19
TGAGGTAAAGTACAGGGTATGTACTTCCATTAGGTGCCATCCATGATTCAACACTGGACTTGAAAGGTCCAACTTCCATTACTGAAAGTGTAGAGTTAGAGAATACGTCAAACTCGGTTTGTACTGTCTTGTTTTCATAGCGGTATGCATCGTTGTTATCATATGATGAATATATGACAGACACCTTAGCCTTTCCAGCCATTACGTCACTAAGAGGACAAGTAATCGCATAGAATCCATCTGAATCAGTAGTTGATGTAGGACAAGCAACTGGGCCAGATTGGCCATTAACCATCTCGTAATTAACACGGATAATTCTGTTTGTTAGATTAGTTCCGAGTTCATCTGTCAACTGTCCTGTAACAACCATTGGTTTAGGAACGATTTCACCGGTCAGGGGGTCAACTTCGCTTGTGTAAACAATTTGATCAGCGACTTCTAAATTAGTGCGGCCAATTAAACTAAATCCATTTGCGTTGTGGGTCATTATCACACGGTAGTGATCGTTACCAGGTGTACTTACACATGGATCCCATGCACCTTGTATTCCTAAGTAAGACGCTTCTAATGGAGCGCATCCTTCGTTTGGAAGGGTTTCTTCGAAGCGAATAATTACATTGACAGGTCCGAATCCATCTGGTAAGAAAGACTCAGGATCTTCGCGTAATAGTTGCGGGTTCAGTGGACTGATATTAGATTTCAAACATCCAATTGTCTCATTTCGGTCTAAGTCGCCGTCTGAGTTTGCGTCTCTATCTGCGAAACCATCACCATTACCATCATAGAAACATAGGTGAGAACCATCAGGTTGTGGTTCTGGTAAAGAAATCAATCCAGCTTGTGGTGCAACAGTTGCAACGACTTGTCGGTGGCTGATTCCATCAAAGGACTTACCTTCGAAGATAACATCAACTAATCCACCATCAGGTGCTTCGGAACCATCGAGAGCTGCTCCACCGGAGTCGCGCTCTAGAGTCTTATTGTCATCAACAATTTGTGCTGTGAAATCCCAACGGTCTCCAGATTGGCGTAAGTTAGGGTCTGATGTTGTAACTGACAAGAAAGACCTTGAAACAACCCACACTTCTTGTGTTGCTGTATTACCCTTCATCAATGGAGTTCCTGCGTATTCAAATTGCAAGGTGAAGTCACCTAGTGCATCTTGTGCTGAAACATTGAAAGGAATCTCAAAGAATCCGTTATCATCTGTGTAATTAACACCCGTTCTTCCATCAAATGACCAGGTGTAATTGACTGGAGCATTGCGCACTGGTTGTAGAGAATTGTCAACCAATTTCGCTTGGATTGTAGTGTTAGTATTACGATAAAGGCGAGGTAGGGAGGTCGTTTGGAAATCCGTAGTACCTACAACTGTTACATTGATGTATGCACCAGTATGCGAAAGTGTTGTCGAGTTTCCTGTGAAATAGTATGCTGAGTTAGTGAAATCAACTCTTACACCGTATGTTCCTGCACTGTATTGACTATACCAAGACCAGTTGTAATCGTATGCCGCATCTCCGTCCTTCATTATTGGGCGTTGAGCATATGCTGTCTCTTGTGCGCCCATGAATTGTCCATTGTGGTCAACGTCAATTTGCAAAGCGACCGGGTCTGCATCCCATGCATCATTGGTTCTATTTGTAACAGTACCAATGATTTGGAAACCTTCTCCAGTATTCATTTCTGGAACTATTTCACAACGTACTGGGCTTTGCGGGTCTGTTGGATCAACAGCACCACAAGGCGGTAAGTTAGAATCTCCTCCATTGACTAAATTGATGTACCAATGTGTTGTATTAACAGATATGAAATTACGTAGTCTTGCTGATTCGCCTAAGAGTGTTGCAGGGTTTCCGTCCCAATTTGTAGCGTATGGTTTGTAGTTTGCAACATCATTGAAGTTTATTCCTGCCGCAGTCAAAGCCTGTGCATGGAATAGAGTTGCCCAGTCGCCAAAGGTACCATCACCGTTGTTGATAGTCGCGTCAAAGTAGTAAACAGGATTTACTCCGTTTGCAATCATTTGACCTTCGATGTTCATGCGATGCATGATACGAACTTGGAATGGCAGTGATTCATCCCCATGTAGCCAAGGGAATGGCCATTCACCTGCTAATTCTGGTGAGACTCTTGCAATTATTTCAATATCTCCAGAAGGTAAACTTGTATTGGAATAATCATATCTTACTGGCACACCGAGGTTATCTAGAACTACATTGTGGTTTAAAGTCAATGAATCCCAAACAATTTCTTCATAGCCACCTGGAATCTGGCCAACGCCATTATCCATGGTTGAGTTCCAACGAACTTGTTTCCAAGTTCCAGAAATACCCAAATCTTGGATGAAGGTCAAAGAAGCCCAACCAGAAGAATCTGTTCGGTATCCTTCTCCACCAAATCCAGTGAAGTTAGTTGGGTGGGTCGTGTTACCGAACATTCCACCAAAGATAGAGAATGTAATTGGTGCGTTCTTAACACGGCTATCGAAAAATCCACGCTCCCAATCTGCTGAGTAGTGTGCCTTGAAATCAAGCCAGAACGGTTGTTCATCACTGCGGAAATATTCCCATGCAGAATAATCAACTGTCAGATTTGCTTCTACACCAACATTGTAAGATTGGGAAGTATTGCCATTGAATGCGAACATTTCTGTTACTTCAGCATATACGATATATGTTGAACTATCACCTACTGCTATATCTTCAGGATATAGGAATTGTCCAACGCTGAAGTTTCCACCAGTATTTGTCAAAACGTCAGTTGTTTCAACTGCTTTGGTTCCATTTGCAGTCCATTCGATAGTGACTTGAACAGGTAATCCAACCGCGTTCTCCATCTGTCCAGAAATTGGATTCACCCAATCTACGTGTCCGCTGAAAATCGCTGGTGAACGCGCATCAATCCAAAGATTGTTTGGAATGTTCATGGTGATGAAAGTTGGAGCTTTGTCATCCTCATCGAGAACGCAATCATTGTCATGGTCCCAATCACTTGATTCAGAGCCTGCATAGCATGTATCGCTAGTGAAGGTGTTTTCCAAATGGTCGAAGTCAGGATCTTCACGTGTGTCATTGTCGTCATCATTGTCTACTGCATCCGGGCCTGTTCCAGCATCAAGAGGGTTGGCAATACCTTCACCACTTCCAAAGTCGTCGTGATCCCAAGGATTGGTTGAATTGCGGTCAAAACGGGTAGGCCAAAGTAGAACTTCGTCCACATCGTGCATTCCATCTTGGTCATCATCAAGATCAATGTCATCGCGTATGCCATCATTGTCGTGGTCGAAGGCTTGAGTTAGGCTGATTGCAAGTTCTGCAGCGTTAGAAAGTCCGTCTGCGTCCCAATCGTCATCCATCCAGTCAACAATTCCATCATTGTCATTGTCAAATGGCATTTGTTCTTCTCCCCAGAAACAATTTGGCATTTGTTCTTGGAGGATATCGCTGATTCCATTATTGTCATCATCGAAATCCTCAGCATCAGGAACACCGTCATTATCATTGTCAACGTCGTAATACTTTGGTGAGCGCAGACCTTGTGCCATGACACCTTGGTCCCAAACTGCTTGGAACCAGCCATCTTCGTCAACGTCAGCATCATTACCATCGTCATCATTGTCTTCACAATTAGTTCCGGTGAAGAATGCGCCATCGTATATTTGGCCTGCATCATCATCTAAATCATCATTTGAATCAATTTCAAAGTAATCCCATATTCCATCGTTATCATCATCGACATCGTACCAATCATAAACTGAGTCATAATCATCATCTAAATCGACTGTGTCATTTGTGAAATCACCATCCATGTCACCATCGACATCGTTCTTCATCATGTCTGCTCCAAGTTCATCAGGGAACTCGTCTAGATGCTTTGGACCCATTCCATCAACGTTCCACTGCCATAGTCCAGTAAATAGACCGAACCAAGCAACGAATGAATCTCTGTTATTTGTCATGTCAACATTGGAAAGTGCAGCGCTCTTTTGCCCGTTGAACTCATAGTGGTAACAACCACCTGCTGCTCCAGGAGTGCAACTCCAATTTCCAGTGCTAGGGCCGCCTGCGAAGGCGCCTTCGTCCCAGTTATTATCAGGGCGAATGGAATAAGGTGAGCCCATTTGAGCATTAACTCCATTCAGTGGCATATGGAATGCGAGAGCATAAGCATAACCACATACGAAACCTTGCCCTAGATTGCCAACTGTCCAACCACAAGTAGTTAGGTCGTACGAGCCACCCATTCTGATATCATTGACATCGAGTACACCATCATTAGCTTCATCTTGGTCCCACCAATCTGGCAGACCGTCCGCGTCTTGATCCATGTCCAACCCGTTGATTAGAGAATCTCCATCACTGTCAATATCCCAATCATTTCCACCATTATATGGGGACCAGCGAGCGAATAGGAACCAATAGAATTCTGGAACTGTACCCGGTGTAACCGGATTTGTAGTTGTATCATATCCATTGTAGTTTAGAACCACGTCTTGGAAAGGATTGTGTAAGTAAACCATGTTCCAGTGGTCTGAAGTGTTATCTGTGTATGTTTGAGAATCTCCACTTCCATCCAAAGCACCACCGTCATCTACAGGGTAAAATGGTCTAGCGAATGAATCGCCCAGATCGAAGTCAAGAATACCGCAATTTCCGTCATCAGGATCATATAAGTCTGAAATTCCGTCGTTATCATCATCCCAATCGATGTCATTTTCAAGTCCATCGCCATCAATATCAGAATCAACTGAATTTGGCCCGTCGTCGCGATAAAGTGCACCGTTGATAGTATGCAAATCTGCATCGTTATCTAAATCACAATCCCAATCAATATCCAATGCATCCATTATGCCATCGTTATCATCATCTACATCTTCCCAGTTGTTGATTCCGTCACCATCCCAATCGTTGAATTGTGAATGAGAAGCACGTTGTGATACACAGCGTGAGTCTGGATTTGTAGGATTCGGATTAGCAATTGTAGGACAATTCCATGTTGCTACATCTGAAGTCTTGTCCAATGGGAATGAATCATTCTCATTTTGTACTTGGTCGTCATCAAGGTCGTATTCGAAATTTAATGCATCTCCGCTAACCAAGATGTTGTCAAGGTTATCTGGTGAAGTGGTACCACCCATATCTGCATCCAACCAATCTGGGATTGCGTTATAGTTTTGGTCAATGAATCTGAGGCGGTCGTCATCCATATCATAGTCATAATCAAGTTCACAATCAATTCCAGGGATTGAGTCTGTATCTCCACCCGGTGTTTGGAATGGTGCTGTTAGATTGCTTCTTGTATAATCATTCAATCCGTCTCCATTGGTGTCAATATTAATACAGACATCGAGTATTCCATCATTGTCATCATCTGGATCTGACATATCGAGTATTCCATCGTTGTCGTCATCATTATCTGCACTATCTGGTGTTCCATCATTATCATTATCAGGATCGAGGAAGTTAGGTATCCCATCCAAATCTAAATCACCATCAACAATTGCTGAAAATGAAGGAATTCCTTCTGCACCCATTGCGCCGTGACCTGATGTTGTGCCGTGTGTTCCTGCTGCTGCAACGCGTGCTGCCTCGTATGCAACATAGTCAACACCGCCAGAAAAGGTTCTGTATTCGTTGAAAGTCCATGTACGATATGCTTCAAACATATTCCCAGCTTGTGTGTGAGATGTCATTATTGAAGCATCGTAAGGATGTGAATCATCCACATCAGAAATGCCATCATCGTCATCATCATCATCGAAATAATCTTGGATGCCATCGCTGTCTAAATCACAAGGCCACTTGAATTGGTCAATTCGTGCATCATTATCGTCGTCTTCATCATAACGCCCTGCACCTGAACCATCGCTATCCTCATCGGGAACACCATCGTTATCGTGGTCAAATGGATTTTGGTCTGCGAGGTAGAATGCTCCGACTGGCTGATTTGTCCAAGGGTGAATAATGGAACTGTCTAGGTAACGGTCTGTTGTTACATTATGTGGGTCAAGTCCTAGCGCTTCAAGTGCCACATAATTAAGTGGGCCTTCGATAATACCATCATTATCATCATCCCAATCTAAGTGGTCAAGAATTCCGTCATTGTCATGATCGTATGGGTCTGTTCCATAGCACCCGTCAAAACGTTCTAACAAATCGTAAATCCCATCATTGTCATCATCTAAATCCTCGAGATCGTTTATTCCATCGTTGTCGTGGTCCTCTTTACTAGATTCTTCCAAGAAAGTAGAATATGATGGAATTACTGATTCCAAAACAGAAAGGTCTAGTATAATTCCAGATGATATCCCAGCATCACTCCACATAAGATCGGTTAGAGCAGGGTGTCCATTTGGACCAATGTATTCTTGTTGACCAACCCAGCCACCTTGGCCGCCTTGGTCAGTAGATTGTGCAGGTGATTGTCCAATGAGTTGTCCTTTAACAAGCATTGTTTCGGACGTTCCTTGTTCACCATTATCTGGTTGTACCAATGCTAGCAATGGGCTTGAAATCATCAAAAAGATGATCGTCAAAGACATTGACAAAATTTGGCGTCGGCGTATTGTTTCATTTCTTGTGTTTGAGAGCATAGGGCCACCTCGTAATTATTCTGTGACCGAGGTACCCTATTTGAAGAGAATGGCGCGTCCGTGCACTTGTGTATCATGACGCCATTCGCGTATCATCTACAGGAATTATTTTCAATAGTTTGAAAATATAAAAAAAGGAATTGCATAGTTAGTGATAGAAAAAAAAAAGGGAGGACTACTGGAGGCCTCAGCCCCCAGTAGTCCGGCTATTCAATATCCGCAGATATTGATGTTATTGATTTGAACTACAGATTAAACTTAGAACTCGAGAGAATCTAGGATGCCGTCGTTATCGTCGTCGTCATCTTCGTTGTCTGCCAAGCCGTCGTTATCGTGATCGAATTGACCTGTTAGGGAGTTTCCGTCATTGACTTCGAACCAGTCGGATAAACCGTCATTGTCGTCATCAGTGTCTGAAAGGTCCCAAATGCCGTCGTTGTCATGGTCGTAGCGGTATGTACCGGTAGCGCCATCAGCTTCGTCAACGTCGAGGATATCGTCGTTGTCGTCATCGTCGTCAACACCATCATCCATGCCATCATTATCATGGTCACGGGATAGGTCTTCGCCAGATGTGCCTACGTCATTGTAGTTGTCTATTCCATCATTGTCGCGATCTAAGTCAACAGCGTCGGAGATTCCGTCGTTGTCGTGGTCGTAGATGTTGGTATTCGGGTCGCCGTCTTCAACTTCTTCACGGTCGTCGATTCCATCGCCGTCATCATCGTCATCTTCAGCATCGGTGATGCCGTCGTTGTCGTGATCCATTGGGAATTCATCAACTGAGTCCGGAATGCCGTCATTGTCATCGTCGTTGTCTACATCGTTAGGGATGCCGTCACCGTCGTTGTCATTTTCACCATTCTGTTCCTGGTTGTCGAGCTGCTGACCTTGTTGTTGGTCGGTCTGTTGACCCTGTTGGCCTTGTTGACCGTTTTGGGTTTGACCTTGTTGCTGCTCGTTCTGTCCATTTTGGTTCTCACCGTTTTGGTCTTGACTGGTTTGTTCACCTTGCTGGCCGCCTTGTTCGCCGCCTTGCTGTTGTTGACCTTGGCCGTTGTCTTGTTGTTGACCTTGTTGACCTTGGTCACCAGTTTGACCTTGCTGACCTTGCTGACCTTGCTGACCTTGCTGACCTTGTTGACCTTGCTGGCCTTGTTGACCTTGCTGGCCTTGTTGACCTTGCTGGCCTTGTTGACCTTGCTGGCCTTGTTGGCCACCTTGCTGTTGTCCCTGGCCTTGTCCTTGTCCTTGTCCTTGGCCTTGTCCTTGGCCTTGTCCTTGTCCTTGTCCTTGGCCCTGTCCTTGTCCTTGACCTTGTCCTTGACCTTGACCTTGTCCTTGGCCTTGTCCCTGTCCTTGTCCTTGTCCTTGTCCTTGGCCCTGTCCTTGTCCTTGGCCTTGGCCTTGTCCTTGTCCTTGGCCTTGTCCTTGGCCTTGTCCTTGTCCTTCGCCTTCGCCTTGTCCTTGGTCTTCGGATTCGCCACCGCCTTCGGTTTCGCCATTTCCGCTGCCTGCACCTGATTCAGTAAAATCAGGGTCATATGCGTCTGGAATGCCGTCACCATCAGAGTCGGAGTATTCACCGTCGTTAGGGTCGTTTGGGAACTGATCAACGTTGTCAGCCTTACCATCACCATCAGTGTCGGAGTTGTTAGGGTTAGTACCCTTTGCATATTCCTGGGAGTTGGTCAAGCCATCTCCATCAGGGTCTGCATTTCCATCGCCACCGTTAGTTGGGTTTAGACCGTTAGCAACTTCCCAACCATCTGGTAGTCCGTCGCCATCGCTATCTGCATTATTCATATTGGTGCCTTCAGCTTGTTCCTCAGCATTGGTTAAACCGTCACCGTCCCAATCAGCCCCACCGTCGGTAGGGTCGTTCGGGTCAGATCCGTCACCACTCACTGCAGTTAATGCAGAGATAGCAAGGAACATTGCAATTAGCACGCTCATTATTTTTTTATCATTCATGTTTTTTCACTTCCTATTTTTAGTTTGTTTTTACATAGAGAACCCGCTGTTCTCTCTTTCCAATTGTGCAGCCCACGTGATGGGATTCACAGTTTGGGATATATACGATGCTGCGCACTGACTTCGAGTTGTTTTCAAGGCATTATTAAAGCGATTTAGACGACTCTCAAGCACTGTTGAGATGGCGTGACACTGGCTCGCAGTGTCTTGTTTATTCGCTTTATTAGTATCCTTGATTATGTTCTCCAATTGCATCGTATTCCACGGGTCGATCATAGGGAACCCTTCGTTCCCTCTAACAATTGGAACAGCACGACCCTATATGAAGAGCGCGATGGGATGCCTCAATCGTAACTATTCCGCAATAGTGATTGTGGCAGCAATGTTGAAGCATCATGGCTGAGAACATATCGGGCGACTAAATCAGAGGTATTTGAATCACTAAAACTGTGAACTCTTTCATAACCATGGCCTTTTGCAGGGTTAAATATTTTCATTGGTTTTGCCATTCGAGAGATTGCTATTTTTGCAGCTCTAATTGCATTCGACCCTTGTATTAGGCCATTTTCCCCTTCACTAATTCCGAGGTTATGAACCATTCGGCCTTGCTTTTCGCCTCCTTTTCCGGCGATTGCTAACATACCCAATACAATGAATTGGTCCCTAATAGCCGCATCCCACCGGTTATAATCGCCATCGAACTTTTCTTCTAATCGAGAAAATAGTTCTTTGTGAATGGAGCTTAGATGCTCTTTAGAAGGAGCGTTGACAGCAGGACGATCTAGCACCGTGTTTTTAGATTCCGGGATTATCTCGTGAAATGGAGTCCATAGGCACTCTTTGTCTAACCAAAGAGACAGTCTTTCTGAAAAGTAAGGGTCCGCCCCTCTCCAATTCCAAACAGATCTCCGCAGCAATTCGGGAGCGATCGATTCAAAACCATCTGGGTCTTTTTCGGATAATGATTTGAACGCTTCAATGTAGCTCTTTATCCGCTTCTTCTGGTCTGACTCTAATATTGCCATACCATTAAGGCTGCTCGGTTGTCTTATACAAGACTTCTTCTTGTTAGTATTGTTTGGCATCATGTATTAATCTCCAATTGCTTTGATAATTGTCATATCGGGTCGCAGTTTGTCTTCTATGCTGTAAGTAGGTAAGAATCAACCATTTATCAAGCATTGAGCTTAAAATTGCTTCATCATAGAATGATGTGGGCCTATTTTTTGAATGTCATAGGGGGAATCTATCATCTGCCAGTGCTGCGATTGATAGAATGAAAATGCAGCCTCACGGGCCTGTAAGAAGCCTGTTTTAGCCGAAAAGTGTTGTATAGAGTTCATTTCCAATGCGGAAAGTACAGTTGAAGCAAGCCCTTGTCTCCTACCCTGAGGCCTAGTTCCCATTTGTCTGATTTGGATTGAGGGCCGATTTTGTGAATTTATTTGTTGTAAAGGGCCGAATGCCGGACAAATACTCGCGCCTGGGCCTGCATGGTCAGCAGCACTACCGTCACTCGATGCGTCGATGAGGTGGGCTCGGCCAACACATAACACAACGCCATCTCTTTCCACCCATGCATGTATTGCTTCACTATCATCAACCAACCGTTCACTACCAATGGGAAAACCAAGAGGGTGGCGCAATACATCATATCTGCACTGAAAATATGATTCTGGAATGTCTTCGCCCGGAAGACGTACTTTGACTTCGTAGTTATTGGATGTGCCCGGTTGAGATCCACTCTGTTGCCGTATCTCGTCACCGACCGCCATCTTCGCTCGTTTTTGTTAATGGCAACATACATAAAATCTTGACCTTATATTGATTACTGGAAAGTTGTTGTGACCAAATAGCAATCTAATACAAAGACGCGTTGAAATAGGGCAGGCCAATCCGATTAGATGTTGCACGGTTGTCAGAGCGGCTATGAGCGGGGTTGCAGACCCTGAAACGGGAGTTCAAATCTCTCACCGTGCTCCATCTTTCACCCTTAATGTTTCATTTTTAAAACCTGCTTTTGGCTAATGTTGGCTTGGATTATGGTGTATTATTTAACCCCCCCACGATGGTGGTGGTGGAGGTAATGGTTCATCGATGAGCGGCAGTGGGGGTAATGGTTGCGCTTGAGGTGGTAATGGCAATGGTGGAGGTAGTGATTGAACCTCAGTTGGCGCAGGGGGTGGCGGAATTACTACTTCGGGCCATGCAACATTCGACTCTGCCTCAGCATCTGGCTGTTGAGGCGGTTCTATTCCAGGCATTGCAATTGGGGCTAGAATGGGTGCGATTACGGGCGGTGTCGCAGCAGCAACCTTAGCAAGTTCAAGCGCAGCTGCGGCTTCTTGCTCCGCTTTGATTTCAGCAGCTCTATTTTCTTCTATTTCTGCTGCTTTGGCTTCAACACTGCTGCCATCTAATTGCTCACCACTCAATAGTTGTTGCATTTGGGAATCGATTTCATCCATACTAAAATTGGTTAATTCTCGGTTTGAATCCTGCCTGTATAGAAGCAAACGATGGCGTCCTGCATTGGTTTCAAACGATAATAATTCTGGATCAAATAATTGTGCTAATGAGAACAAGGCCCCTATTAAGAGCAGGGGTGAGCCAATTGCAGGGGAAATAAACAATGAAATAATCCCAACGACGGTCATCGACCACCACATGTATTTGCCATTATCAAGCCAATCATAGCGATAATGAGTAAAACCAGTTAAGGCTGCTTTCTGAACAATAAAATGGTCTTCTGTAACTACATCTTCGTTGTCTAATTTAGCATATACTAAACGGAGAACTTTACCTTGTTCAACAAGAGAAGTAGATTTCGTACCCATTGCATTTTCGCGCAAAACAAACTCTCTAGCCTCTGATTCTGCGGTTAGAGCGCGTACACCTTGGCCCGGAGTTCGACTGATAATACTCGATGATTGTACGCTTCCTCCAGTGTAGATAGCATAGCCGCCAGCAGCCGCTGCCAAAACGATACTGACAATAGCCATCCAAGCGCCATAACCCAAACTTGGATCTGACCCTGTAGGGGGTTCTGGCATCATGAAATACCACGCAACTAAACCGATAAACATTGAACCGGCGCCAACAAATGAGTAATACTGAGCGAATGGGGGTGTTGTGCCACGAGACCTCATGACTGTCGCAACGAGTGTGGTGACTAGTGCAATAATCCCAATGGTGATGAAGGTTATTCCAGTGAAACCAGCACTTGCCGCTTTACCTAAGTCACCACACATCTCTTCTGTTTTTGAGGAATTGTAATCGAAGTCGCTGGCAAGTGAGGTGCAATTATCATAAGCGCCTCCTAAATCATCAACAGCCGAGGTGCAATTGCCATCGGTGCAACTCGTTACAGAGACATCATCCAGCCCGATCTCTGATTCAACAGAAATAGTAAAATCAAGCATAGTTGTTGATCGCTCTTCGACACTCCAAGCATCCGACATCACACCGAGGGTGGCGAGGAGTAATGCTGCTAAAACCAAGCCCGTGTGCACCATCATGGCACGGTTAGGTACATCGGGGGCAGCCGCTGTATGGTCGTGATTATTCCCCGTATTATCAGTATGTAAATCGCTGCCCACTACACTATCCTGAATCTCAGGCGCTGAGAGAGGCGGAGTGGGTGAGTCGCCTTGTGTTTGCACTGATTCCGCATCGTCCATGTAATTTCCTTTTGTTAGTAGTTGAATAAGATTTCCTATCTCACTCAATTGCATCATTTGAACAATCGAGTGGTGCGGAAATGGGATTGCATCTTACATTCAAATCAAGCCAATACTCAATGCCATCGACTTGTGTTGGATAATCCGTTGAGATTGAATGGGCTCCAATTTCAATTGCCTTATCGCGGCGCTCGGTCTCATTATTATCCGCTTCACCGCCTTCAGCATCATCTGCACGGCTTCTTACGATATAACCGGCCTCAACCAATGCCTGTATCTCTTCAGCATTGCCAATGGGGTTGGTATTGGAAAATATTGCTGATTCGGGGGTATTCTCTACAGACATTGTGAACATTGTAGCGCTTTCTAAATTTGGAAATTTGGAATGATAATCTGCACGTAAATCACCACCTCCAAGTAATACGAAAATGGCTTTTCCTCTTGAAGAATCAAGCAGTGGCCATCCAGTAGTAGTTACTGCGGTTGACACATCTGGATGCTCTCCGCGAACATCGTCGGGAGTGATTATCTTCTCCCTCGGCCATGCTGAATTAATTTCTTGTTCCAAATCATCTAACATATCTTGAGCTTGGATCACCGTAGTATCATCAACCGCAGTCCAGGTCCATTCTTTTGGCTCGATCCAAATCGTAAGGGGGACATGATGTGGTGTTGATTCACTCCACTGCAGTAATACTTGCAGACATTGTTGCAGTGTTTGACAGGTGGTTCTGCTATCATATTGATTATGATAAACTTGTAATTGCTGGCCTGGACTCCACCAAACATCAATCTCGAATTGCCTTACTCCAAATTGTTGGG
>Ga0302132_10001598_pt1 | contig 13064 bp, 11 predicted proteins | sample CB9_321_MG_FD_203113 | JGI IMG/M metagenome (GOLD analysis project Ga0302132, IMG submission 203113) | Marine microbial communities from Western Arctic Ocean, Canada - CB9_32.1 | ecosystem: Environmental > Aquatic > Marine > Oceanic | place: Canada: Western Arctic Ocean | collected 2017-09-19
CTCAGACATGGTGCCGTTCATGATTTTGGTAAGAAAGCCCCACCGCTGTCGAACCTCTACCTAACACTGCTAAACGCATTAAATGTACCCGCCACGAAATTCTCCGACAGCAACGGAACGATTTCAGGAATCATGGTCTAATCCCGATCAGGCCGCACGACGTGTAGGGTTTGGTCCTTGTTTTTATTGCCTTCTTCAACTGAGTATGTCATGAAGCACTTCCCCGCGGACATCGGTCAAGCGGAAATCGCGGCCCGCATGGCGGTAGGTTAATTCTTCGTGATCCAAACCTACCTGATGAAGTATTGTCGCGTGCAGATCATGGGTATGAGCCGAGTGCTCTGTAGGCATGATGCCGTATTCGTCAGATTTTCCGTAGACCATGCCCCCTTTCACGCCGCCCCCTGCCATCCATGAACTGAAACAGTAGTTGTGGTGCTCCCTGCCCGCGTGATTTGCATTGGTGTTAAAAGGGGTCCGTCCGAACTCCGAAGTCCACACCAAGAGTGTCCGTTCGAGCATTCCACGCTGTTTCAAGTCACTTATAAGTCCCGCAAGGGGCTTGTCAATATTTTGGGCCAGCCGTGCGTGGTCTCCCATGTTACCGTGCGAATCCCAATTATTGTTTGAACCTACATCAATCAGTTCAATAAACCGCACGCCGCGTTCCGCTAATCTTCGTGCCATCAGGCATTGCCAACCAAACCCAGTCGTGTCACCGCGTTTCATTCCGTACATTTCAAGTGTCGTCTGGTTCTCATCGGACAGATTGAATGCTTCCGGCGCCGCCTGCTGCATCCCAAAAGCGGTCTCGAACGACCGAATCCGAGCACTAATCGCCAAATCCACTGGCCGGCTTTCCTGGTGACTGCGATTAAGACGGCTCAGTAGTCCCAGTTCCAGTTGTTGTTGCTCGCGCGACAATCCTCTAGGAGCGACGTTGGCGATGGGAGTTTTCCCGGGGGTGACGTGAGTTCCTTGATGACATCCGGGCAGGAAGCAACTGGCCCATGTCTGTGCACCAGCGTATGGAGCAGCGGGCGCTAGGACCATGAAAGAAGGGAGGTTTTGGTTTTCCGTACCCAGTCCATAGCTAACCCATGAACCGATGCTCGGACGAGCAAATTGTGCGGACCCGGTATGGGCGGCGAGCGTCCCCTTGTCATGTCCGTCACTATCACAGTGCATTGCATTGACTACGCAAACATCGTCAATGACGGATCCAAGATGTGGGAAAAGGTCGCTGACCCACGTTCCACTGCTACCGTATCGCTTGAAGTTCCAGCGTGGCTTAATTAAGTATCGGGTAAACTCTCCGGGCTTGTTGAGCCACCGTGAGGCAACGATCGATTTACCATGATCTTTCGATAATTGTGGTTTGTAATCGAACGTATCGACATGCGAGACTCCACCGGTGGAATAGATGAACACAACGCAATCCGCTGCCGGAGCGGAATGCGGGGAACGAGTTGCGAGTGGGTCTGCGGGTTGCGCCGATAGCTCGCCGCACATGCCAGCGAAAGCTGTCATGGCGAAACCCCCTGATGCTTCCTTTAGGAATTTCCGACGATTATTGGTAAATGGCGTGGTCATGATTAACTTCTGGTAAATTAGTCGACAAACAAAAAACTATTGCTAGTTAAAATCACGCGTGCTAGACCAGACCAGATCTCCTGCTGGGAGGCTGGTTGGTTTTGCCGAGAAGATTTCTGATTATACGTAGTTACAAATTCTACCGCCGCCTCGAAGTCCGATTTGCTTGGCTGTCGACCGTGACCTATCTCGAATGCCAACTGCACACGTTGATCTGTCGTTTTTGCGGACATGAGAATTCGTTCTGCCAAGGCTCTTGCTTGTTCATGAACGAATTTGGAGTTCATCAGAAATAGCGTCTGAGTTGGCGTAACTGTTGGCTGGCGTTTACCAATACTAACATTCGGGTCAGCGGAATCGAACAGTTCCAAGTACGGATTCCGGCGATTACGTTGCTGCATTAAATAGACGCTTCTGTAATTTGACTGATAAACCGCGTGAAACGGATGATGGATTGTAAATCCCCAAGTGTTAACGTCAGGAAAGGGATGGGGTTGCCCATTACTTTGTTTGAGATTCCCACTGACTGACAGCATGGCATCCCGCATAGATTCAGCATCTAGTGGGCGTCGCGTATATCTCCAATGCAGACTATTACTAGGATCAAGTTGAGATTTTTCGGAATAGTTGATACTGGATAGTTGATAGACGCGCGACTGCATCATGACACGGTGTAAATGTTTAATGGACCAGTTGGATGCAATGAATTCCGCTGTTAGCCAGTTAAGTAATTCTGGGTGCGTGGGTCGCGCCCCACGGAATCCGAAGTCACTTGGAGTAGAGACGATTCCCTGCCCGAAGTGCCATTGCCAAACTCGATTGACAAGTACGCGTGCGGCCAGCGGGTTTTTGGGGCTTGTGATCCAGTCGGCAAGTTGCAATCGACCACTACCGATGTACCCCAGCGGCAACTGCTCGGCGCCAAACACCTCTAGGAAACGCCTCGGCACCTGCCGTCCCAGCTTAGTCGGTTCACCTCGCAGTTGAATATGAGCGTCCATCGGCGTGCCCTCTTGCACTCCATAGGCTACTTCGTAAACCGGAGTAGCCTGCACCGTCGTTTTCAACTCATTTAGTTGAGCCAACTTGCGTTCGATTTCAAGAATGCGTTTTTTGTCAGCGGCGGTTTGAATTCGCGGCATAACCTCAGGGCTATTCAGTGCGGCAAAGGGCGTTTGCCTCAAGCCAACGTTATCGATGTCGCGTGCACTTGCCGGTCCGGGCACGTGTCCAATGGCATCGCAGATAAAGCAATCAACAATACCGTTCCAATTGGGTGCCGTTTTCTTATCGGAGAACCGCGTCAGATCACCCGGCGTTCCGACAACTCCCATGTAGGTCTTTTCTTGAGTATTGATGACGACCTGAAGAGTGTACCACTCTCCAGTTTTAAGTGAGCGGAGATTCTCCCATTCGCCACCGTTGCGAATAACAAAGCTTGTTGGAGTTACGCTGAATTCGACCGCAAGTGATTGCACTACGCCTTGACCCAAGTAAAAACGATAGGCTCCTTTTTGCGATGCATCTGCTTGTGTCCGGAAATCCAGGTTGAAAGAAATCGTGTCACTGTTATTGGTCTTAAGTTCATTGGGGAAGACATAACGAATTCCGTCGGTGTTTAGACCACTCCCCAAGTGAACACCGCGTGTTCCTTGCGGGTGAACATTTCGAAAAGGGCTCTGCGATGATTCTCGAATTTCAACTGGGCCAGCATAAACCCATGGGGCGGTCAAAGGTTTGTCTAGTTCTTGTGATTCCATACCGAGGTCCAAGCCACCGGCTAACCAATTCACGCTATTTTCCTGACGCTCTTTTTCAAGCGCCTTACGATCGCGGTCAAATGAATCTAGAGCAGCAATTCTCTCGGCGTCGAGTTGTCGAGCCTTCTCGGGAGCAACAAGTGCTGGGAAGTGGGATGGATGTTTCTGCTCCTCCCCCCCAGGGAAAGCCCATGTTGTGCTCTGCATCATCCCGTATAGAGCGTAATAATCTTCCGTCGTGATTGGGTCATACTTGTGGTCGTGGCATCGTGCACAGCCAACGGTTAGGCCCAGTAGCGAACGCCCCACCGAATCAATCACATCGGCAAAATCTAGGTGTTGATAGTCGGGCGATGGTTTATATCCATAACGCTTGCCGATCGCCAAGAATCCGGTTGCTGTGACACGTGAAGCATAAAGTGATTCCGGTCCTGTCGATGCTATGATGTCACCTGCAATTTGTTCGCGAACAAATTCATTATAAGGTTGGTCGGCGTTGAAGGCGTTGATGACCCAATCGCGGTATTTGAAGGCCTCCCGCACCGGATAATCTGCGCCATCCCCCGCTGTGTCCGCATAGCGCGCAACGTCCAGCCAGTGGCGACCCCAACGTTCACCGTAGGAATGTGAATCCAAAAGTCGGTCAATTACTTTGTTGAAGGCGTTGGCCTGTCCGTCATTAATAAATGCATGGATTTCCTCGGGCGTCGGAGGTAGGCCCGTGAGGTCAAACGTGGCTCTGCGAATAAGCGTGCGTTTATCGGCAACGGGTGACGGCGGCAATCCCTCCGACTCGAGTCGCTTGAGAATAAAGCGATCAACAGGTGTCCAACTCCAGCGGTCAATAGATTTTGAAGTTGGTGGCATCGGTCGGATTGCTGGCTGGAAAGACCAAAATTTGTCTGCCTGCTCTAGTGTCAATTTAGAAAGTGGAACGGATGTGGGTTCGCTAGGCGCGATTGCCCCAGCGCGGATCCATTGTTCTAGGGAAACAATTTCTTGCGGACTTAACTTTGTCTTGCCGGGTGGCATTTGCAAGTCAGGATCGGTTTTTTTGACGGCTCGCAAGAGAAGGCTATCCTGCGGTTTTCCAGGGATTATCGCGGGCCCGCTAAGGCCCCCTTTTTTCCAGTGCAACGGTGAATCGAGCCTAAGGCCAGATTCTTGTTTTTCATCCCCGTGACATTTTAGGCAGTGCGTGACTAACAGCGGGCGTATTTTCGATTCGAAGAAATCGATATCTGACTGCGCCCTGGCTATTGCAACGCCAGTACTGCAGATTAACAACCATGTTAATAGTATGGCTCTGGGAATATTTAAACGCTGCATGCATCGGCCAAAATAAAGTAATGACAACAGGAGGTGACGGGCTGAGTTAGCGGATATATATTATAACAAAGTCACGAGGCTTATGTCGATCGAAAGGCATCCTAACTCTCACCGACCAGCGGTTTAAATGAAAAATGACGCATCCTAGTCCACAATTTTCTTGCGCATTAGTGCGACGACTTCCGCAAGAATCGGTTTCGCTTCTTTCCAGGTAATTCCGTACACGTTTTTAAAAGATCGATTGAAACTTTGACCTGAAGCAGCCAGTTGATAGACGTTCATTGATGACTCAATTCCACCAATGGCACTCAACGCTTCGACGGTCAAGAATCCCAACGTATATCCGAGCCGATAATTCGGACTACGCAAACACTGATTAGGAATATCGTTGTTGTAATATTCCAGAATGGTTGATGAAGAGTATTCTGTGAAACTGTCTACTTTATGCGATTGAACTTGTTGCTTTCTGATTTGTTGGTACTTTTCAAAGCTTGTAGTACCGGCTGAGATCCCTGCAAAATGAGCTTGGCCCTCTATGAGCCAACAAGGTGATATTTTTTGTTGTTCACTTCCCGGATGATCCTCACCTATCCAAGGAGCCATTTGTACGGCATGAGTGTACTCGTGAATCTGCATTGGTCCCCTGCGATATGGATCTTTTGCATCTGGACCGTGAATGCCAAAAACGCCCACGCCTACTGAACTGAAAGATTGAATTCCTGAATTCGCACCTGTGCACTTCGTACCATCACAAGGCCCGTCAATCAGTATTTCCATTCCGGGTTTGTAAAAGGGGAGTTTTTTGTATTGCTGGTATGCCCACGATTTGTCCTCGAAACTGTAGAAAAAAGCAATATACTTGGTCGGTCGTTTAACATTAGCCCAAAGAGTCATTCCATCGGCAAAGGCGCTTTTATTGTATTCAAAATACAATTTGGTGTTGGGGCCGATAAGAATTTCTAGGTCTATCACCGAGGTTGAAGAAGCACGGTTTGACTTCAGCAATTGCTGTGTATTAGTCCATGCAACTTGAGGAATATCTTCTATACGCGATTTGAGATTTGCAAAAGTAATCGGCTCTGCAGCCTGCATTGAAGAGAAGGACAAAACAACCAAGAACGCTAAAAATGTTTTCATAACAATCCGGATGCAGGTTTTTACTTAGTGTGCTTTGTCGTCTCGAAGGGAGGCTGTATCTCCAATCCTACCCCATCAACGGACCGCCGGACAAGCAAACCGAGCACCAAATGAAGGTAATCATTCGGAAGCCCATTGAAACATGCCAACATTTCGTTGTCGGACTTAATGAATCGGTACAAATCTTTGACAACCCATCAATACATGCAGGGCGTTAAATCAAACCGCTGGCCTCGCTTCGACCGTCGGCTGTGGCAACGTAATTACTGGGACCACATCATACGTAACGACTGGACGCTGAATGCGATTCGAAATTACATTATTTGCAATCCGCAACGGTCATCTGATAGGGACAAATCAATTCGATAACAGCCGCGACCACAATAAACCGTCGCATGTAGGGCGGAATCAACGCCGCGGGCAGCCACAGGTGTCACCACGTGTCATCCCTAATGTTTCTTGGAATTTTCTAGGGCGCCTTTTGTTCGCCTTTGGCAACTAAACATATAGGAGACCCTTATATGCCAAACGCCAAACGACCTAATCGGCAATCCCATCGGTTGCGCGGATTTAACTACAAACGTTGCACCCCGTATTTCATCACTATCTGCACGCAACATCGAAAGCCTTTGTTCGGATACTTGGCAAATTCGGAGATGCATCTAAATGCTGCCGGTAGAATGGTTCAGCGTGTGTGGGAGGAAATGCCCGCATTCTATGCGCGGGTTATAACATCTACCTTCCAAGCAATGCCCGATCATATACACGGTATTGTTTACCTTCTCAACAATGATGACTTTCAAGATTATTTAGATAACCGACAACATGGAATTCCCGACAATTCCCGTCCAATCGACATCGACATTCGCCAACGGGCAAGCTGCCTCGCGAGCCTCAACCAAAGTTCCGGGCGGAATCAACGCCGCGGGCAGCCACAGGGGGCTGCCCCTACAAGATATTTTTCGTTGTCGGACTTAATGAATCGGTATAAATCTTTGACAACCCATCAATACATGCAGGGCGTTAAATCAAACCGCTGGCCTCGCTTCGACCGTCGGCTGTGGCAACGTAATTACTGGGACCACATCATACGTAACGACTGGACGCTGAATGCGATTCGAAATTACATTATTTCCAATCCGCAACGGTCATCGGATAGGGACAAATTAATTCGATAACAGCCGCGACCACAATAAACCGTCGCATGTAGGGGCAGCCCCCTGTGGCTGCCCGTAAATCTGGGTTGCTGTCCCGACCACAATACCCAAGTGTAGCGAGAATCGTCAGTTTCGCGTTGACTGTACCATGGATTAAAAGGTGCCCGGATTATTAATTTCAATATAAATCAATATCGCGTATACGATTGTGAAAAGAACAAGAATAATTGCACCCGTAATGACACCCGCCATTGCCATTCCCTTGCCCCCGCCGGTTCCTGCGTTTACTTTTCGCAAAGCTATAATTCCCGTGATAATAGCGGCGATACTCAATGGTATATATAGCATGCAGCACCATCCAGGTAGTGAAAGGATAGCCAACACTAACGAGACGATGGCGAGGGTCTGATTAGGTTGCTGTGGCGGAGCGGTCGTTATGGTCTGAGGTTGTTGGTAGGGATTGGAGGCATCGAATTGTTCCATCTGAGTTGTCCTCGATTATTTCACCGCAAAATCGTTTAAAATCGTTAATGAAGTTTATCAACGCGGTCGTTATGTGGTAACACACCGGCAACCCGTTGGCGATCTAATTCGTTATTAGGGTTCTGTTTTCTTGTCGACAAAAGTGAATAGTTCCAAGCTCTGTTTTTGTCCTTCGTCATTGATGGCTTTCCAGATTCCAGCCTTTTTAAGCCCAGATAGTTTCCCTCTTCGCTTTTTTTACCGAAGAGAAAACTCATCTTGAAGCCATCGCCGGAATCATTCTTGTGAAACCGCACCAGAAGCAAGTCGAAATCGTTCTTCAAATGTCGTCGTGACATAATTTCCGTTCGGAACACTTCAATAACACCGCTAGGGGCTACGACGCTGCATGTTTCCTCGGTCAGTTCTATCGCCAGTCGAACCTTTCCAAGCTCCGCCGTCCCAAGCAATCGCTGGATCTTTTCGTGATCCGCCTGTGTTAAAGTCCGCGCATTCGCCGGTTTACTCTTGGACGAGCGTTTCCTGTTTGCGGGCTTCTTCTTTGTCGTTTTTTTCTTCGCCATGACTTTTCTACCTAGTTTATTGTCACCCTCAAATAGCTAGCTTAAGCCATTAAGGTAAGTAATTCGCACTTGCCCCGATAGATTCCCCAAAACACACGCAACTTGATTAATATTGTCTTTCCCAGTGGAAGTCCGTTCGCACGTAACTTCAAAGTCCAATATTAAATTCAGCCAAAAGTGGATTTATTACGCGTTATACAATTTACGTTTGCTCAATCGGATTACATTCAGTTTCTCTAACTCGCCGCCAACTTTAACGCCGCTTAATGATAGCGCTGATACGATTAGCAGTAATACTGCAACGAAGAGAATTGCTGCCAAAGATATCCAGATGTTCTCGGTTGAATAGAGTTCAGGAGCAATCGCTGAATTTACTTCGGAGCTAGTGTTTTCTGTTAAAGCATTAAGAAACAAACCAAATCCCCAATAACACGGAACGCCGATCCAAGCTATAAATTCTGACACTCCATCAGGAGCCTTTAGTAATCCTCCGAGGATCACTTGGGGAATGATCGCTAACGGAACCGCTGATACAGCGACGTCGGTGTTTTTAGAAAGAACTGAAATACAAAGCCCCAAGCCTACGCCGCAAATTGAGATGGCGGAGATGCCGATGAATGCAGATGGCAGATCTAACGGAAGATTCGTTGCAAACTTGGTGAACAAAAAAAGTGTACCGGACTGCACGAGTGTTACGCCAATCAACCACAAAGCTTTGGCGCCAAGATAGCCGAAGGCGTTTAACCCGCCATGGCGTTCTTTCTCGAAAACCGGGCGTTCTTTGACGATTTCTTTAGCTGAGTTGCTACACCCAAACCAGAATGTACAGACGATTAATAAGAATGCAACATTCATCTCCTGTTGAGCAGAGCCAACCTCTCCAAACAACAACCAAATTACTAGAAATACCAACGCTGGCTGCAAAATCATCACGAGAAGCGACGTTCGGTCTCTTACTACCAACGCTCGAATGCGTTGACTTACAACACGGCCATGCCGAAGCATTATGCCAAAGTGTTGCAGCGTGGATATTTTCTCCTTCTGGATATTAAGTTGAGAGCGATGGACTTTTCGTGAGTTTTGTGCGGCGTCTATATCGCTTTGGATATGAACGGACCAGAGAACCGCCCACGTCTCCCCAGGATTGTCGCGTAGCCGAATATATAACTGTGAAAGGTCGGTGATCTCGAAGTACAACATTGCATCTTCAGGACTACCACAAAATGCGAGGTACCCTCCCTCCGCCATGACTACAAGCGTGTCACTGAATTCAGCGACATTTCCAAGGTTGTGTGTGATGCAGAGGATTGTCTTACCGCCATCAGCAATATCTCGTAAGAGACTCATAATTTCGCGGTCGCTATGTTCATCCAATCCCGATGTCGCTTCGTCGACACATACTAAACTAGGATTAGATAATATCTCATGCGCGACGCTGGCTCGTTTAATTTGTCCACCACTGTATTTTTTCATGGACTCGGTTTTTAGCGCATGCATTCCCACCTCGGTAAGCGCTTGTTTAACAGCTTGGCTTCTTTCGTTAGCACCCATGTCGATTGGTAGTTTCAACGCAGCGGTATAGGCTAACGATGTCTCAAGCGGTAAGTCGAAGTGCAGGATATCTTTTTGCGGTACGTTGGCGATTCTACTGCGAAGACGATTGTAGTTCTCATAAAGGTTCGCCTTGTTGAGCCAAACATCGCCCGTTGTCGCAGTTGTCCGGCCATTTATCGCGTTGAGAAGTGTAGATTTCCCTGATCCACTGGGACCAAGGAGAACAACAAAGCTTTTGGGAGGGATATTGAGAGTTACATTATTGAGGATAATCTTCTTTTCCCCACCCTCCGTGTCTACAACACGTGTTAAGGCTTCGCACTCGATGTGAGCGTGGTCCGTTCGTGCGGTTGACAGCAATGATATTCCATCAACAGTAAACCCTGCGGAACCGATCTGGAGCAGATCACCGTTGGTCAATAGATAGGGTTTCTTTGCCGGGAGAATTTGTCCATTTACAAGTGTTCCGAGTTGGCTTTTTAAGCCTATTACTGTTAAGACACCATTTTCGTTGGTCACCCGAGTGTGGGCTGCGGCAACATGAGGATCTGGTACAACCCAGTCCGAATATTTTGCGGCACGCCCGATAACCACACTTTCTGAAATAATGATTCGGTCTTTATCGTCCACAGCCCGTTGAGTTTCGGCTACTACATTATCAAGGGCTTGCCGCGCCGAATGAGCACCTCTACGAAAGATATTAGTCAAAGAACGAAACTTCGACTGTTGCTTTGGTTGTGGAAAACTTATGCCGTAATTTTCGTTGTTCGAAACATGGAAGACCAGTCCATCGATACTGTCCAAGCGATTCCAAGGGCCCGCGATATCTTTGCCGAGTAGATCATGTGGTCCCAACTTACCCATGTTAATAGCTTTTTGAATAAAGCTAGGATCTTTCACCTCAATGATTTTTCCGCTTTCCAACATCCTTATCCACAACAACATCACTAATCTCCCAGTTGAGAATTAATCCACCCATTTATTGGATGTGTTTGATCAAGTCCGACAATTTATCGTTCACCAGTTCTTCCACGTGCCGTTGGTTTACTATCCGTTGCCAAATCAGCATTGGAAAGGGGACCGCGTGAATGTTTGATGTTAGTTAATTTTTCCTTGCGCCTTCCATGATTGGGATAACGGTCCGTTTTCGATCTCAACTAGACAAATCCATCATTAGATTCCCTGTCTTGAGGAATCCAATAACTTGCAACGCGCCGATCCATGCACGCTCCTGCCGGGATTATCCTGATCATTTCAAGCGTGACCTACCTAAGGACACTACCAACCAGACTACCAAATTACGGCACGATGTGCTTGATGAGGACAAACTGTAGGGGCAGCCCTGTGGCTGCCCGCGAACAGGGGGAATCTGATCAACAATTTGCAGGCGGGCCGGAGGACGACTCGAACTCGCGATCCGCCTCTGTCGATCGATGCCCAATTTAAGCCATCGCCCGCGGCGTTGATTCCACACAGCATTTTGGTTGAGGCTAGCTACCAACCGTACCGCGAGACGAATGCGGGTGGAAGTCGTTCGGCCGGACTGTCACCGGCTAGCGTGAAAACGATTCCCATCAGTGCGGGAGTCGGGTCGTGACGTTGGTTGCAATTGCCCAACCCCCAACGCATTCCGACCGCCAGTAACTCGAAGGCGACGAAATTCTGTTCCTTAATATTGAACGTTGCGCGGCCAAGTAACTTTGGTTCGTAGCCAATTTTCTTCGGTGATACCAATGATGCACGAGTCTCCCCCTCTAGGGTGAGCGTCACAAGATCGCCGACAACACTGACCACGGTGGATGTTAATCGCGCCCGTTGAATCGCCTCCTTGGGGAAAAACGTGTAATTCAAAGCATGTACGTTGTCGAGCAGATGAAAGCGCGCTAAGCGTTGCACGAGTTCAGGCGGTACGTTGTGCTTAGCGCCTGTCTTGGGTTCAGCGGGAAGAAAAGCGCGGGCCTCGTCTTTGCGGAACCAAGCGTAGTCCAAATTAGAATCGGGCCAACGCTCCCGCGTCCGGTCACGGGCGACCACACGCAAGACTAGACCGTCGTCGGGGTACAAGTTCTCCTGGAGACGCCAGTTCTCCGACGCTTTGGGATCGGGCGATTTGGACAATAGCCGCTTCTCGCGGGGAAGTGCCTCCCACTTGGCCAATCCTTGCTTCATCATCTCCACGAGCACTTCAGGATTGGCGCTGGAGCTAGCCGCGAGCAACTCTCCGCTGGGTGCCACTGCGTAGTGTCCCTGTGCACCTCCTCGATTTCCCTTTGCCACTGTGCGTTGCTTGGCGAATTTCCGAAACAGCAATGCGTCCTCATCCTGGCAGTATTCTTTCTGCATGCGGTCGCACGCGTCGGCAGCCACAACGAATTCGGCAGCCAGCTTTTGTACTTCTCGATTGGACCAGACTAACTGTCGGTCTTTGACGCCGTTGCCTCACGTATTGCAAAGTGGGTGCCCATTCATCGCCCACAACAGGATCGGTTTTTCCCTCGCCTGCGCCTCGATGACAGCGTCCCAAAAGCTCATCCGCCAAGGAATTTTTCGATAAGAGAGCTCCCAGTTCCGAGGTAGAACGTGTTCGCGCCACTTTGTGTAGTTGGCCTGCGTCAGTTCCCCTTCCTGAAAATCATCCGCCGAAACAATAGAAGGAAGAATGATCGAAGCGAGAATGATGCCAACGATCAGAGTCAATGTTCTTAGAAAAGCCATTAGCGTGTTTCCTGGAATTAATGTGCGTTTCAATTCTCTCAAGCGGTAATAGTACCGCTTATTGCGGACCCGAGCAAGTAAAAACATATTCGATTGCTCGCTCTAGTTGGTCCGACGGTACATGCAGATGTCGTGACTGGCACCTTTATTCTTCGGTAATGAACTGTAAAGCACCGTTTTGTTCGGAAACTGCACCGCTAATAGTATTGCCATTGGGCCAACGGATAGTTGCTCTATCAACCGTCGCTCCCGCTGGTATACCGAACGTCGTATTAATCGGAGACTGCCCAAGACAAGCATTGACGGGGAACAGGTCGCGGTAAATCAAGTGGCTGCTGGTATGTAGAATGATACGAGTGCCTACCAAACTTCCAGAATACTCAGGAAGCTGCAGACTCAAAAATCGGTTGTCGGTTTCCACCTGGTTTAGAAAAAGCCGCAGAGGACCACCTCCGACGGACCCGACGAGCAAGTCAGGTTTTCCGTCAAGATTGATGTCCGCCGCGATAACACTGCGAGAATCCGAATCGATATTCGCTCCGGAATTGAACGATGCATCAATAAATCGTTTCCCCTGCCCAGTATTTAGAAAAAGACGATTCGGTTCGAACGCAGACAGATTATCATCGCTGTTGGCAAACTGAAAGATATTAGTCCGCCAAAATTCACCAGCTTCTTCGTCCAACTCACCTAGTTGCTGAATTTCACTGGTTCGATCTAAAGGCTGTGACACGACAGCCCGCCACAGACACGTTCAACCATCCGGTTTGCCT
>Ga0302132_10001600_pt1 | contig 13059 bp, 14 predicted proteins | sample CB9_321_MG_FD_203113 | JGI IMG/M metagenome (GOLD analysis project Ga0302132, IMG submission 203113) | Marine microbial communities from Western Arctic Ocean, Canada - CB9_32.1 | ecosystem: Environmental > Aquatic > Marine > Oceanic | place: Canada: Western Arctic Ocean | collected 2017-09-19
TGCAGTTGGAATCTTCTGACTTTGCACCTTCACGGAGTTTGCCTAAGCGAATTATGCACAAAGTAACTGAAACTCCTGGAAAACTTCGCCTTGCTGGTTTGAGTGCATGGCGCGGTAAGGAACGAGGTTTAGCAGTTATTGCGGGTGTTTTCCTTGCTTCTCTTGTCATCACCACCGTTCTTTCGTACGGTGTTGGTCTTTCACAACTTTTCTTTGAAGAATCCCTCAAAAATGAGCCATTCGATGCTAAAATCGAATTTGCTCGAACTCCTGTAGAAAATTCTACCGGTTGGTCGAACAATACCAGCACAATGACGAGTGTGTGCGACGAGTTGATGGAGGAATTCACCGAATTCAGTGATTGTACTCTTGTCTTAGGACGTCAAGGTATTCACAGTGGGGGCTTTTTCAATCAAGAATTTGTTGTTGCTCAGCCTCTTGAAATGGTAGCGATTACCGATGATGCAAACCCATATTGGGGCAACGTTACGTTTGATTATCCAGAACTTGGCGACGCAGGTCCACCAATTTCCAACATGCGTTCAGTTCGCTTTTTAGGACCTGAAGCCTTTGATGGAGAGTTTGCTGACAGATTAGGTGAGAACATCATAGCAGGAATGGGAGAGTGGCCATCACCAGAAAATGTCAGTGCTCAACGCGGTGTCATTCTACCTTCGACCGTTGCTTCAGAAGCAAAAGCCAATGTTGGTGATGTCCTTGACTCTCTCTCGTTCCATTATGTCGTTGATGAATCGACGCTGTTCGAAGGGACTGTTACCAATGAAAACTGTGCTGGTGAAGTCACACCTGAGCAGAATGAAATGGTGTACTGTCGGATGGAAATGACAGCGACTAATTTGACTGTTGTTGGAATCTATGACCCATGGGATTTCGGTAACCCGACACTTGGCCCAAACCCAATCTTCACGACTTGGGAAGTTCTTGATGAAACCCAACGAGCAACATTGATCAATAATGACCACATGTATCTCGGTGTCACCATTGACCAGGGGCAATTGCCAACAACATCTACTGCAGATGCAGCAGAATGGCTTGAAGACCTTGGAACTCGCGTACAGGCTGGAAATTACACAGATGAAGGAATTGAACTGTATTACACTGATATCGTCAGTGGAACCATCCTTTTCCTCAATATCTTCCTTGGCTTGATTCAGATTTTCGATTATATTATCATGATCCCAATTGTTATTCTTTCAATTTCTGTATTGATATATGGATTAGTACTCTCGCTGGAACAGCGGCGTAGAGAAGTCAGTATACATCGTGTAATAGGTGCAGATGCCACAAGCCTCCAAAGTATGGTATTGTTAGAATTGTTTGTCATGTCTTCTGTAGCCTGGTTGGCAGGATATCTTCTCGCTTTATTTGCAGTCCCAATCGTTCTTTCAGCAGTCGGGTTCATGGAATTTAGAACCGGCGATTTTGATGTAAATCCGAGTTTGAGTATCGGTGCAACCATTTTCACTGCAGTAACAACCCTCGGTCTTGCTATGCTATTCGGCCGCAGCCGTGCCCGTGATTTCATAGAGCTTGAAATCGAAGAAGGAGTGCGAAAAACTTCAGCCAAAACAGAACCAAAACGCTGGCTTCACTGGCTTGCGTTCCTATTTGGAATGGTCGCAGTTACCGACACCTGGCTCGAAATAAATGTTAATGAAGATGGTCTTGTTTCCAATTTCTTCATCGAAGGACTACTGGGGATTTTTGGTCCGTTTGCACTTTGGATAGGCGGAGCACTTCTTCTCGGTAGAATTGGTGCCAAGGGTCCACAGATAATGCAACTAATATTCGGTCGAACATCTCTGTTAAAGGATGTAAAACGTGGTCTCAAAGGTTCAGGTTCAACCGAATCTGTAAACCGACTTGCTGTTATTATGCTACTTACTCTTTCAATTGTCACACTCGCAGCAGTTCAAGGCTATACTGGGACATTGGTTGATGAGAAGACCACCGATGCAACCGTTGGTTCTGATTTAAAGATCACACTTGAGCAGAGTTATAACGAATCAGAATTATTATCCTTAATCTCACTCTTTTCTGATGCTGAAGTTACTGCCTCAGCAACAACCGTGCCGAGTCTTTTCTTAGAAGATTCAACTGGAGGAGATAAATTGCAAACATGGGTCGTGCTTGATGGGAATGAAGACATTCTTCGATGGAGTGAACAATCTATTCCAGGGACATCAATCGACGCAACAATGACTGCTTATCGCAACGGTGGTTTTACCGCTGGAGAAGATGCTGCTTATTCACTGGATATTGCAGGCTCTGGGCGAGGAGATGAAAATCGTCTTGAAGATGTGCTGTTGAAACCGACAGACGCAAAATCCGAAGAACTCTCCTTCACCTGGGAAAAGTTGAGCTTTAATTTCTCATCTGGCGGTGCAACTGAAAACGATCCAATGGCTCTCTTTTTAGCATATTCTTCGCTCATGGAAGGTGATTGGTCTGGATTAAATCTATCCAACCAAGATCTGAGTGGGCGCGACTTTGGCCCTGTTGATTTGAGCGGTACTGACCTCTCTAATACCAATCTAGCAGGTGCAAATCTTTCTCAAGCCTTGTTTTATGATACAAACTTAGACGGCGCAGACCTTTCTGGTGCGGACCTTACTGACGCTGTGATTGTCAATTTCATGAGTGGGTCAATGCAAGGTGCCAATTTCATTGGAGCGGATTTGACAGGTGCCTTCGGAATCGCAGATCTTTCAAGTGCAAATCTCGGTAATGCTACTTGTCCAGACGGAACTTCGGCCGAAGAGACTAGCTGTTCATCAGGACTTTCTCAAATTCCACCAGCACTTGCAGCCCCACTGTTCTTGGCAGATACGAATGTAAAAATTGTCATCACGCCTTACCAATCCAGTATGTATTACATGGGTGTCCATGAATATATCCCTGGTGTCAGTTCAGTTGCTATGGGCTCGTCATTGATTATCGGTGAATCTTCTTGGGAATCTTTTGTCGGTGCTGATGCAGTAATAAACCATACATCCACGACTTGGATTGTTGATGTTCAAGGATTAAGTGGTGATTCTCTCGAAGCACTTGCATCAACTATGTCTGCAGACTTCAGAGTCTCCAGCGTTTTGGACTGGTCAAGTTCACACAAGAGTGTTGAGCGAGACGGTGGTCTTATCTTTGGAACGCCAGGTTTGCTTTCATTACAATTCGTTGTGGCTAGTATTGCCGCAGTCGCCTCAAGTTTCGTGTTCTTATCCTTAGTTCTGAGTCAACGCCAGAAAGAATTGGCAGTCCTCCAAGCGATTGGGGCATCTCCAAACCAAATCATTCGGTTAGTGTTGTTCGAGATTCTTTCCATCGTCATGGTTTCAATGGCACTTGGTATTGGTCTTGGAATCGGAGTGGCACTTTCATTCAACGGTTTCTTTGACATATTTGGATTCATATTCCAAATTTTCGGTGGCTCATCAACATCTATTGAACGAACCTTGGTCTATCCATGGTATCAATTGTTACTTGTGTCATTATCTGTATTTGCTGCAGTTGTTGTTGCATTGTTGGTGACAACTCGTAAATCCTTGAAATCTGACTTAGCCAGTGTGCTGAAGGGGGAGTGAAGATGAAAGAAAGTATATTGCAAGCATCCGGGCTTTACCACGTCTATGAATCAAAGGCTGAAGATGGCAATGTAGTTGCTTTACGTGGACTACACCTTGACATGAAAGAAGGTGAAGCAATAGCAGTTGTTGGTCCATCCGGTTCAGGTAAATCCACTTTGATGAAGTGTCTTGGTGGTCTGATGAAAGCCAGCGCAGGTTCGGTATCATTAGCCGGAAAGAACATGACTAGGCTGACAGGAAAGGAATTGGTGACACTACGTCAAAAGACAGTATCATTTATCTTCCAAGAAGGTAATTTATTGCCCAATATGAATGCCCGAGACAATGTTGCACAACCATTACGTCACCAAGGAGTAACCTCTCGCAAGGCCTTGAAATTAGCAGATTCTATGTTGGACCGTCTCGGCATCCTTCCTAGGGCTTATGCACTACCAAAGATGCTCAGCGGTGGTGAGCAACAACGAGTTGCTATTGCACGTGCTCTGATTACCAACCCACGACTTATTTTTGCAGATGAGCCAACAGGAGCGCTTGATCCAATCACCAGTAGAGAAGTTCTTGGTATGTTCAAAGACTTACATCAAAAAGAAGGAGTTTCATTCTTTATTGTAACACATTCAAAGGAAGTAGCATCATTTGCAAATCGTTCTTTAGAATTACGAGATGGTCGCTTTGTCGCTGAACACGGTGATGATGTAGATGTTGAAGATTTGAGTAAGGATAGAGAATTGATTATTGATGAAACTGGTACAGTTACACTACCTCCAGACTTACTGGTGAAACTTGGTGGAGCTGGCCGTTATACTGTTGGAAATGTCAGCAGTGGATCTCTTACATTACAAGGCGAAGCGATTGAATCGATGGGTAAGATGGAACTTGCTAGTGCATGCCCAGCATGCAAGCATGATTACGCTGATAGCGAAGAGCAATTATGTCCATCTTGTGGTTCAAGCCGACCAATGATGGAGGTTTAGAAATGAAAAGAGTTGTAACTATTTTAGGATATTTAGAAGGACTTTCTTTCTTAATTTTACTAGGTTATGCTATGCCTATGAAGTACTTGTTTGACGACCCTGCACCAGTATCACTATTTGGCGCAGTGCATGGTTTTTTGTTTGTAGTATATGTTGTAGCATTATTTTTTGGCGTTGGAAAACATTGGACCAGCCGAGCCTTGATACATGGATTTGTAGCAGCAGTATTGCCAGCAGGCCCATTTATCTTCAATAATCGGTTAGACTCTGGAGAGTATAAGCTACAATGATTATACTTTAACGCCTTCAGGCCAAAGCACAAGAATCAAAGTTTTTCCCCGAGTTTTTGGGGTGTGAGTTGTATTTCTATCCATCCAAACTAGTGATCCAGTAGGATAAGTTCCACTCTCGTCCCACACTTCTCCTTCAAGAACTAGGTATGCTTCTCCACCAGGATGAGTATGGGGCATGAAAGCATCGACCTCAACTTCAGAATCAGCTTCATACAGTACAAGTGAACAAGCATCTTCTCTGTGAAGTCTTCCAAGACGAACTCCAGTTCCGAAATCTTTCCACTTGACATTTTCATTGAGCCACTCTCTATCGATGTTAAATCCGAGCCAATTTGCCATGTCGTGGGTGAAGACCATGTATTGCCGAAGATGGTCAATCAATTGAGCGCTTCGGAACAGTAGTTCTCCTTACTTTATTGCGAGGGGTTAAAGTCGGAGCAGTTTATGTGCAGTCGTGGAAGTTAGCCCATATACTCCAATTCAATTCCCCGAAATCCCCCCGGAGGGTCCTTGGGGAGCCTATATTTTGGTTGTGATTTGGCTTCCATTATTGCTTAGAGCAATGCTCTTGCTAATTCCATTTAGAAAGGTGATTGGAAAATTTGCACCACATTCTGGCTGGGCTCTTAAGAAATTGAAAGAGTTGCCAGTTAGAGGATTTGGTTTATTGGCTATCAATGAAATATTTGCTTTAATGATACCTCCAATACTTGTGCTAATTATTAGATTTTCAAACAACCCGATCGGCTGGCAAAGTTGGTCTGAAGTATCAAATGTAGGCGGAATTGTATTATTTGCAAGTTTGCTACTATGGATATTTTTCGATGTGTTGAGGATAATGCGAGTTCGACGCATGATGAAAGCCGTTGAGAAACATGACATTGCAAAATTGCGCAAAGTGGCCGATGCAAGTCTTGGAGTTAGAGGTTTATTGAGGAAATTTTCAAGAAGGGATACAGATGAAGGTGATGCTGGACAACAAACAGTTACCCAAACCGGTGGAAAAATTGCCAAAAAATCACTCAAAGTGTGGGGTGCTCGTGTATTGATGGCACGAAAACTAACCCCTGCTGGCTTGGTCAGCAGTATTGCGTTAGGTGCTGCTGTTGAAGTGGCAAGAGTTGGAGCAGGTAAAATAACTGATAGAGTTGACAAAAAACTACAGGAAGAATTTAACAAAGTCTCCAAAGTAAATACCAAGACATTGATGGTTCTATTACTAAGAGATTTATTGATGGGACTAGTTCCAATATTGATTCTTGCTTATGTCCCAGTAATCCTGCCTTGACATTTCAAAGACGGATATCAGCCGCCATGTTGAAGAATTGCCGGCGTTGACCTATGGGTGAGGGGATACGATGTCACTACTCATTCTGATGCGCCACGGCCAATCAATGTGGAACGCGGCCAAGTTATTCACTGGTTGGGTCGATGTTCCACTAACCAATGTTGGAATCGATGAAGCCATCCAAGGTGGCAAAGACATTGCTCATCTATCAATCGATGAAGTTCACACCTCAACCCTAATCCGAGCGCAAATGACCGCAATGCTCGCACTAGCCCAGCACAATGGTGGTAAAACACCTGTATTCCAATATACTCAATCCGAAAATGGAGTTGAAAATGTTTCACAAAATGAAGCAAGAATGATTCAGTGGGCTCAAATAAACGGCGATCAGTCCTCCGATAATATTCTGCCGATTTTTGTATCATGGCAACTAAACGAAAGAATGTATGGCGATTTACAAGGACTAAACAAAGATGATACACGGCAGAAATATGGTGACGAACAAGTCCACATCTGGAGACGTTCATACGATGTTCCACCGCCAAATGGGGAATCACTTGAATTGACAGCACAACGCACATTACCCTATCTTGAACAATCAATTATTCCTTCTTTACAATCTGGAAAAAATGTATTCGTTGCAGCTCATGGTAACTCACTAAGAAGTATCATCATGTCTCTTGAAGGATTAAGCCGTGAACAAGTTCTATCACTAGAAGTTCCAACAGGAAGTCCAATCGTATACGAATTTAGCGATGATCAATGGAATCGGTTACAATCTTTCTAGAGAATTGCGATAGGTGAGAATATGGTAAAATCTCCACCTAAAACCAAAAGAAATCTACTCATCGTATTATTGCTATGTTCACCTTGGTTTGTTTGCCAAGTTTGGATTCAAGTTTCTGCACCGAACGAAGTTTGGACTTCGATGCCAACCTGTCCTACCGATTCACAGAACTGCGTTCATTTGGGAGGAGGTACTTCACAATACGGAAGTCCAATAAATATGAGTTCTGAATTACAATCGAATGCTACAACAGTTTGGTTATCGTTGCTTGAGTGGGTAGATTCAAATGATATAGAAACTCTGCACAAAGAAACTAATGGTACATCTGATTACTATGTTCATTTAGTCCAGAGGACAACATTTTGGAGGTTCCCTGATGACTTAGTGGTACGAATTACTCCGAGTGAAACTGGCGACACAAGTCAAGCATTATCTGGTTCAGTAATAGAAATTCATTCGCAAAGTCGTTTAGGTCAAGATGACTTAGGTGAGAATACTCGTCGCTTGGAAGTGCTTCATAGTCACTTGAGTGATGCTGAATCAATTTGGGATAATTAGAGATCAGCAGAGATTATAACAACCCAAACAATAAGTGGTAATATTATTGCTACTAAATTGGCTATTAGTGCAGATTTCACTTTCTCTGCTTCAGGGTGCCCTGGTTCAGTGCTTCCAATGTTTAGTTTAGTCGCCATACTGATTACTCCAACCAAACTGATTATCCAACATATGCCAGGGCCCATGAATCCAATAATCGTAGAGACTATACCCATTATTAGCCAATCTTTTGCATATATTTTCTTGTATGATTGCGGATATTGCACAGGGATGTTGAATGGAGAAGCACCTTGACTCATTTGCGGATTAACAGTTCCCACCATTACTGGCTGAGGTGGTTGATTGATCACTTGTGGCTGAGGTTGAATCGGTTGTGGTATTGCTTGGGTAGGTGCTTCGCCCCACGGGGTAATCGTGGCAGTCTTGCCGGCATCATTTGGTTGCATATCAGCGGCTAATACTTTCAAAACTTAAATTATTCCTCAAACCTAAGGGGATTCAAGTTCGTTGTTATCCCAGAATCTGGTGCTTTGTTTTGCTGTCTCTTGTGGAGCCGTCGCCTCTAGTTCGCTGTGACTTTTAGCAACCCTCTGTTGTGCGAGTGATTCTGATGAAAGGTGATTCAGTTTGTTTTTTACACTGTATGAGGCTTTGTGTTGCCAGCCAGAATTCCATTTTCCAAAAGCCTCGAGTGCTTTTTGACTGTTTGGAAACAATGCGACTCGAAGTGCTTTGAACCCAGCATATTGCACTGCCAGCCCTGCAATAAAAAACGGTATGGTAAAGCAGAATATAAACACGGTAAAAAATAAGTTATCGCTGAGGGAAAAGGCATTGGGAAGTACCATTACTGGTACAAGAATAAACGGCATTCCAAAGCACATAAGGAAGATACCCATGAGTGCCGCACCGAGTCTTTGCTCAATGCCGAATGGAGAAATATCTTGACTTATTTCCGGATTAACAGTTCCCGCCATTACTGGCTGGGATGGTTGATTGTTCACTTGCGGTTGTGGTTGAATCAGTTGTGGTATTGCTTGGGGAGATGGCCCGCCCCACGGTGTAATCTTTACGGGGCTATCAGAATCATCTCCCTGCATATCAGCGGCTAAGACTCTCAAAACTTAAATTATACCTCGGACATATAAATTAAATACTCTCTTTTTCAGCAAATGATTTTAAATGCCTTTAGCGATTAATCACAATAGACGGACTACATGGCCTCGGCCCGAATCCGGTTTGGTGGAAAATATGGCAAATAGAAAAGACAATCCCGATGAATACAAATTTGGTCGCAGTAATAGCCTCAAAGTTAAGAAGAGTAAAGGGAAAATAAATAATCAAAATCATAGAACGATCAGTTCATTTGGTTCAAATAATTATGGCAACGATAATAATTACAAGCAAATTGATTTGCATAATAATGCTTTACATCAAGCCAAAGATAGAATTAAGGATGAATTAAGAGATGCATATTCAGATTCCTTACCTGGAGTTAAATTCATTCATGGCAATAATAATGGAATTGCAATAAGAGATTGGTTGAGCAGTGAATCATTCCAGCAATTTATTATGACCAAAAAAATGACTGCTAATATGTGGTACAATAGGGATGATATTACTAATGTTTCATTTGGAATAAAGAATTGAATTTTTATTCATCATACGCCTGCCAATCATCTTGGCCAGGTTCTCTATACCACCAATAGCCATCTTCATCTTCAAACCATTCAACACCATTTTCATCAACAGAATAACCTTCATCCTCATCCTCTTCATCTGGATTTACAAGACCTGACTCTTCAGCGAATTTCTTTTTGATATCATCGATATCATCTTCAGCACCTGCAAACACTCGATGCTCAGTACGGATTTCTGACTGATGGTCTCCAGCAGCTATTGCCTCATCGGATTCCGCGTAAAATTCATCGGTCATACGCGCTTTAAACTCATCAAATTCATCACGCCCATAACTTCCAACAAATTCTTTACCGCTAGCGGTCATCAAGTCATCAAGATTCTTTCTCTTATCACGTTTTAATTCCGGAGCATCGGGAACGTCACCTGCATAAAACGCATCCTCTTCTTCAGATAATTTAGGAAAAGTTCTACCGTTAGGATCAGCGTCTTCAATCGCTTCAATAATGAGGTCATGTTCCTCTTCATCAATGTTTTCTTCTTTGAAATTTTGACTAACAATTTGGACCAACTTTTTGAGATGCTTTGCGAGTTTCCCCTCATTACCCTTATTTTCCTTGACGAGCTTCTCTACCTGTTTGAGTAACCTTTCGTACGGGCTTCCGGTTATCGCCCCGAAAATCCGCCCAAGGCCCCCCTTCTTCTTCGCCATGTGACAGCCTTTGCTAAACTCCCTCTTCAAAGATTCCGCTAAAGTGTTTGAAGATGACCGCCCTTATCATCTGTGAGGGATTGGCCAAACTGAGCGAGATGGTGGAACAGTGGCTTGTAGATTTGATGGCATCCTATAATGCTGAATCTTTAGCCAAAAAAGAGCAATATAGCGCTCAGGTGCATATGCGGGGGCATTTGTTTGAAGAACTTGTCTGGTGGGCACTGCAGGCTTTACCCGATGAAATCTTAGTTGGATTAGATGTAGATTCCAAGTCAGCGAATAGACTTGATGTCGAAGCTAAATATCGTAGTTTTAGTCATCGGAGCGGTTTATTTCAAGGCCAAGGATACATAATTAATGAAGCCAGAATTGTTAATCGCGGAGATTCATATTCTGTTCACCATCTTCCTGAAGAATGGACCGATGGACTTTTCTCAGGAGATAGAGGGTCGAGGGCTGGAAGATTTACTCATTGGTTGCATACACATCCAAACGCTCCAGCGATTCCTAGTAATGCTGATGCTGATGCAGCCCAAGAGACAAGTGGTGTCGATATGATTCTTGGTTTAAGATTCAGCCCCGAAGGCCCACTTCCTTGGTTTGATGATGTTGAAGGTCAAAGAAGAACAATGGGTGATGCTGCAAAGGTAGTAAAAAAACCAGGCAAGAAAAGACGCTCTTTTTTTGCAAGAAATAGTCTACCAGTGCTCGGAGTAGCACCGAGCGGGCATAAAATTCATGAATTACAATTAATTGCATTTCACAAATCGGGTGTAGGAATAAATGTGATATTAGTAGATGAAGAGGGACATCCAATTGAATAATAGTAAAAATTGTATTTTCTATAAACACAATATTACAATAATGAATGCACACTCGGAAGTTCATGCACCCATCCTATAACGTCTTAGGGACAAAATTAGAACTTTGTTCAGATGACCCAATAACAGGATGGTTTAGAGATGGTTGCTGTAATACAGATGATAACGACAAAGGTCTACATACAGTATGTTGTGTATTGACAGAAGAATTTCTTGCTTTTGCAAAATTGAAGGGTAATGATTTGATCACCCCCGCCCCCCAATTCGGTTTCCCAGGGTTAAAGCCGGGCGACCAGTGGTGTGTTTGTGCACAAACTTGGCATGATGCTAGCGAACAAGGTGTTGCATGCCCAGTAGTTTTAGAATCAACACATGAAGAAACATTACAGATTACAACAATTCAATTGCTTGAGCAGTATGCACACAAGTGAAGTGGTGATATTATGGGAGAATTATCAGACAAGCAATGTATTCCGTGCAAGGGCGGAGTGCCGCCATTATCTAACTCTGAAATGGTTACATTACGTGCTCAACTAAATCCGGATTGGCAAATAGTAGATGGTCATCATCTGTTCCGTGTATGGAGTTTTGATGATTTTGAAAGTGCATTAAAATTCACTAATGATGCTGGCGCAATATGCGAACAGCAAAACCACCACGCTAATTTTGAATTATCTTGGGGTCGGGTTAGTGCTCAAATTTGGACCCATAAAATTGATGCTTTAGTGGAAGCCGATTTCATCCTCGCAGCGAAATTCGATACGTTAGCGAATTAGATAAATGATTTTTAGGGCCAAAGACCAAGGCTTGCTAAATCAAATTTGATGATTCCTTCATCTGCTCCAATGCTCAACATCTTATTGTTGGCTTGTCGATCACTCGACATCGCGACAACCTTGTTTGGCCGTTGAATCTCTTTTCGTTTTACAGCATCATTGAGTGCAACTAACAGGTCATAGCCCTTAGTCGGTGGCATAAAGTGGTCAAGTAACAATATTTCAGGTGAAAATTGTTTTATTACATTCAGAAAATCATTTGAATTCCAATGTTGTAAAAAGTCAATTTTAGCCATATCAACAGAACCACTAACGAGTAAGGCTTCAATGTCATATCCGTCTTCAAAGGCAAGAACTTTCATTTTGCCCTCTCCAATAACCCTCATGGAATTGGTTGATGGTCCCACCAGTGCGGTGCTTCAAACCAATTCTCATGTCCTTCTTCTCTGTCTATTAATGGCAGGCTGAAAGTGGATGTGTCATCTAAATTAACAGTGATTCCGATGGCAGCACAAGAACTTGGCAGATAATCTTCACCACTTTCAGTTAACTCAACTCTAATTTCATGCCCTGCTGGAATAATTACATCCATTGGATTAAACTCCATCTTCATTTGATATTCAACTAATGGAATAACAGGTTTTGCATCATATCCACCATCGCGATATCGCAAATCCATGGTAGCATGTCCAAGACGTAAATCGGATGTATCATCATACATTGTGGCAAATACTTGTCCGCCATTACATGTTCCTGCTCTAACTCCAAGATGCAGTGTTGGTAATCCAGAGATGTGTATTTCATCATCAAATGCTGCAATCGTGAAACTGGCAGAAGATGTTGTACTAACCCTATTGCCTTGGCTTTGAGTATTGTCTAGAGTAATTTGTTGCCATTCTAAGTCCTGAGGAGGCCATGTATCTTCAACATGCCATCTTCCATCATTAGTTTGCATTTGCACCATCGGTTTAGGCTCTAGACCTATGTCTTTTAGGTAATAATTGAACCAAGCATATAATTCAACAGCCCAATCCATTCTACTCATATTTGGATAAGCTTCTGCACCGTATCCACTTCCTAAATCGCCGTGACGATCTGGTTGGTCTGGGTAATTATGCCCCCATTGTCCTGAAATAGCGCGGGCATTAATTCCAGCATCTCTTAACTTCTGATATGTTGGATAAGCGTGATATGGGTCAACATTCCAATCTTGCATACCCCATACCAAATAAACTGAACCGCGATAGTTTTCCAAGACATCGGGTAGATGTCTTCTCTCATCCCAATAGTCATTCCATTCTGCTCCACCAAATTCTGCAAAGCCCCAAGTCGATAGAGGATTCAAAGGACCAATTACATCATCGGAACAGATTCTCATATCATCTGTCGTCGGGTCGCTGGTTGCTCCTTGGTAAGCGATATCATAGCCCATTGCTCTGGCTTCACTGGAACCATTTCTGTAGAACATTTCTTGAACCCCTATAGAGCCCGAAATTGGAACAATAGTTTTCAAATGTTCAGATGGTTGTTGTGCAGCTTCCCAGTTTGTTGTACCAGCATATGATTTACCCATGAGCCCAACATTACCATTTGACCACTCTTGG
>Ga0302132_10001602_pt1 | contig 13053 bp, 13 predicted proteins | sample CB9_321_MG_FD_203113 | JGI IMG/M metagenome (GOLD analysis project Ga0302132, IMG submission 203113) | Marine microbial communities from Western Arctic Ocean, Canada - CB9_32.1 | ecosystem: Environmental > Aquatic > Marine > Oceanic | place: Canada: Western Arctic Ocean | collected 2017-09-19
GGCCGGAACAGTTTCGATGTCATGTTCAAATCCCCCCCCTCCCCCGAATCGGTCGTGTAATTAACTCCGTGCTGATGTTATTTCGTTCCACATCCGGGTTTGGATCACATCAGTTCAACTGGAATTACGCTACCAAATATCGTCTGGCTGATCCGATTTGCCCTTTCGTACGAATAACCATCAGAGAAGTGTCGGTCGGTGGAAAGTTGGCCAGCTCCTACCGGAGCCACCCGTCGGCGATTCTCCCGGTCAGCGATTTTCAAGACTCTCTTCAGAAGGGAAAAACGCACAGGTGGCTATTCCTCCGCTATACATTGGAGGAATAGCCACGCCAGAAGGAAACGCCTCTCCCTAGGGAGCAGGCCGCACAGGGCCAGCGCGCATTAGTAGCGAAGAGGTCGATAGCCTTTCGGCAAGTCCGAACGCCCGTGACACGGATGCGATCGATGACCTGTACGCATTGATCGGCATACGGGCGTTCGGACTTGCCTACCAAATTCTGTCCGATGGTGCCGCCGACGAAGGCGCAGTACAGGAAGCCTTCCTAGCCCTGTGGAGACAATCGGCGCGGATTGACGGTGGTCGTGGCCGTGCCGACTCCCTGCTCATGACGCTCGTGCATCGACGTTCTATCGATGCGTTGCGTGCCCGTGAGCGCTGGGCACGAATATCAGAAGTTATTCCCGGCGAAGCCGTGGACCGGAACGCCGGCGAACTGTTCGACTAGGTTCGCCGACGCGCTGACCCACCAGCGCGTGGTGGCGTGTATGGAGTCTCTACCGCCGGAACAAAAGTTAGCCATAGAACTCGCCTACTTTGGCGGCCTCACTCATGCAGAGATATCTGAAAAAACAGGTACACCGCTTGGCACGGTAAAAAGCAGACTTCGACTCGGTCTACTCAGACTTCGGACCGATTTCGGGATTCCCGCACAGGAGGCGCTATGAGTTGCGATAAAGTTCGCGATCTAACCGGTGCATACGCAATTGGAGCCGTATCCTCGTATGAGAAGCGCCTGATTGAAGATCATCTCATTGGGTGCGAGCTACACGCCGAGATTTCGGGCCTGGTCGGCGCGGTTCTTGGCCTGAGCGCCGCCGCCCCGGAGATGGAGTCTCCCGCAGGGCTGGTCGGGAGAATCTCCGCAGCGATACGGGACTAACCGGACGCGGGTGAGATGCTGATCGGCCGCGATACTCGGGTCATCAGGCCGATCTGGACTCGCTTGACGCGTCTCACCGCATGGCCGGTCGCAGCAGCATTTGCGGTCGCCATAGGCGCTCTCGTGATCTGGAACGTGAACATGCAGTTCAACGATCCCCCGGAAAACCTGGTCCACTTCATGAAAGAAGCGGACGGCGACAGGGTACGCATCGAAGCGAAAACGAGTGACGATGATGCCATCAGCCTGGGCGTGTTCAACACGGACGACGAGGGTAACTGGACGGGAGACATGGACGTTCCGCTGGAGCGCGGCGATCAGATTGCGCTCACCGAAGAGGTGCCCGGCGGGAGCAACGAACCGACGATGGAGCCGCTCATTAGCACCCGGCTCTAAGAGTCGGTTACATCCGTTCTGGTGCGTTCATCCCCATGAGCGACAGACAGCGAGCGATCGTTATCCGTGCCGCTTCGACCAGCTTCAATCGAGCTTTGGACAAAGGAAGATCTTCCTTGTCCTCGGAGATCACACGGCAGGCGTCGTAAAACCTCTGGAGCGCCCTTGCGACCTCAGTGGCGTAGTGCGGAATTTGCTGCGGTTCAAGTCGATCCGCGGCGCGTTCCACCACGTCCGGCAACCCCGCTATCTGGCGGACCAGTGCGATCTCAAGATCGTGCGTAAGCAAGCCAACGTCGCCGTCCTGCCAGTCGATCTTCTGTTCCCGAGCGTTGCGCAAGATCCCGGAGAGACGGGCGTGTGCGTACTGGACGTAGTACACCGGGTTGTCAGATGACTGTTTCCGCGCCAGGTCCAGGTCAAATTCCATCTGGCTCTCGGCGCCCCGGCTAAGGAAGGTGTAGCGAACGGCGTCAGCGCCGACATCCTCGACCAGGTCTCGGACAGTTACGATCACGTTCTTCCGCTTGCTGAATCGGAGCGACTCGCCGTCCTCTTTGAACGAAACGAGCTGGTTGAGAACGATGGTCAGCCTGTCGGGGTCGATCCCAAGTGCAGTCGCCGCCGCCTTCATCCGGGCGACGTGGCCGTGGTGGTCCGCACCCCAGACATCGATCACCTGATCGAAGTTGCGTTCCTTAAACTTCTCGGCGTGATAGGCGATGTCGCTGGCGAAATACGTGTGACCACCGGAGCTTCGGATGACGACGTTGTCTTTGTCCTCACCAAGCTGCGTAGAGGCGAACCAACGTGCGCCGTCGCGATCGACGATGTACCCGGCTTCTTCAAGATCTTTTATCGCTGAATCAAAGCGACCTGTGTCGAATAGCGACTGCTCGCTAAACCACACGTCGTAGGTGATATTTAGCTTCTCAAGGTCTTCCTTGATGAGTGCCAGGTTCTGCTCAAGCCCCGGCTGGTACAGCGCCGTAATGGCCTCTTCTTTAGGCAAGTCGACAAGCGCCCCGCCGTCATTCTCGAAGATCTCGACAGCCTGGTCTTCGACGTACTCGCCCGGGTATGAGGTCTCCGGCAGCGGCACGTCTCTCCCGGCCGCCTGCATGTAGCGAGCGTACAGGGTTTCCGTATAGACCCGCATCTGGTTTCCGGCGTCGTTGACGTAATACTCACGAGTTACGTCAGCACCGGACGCCTCTAGAAGATTGGCCAGTCCGCTACCTATGACGGCGCCCCTGGCGTGACCTACGTGCAGCGGGCCTGTCGGGTTCACGCTGACGAACTCGACCTGGATTTTCTGGCCGGACTTTGATAGCCCGTTACCAAACTCCGCACCGGCGGTGCGTATAGCCTCTACCTGATTCTGGAACCAGGAGTCGGCCAGCGTGATGTTGATAAATCCGGGGCCAGCGACCTCCACCTTCTCAATGTCCTCGCGCTCCGGGAAGGCCGCTACGATCGCTGCGGCGATGGCGGGTGGCGCCATTTTCATGGTGCGCGCAAGCCTGAGCGGGAGGTTGGTCGCAAAATCACCATGCCCGTCATCCCGGGGCTGCTCGATGGTGATCTCGGACGCACCCGCTGCGGGGAGGGCCCCGGCGGTTTGCGCTACTGATAGGGCTTCTGCGACTGCGTCGCGAAGCTGGACGGTGATTCGCATTAGACCGGAAATCGTAGCACGCCCCCCCCCTATCTCGGCTAGTTAATTGCGCTGCAAGATGGGGCAGAACTACGCAATCGCTCCAGATTACGGAGTGGAGCCAGATCGGTATCCTGTGCCGATGTTCAAACCGTCGATTGATATTGTTCAGGTCCGAGACGTCCTGAGTACACATTTCATCTCGCCTATCGAAGACCTCGAACCTATCGACGTTGGGCAGATGGCTCGAGTTTTTTCGTTCGCTGTTGACGGCGGTAACTATGTGGCGCGGTTCGCTACAGAACGCACCGCGGAATCGATCGAAAAAGACCGCTTCGTTTCCAAACGGTTGGCCTCGACCAGCGTCCCGGTCCCGCCAATCATCCACAGCGGATCGTCCGCTGGCCTCTTCTATGAAGTTGCGCCGCGTACCAACGGTGCTCCCCTGCTAGCTCTTCACGGCGAGGACAACTGGCCCGTCGTGACCTCATTGATCGAAACGTTGGACTCCATCCACCAGCACGATGTGAGCGACACGACCGGATTCGGGGTGTTTGACGGCGAGGGGCACGGCGGGTTCCCGGGATGGCAGGACTTTCTTCTGGACGTAGAGCGAGAAGGAGGAGAGGGCAGATTTAAAGGCGCCTGCATCACGTCTTTGAAGACACATTCATGGACCGCGAGTTCTTCGATCAAACGTACAACCGCATGATCGACCTCTTTCCCTTCTGCCAGGATCAGCGATATCTGGTCCATGCAGATTACGCGTTCGGAAATATCATCGTCCATAAAGGGAAAGTGACGGCGGTTCTGGACTGGGCGAACGCGATGTACGGTGATTTCCTATACGACGTCGCATGGATGGACCTAAGATCGCCTGAGCAGGACTATCGAATCCTGTTCAAGAGGTACTACGAAGATAAGGGCACGACTATCAAGGATTATGAGGAGCGTTTGCTCTGTTACGAGTACTACGTCAGTCTTGAACCACAGGTCTGGTACGGCCTGACAAACAATCCCGCGGATTACGCCTGGATGCGAGAGCGTAGCCTTCAAATAACGGAGCGGGGAATTACAAGAGCGTAGTACGAAGCAGCCTCCCGTGAGCACAAACGAATCAGAGTTAGAAGACCTACGGGCATTTGTTGCAACCACGCTTGGCAGCGATCTGAAGAATCGCGTTTTGTCAGGGCTATGGACGGACGCCGACCAATGCAGAATGGCGCCTGGCAGATCAGATCACTCTCATCACCTGCGCTGGCGGCGTCGGATGGGCGATCTCCGACGGCGACGAATGGTTTGAGCAGTTCAACCGAAGAACGATAAAACGCATGAAGGAAGTTCTCTAAATGAGCAACCAGACCGGAACAATCCTGGCCGTAAGCACCAGCGCCAGCCACACGATGACGAAGCCGAATCAGTCAAGCATCCGTGTGATCAAGGGACTCGGCGTGGAAGGTGATGCCCATCAGGGTGTGACCGTCAAACACCGCTCCCGCGTTCGTCGTAATCCTGATCAGCCCAATCTCAGGCAGGTTCACCTTATTCACGGCGAGTTACTGGACCAACTGAGTGCAGGTGGGCTTGAGGTAGAGCCCGGGCAGATGGGTGAGAACGTCACGACACGTGGCATTGATCTGCTGGGACTGCCGCTCGGCACATGCCTCCATCTTGGGGCGGACGTGGTCGTGGAAGTCACCGGATTACGAAACCCATGTGCGCAGCTTGATGGCATACAGCCCAATCTGATGGCGGCCGTGATCGACAAGGACGAGAACGGCCAGCCGGTATTCAAGGCAGGCGTCATGTCGATAGCTGTATCTGGCGGAGAGATTCGTCCGGGCGACCAGATCAGCGTCATCTTACCCATGGAACCTCACGTTCCGCTGGAACAGGTCTGAGCGGCGGACGCTCAAGGCTCTCCCGCGGCGTGCCTATAATGCCGCCCTCTGCTGTGCCGAATTACGGCCTTTCCTGATCCAAACCCGGCAACCCCATGGAGTGAACCGATGCCCACGTTCCACGGAAATTCAAGCATCAACGATCGACAACGCGACGCCGCCCGGGCCGGGGTGGATCTCCGTGAAGAACGCGTCGCAGAGCTGATGGGTCGTTTTGACGATGTCGAAGCCAACATGGCGGCTATCCGCGCCATCGGCGTCGACGCTTTCGAGCCGCACGCCGTGTTCGCCCCAAAAACGAACATCCAAGACTAATCTTGCCCAGCGCGAGGACCGCTGGATCCAGCCCATGACCGAGATTCGCGTAGATAACGAAACCGCCCAGGAGCATTCAACTTGCCGGAAATCGATCTCAGCTACGCCTCTATAGATGAACTCGCACCTCGCATCCGATCTGGAGAGTTGTCTCCGGTCGAACTTACGCAGGCGTCGCTGGACCGTATCGAGAGGCTGGAGCCGCAACTCAACGCCTTTCTCGAGGTATTCACAGAGGGCGCGTTAGCGCAGGCTCGCGAGGCGGAGGCAGAAATACGGAGCGGCAGCTACAAAGGCCCGCTGCATGGAATCACCATCGCCCTCAAAGACCTGATCGACGTCGAAGGCACGGTGACGACCGGCGGGTCGACTGTCCTCAAAGACAACATGGCGACCTCAGACGCCACGGTCACGCGCCTGCTCAAAGAGGCCGGTTCGATCATCATCGGCAAGGCGGCCCTGGTCGAGTTTGCGATGGGCGCCACCGGGGTCAACCCGCACTACGGTCCATCACACAATCCATGGAACATTGATCGAATCTGCTGTGGTTCAAGCATGGGCTCCGCCGCCGCCGTTGCGGGCGGACTGAGTGTAGGCGCACTGGGATCCGACACCGGAGGGTCGATCCGAATGCCGGCCGCTGTCACCGGGATCGCCGGCCTGAAACCTACGTACGGGAGAATCAGCCGCGCCGGAGTTCTGGACCTGAGCTGGTCTTGCGATCACGTCGGTCCGATGACCCGCACCGTCGCCGACTGCGCCCACATGATGAATGTGCTTGCCGGGTACGACCCCGCAGATCCGGCCTCCTCGCAGCAACCGGTACCGGACTTCACGTCGGAGCTAGAGCGTGGCTTCAAGGGCCTGAGGGTTGGCGTACCGAAGGAGTTTTTCTTTGACGATGTCGACCCGGAGATAGAAGCGGCGGTTCGCGCCGGAATCGACCTCATGGAACGCGAAGGGGCGTCCGTCGAAGAAGTGTCGATGCCGTGGGTGGCACTTGGCCGCACGATCAATAGCGGCCTGCTGGTTGCAGAAGCAGCGGCTGTACATCGCAGTGTGATCCAGACCCGGGCCGCCGAGCTTAGCCCGGCGATACGCGCACGCCTGGAAAGCGCAATCATCGTCCCGGCCGTGGACTACATCGACACGCAGCGCGCACGACGAAAGTTCATAGAACAGATGGATGACGCGATGAGCGACCTCGATGTCCTCATCACCCCGTCCGTCCCGATCCAGACTCCGACCATCGCCGAGTGCACGCCGCCACCCGGATCGGCCGACGCACCCGGCGGTGGAGCACTGACCCAGTTCACCGGGGTGTTCGACACCACCGGTCAACCATCGCTCAGCATGAACTGCGGCTTCACGAAAGATGGGATGCCGATCGGGATGATGATCAACGGCCGGGCCTTTGACGAGGTCTCGGTGTTGCGCGCCGGTGCCGCGTTTGAACGCGCAGCGGGCCTGCTGGAGCGACGGCCTCCTATTTGGTAAGACGTCGGTGATGGTCGATCGATACGCAATTCCTGATCCTTGTCTCTCACCACGGGTCACTCACAAATGGGGCCTGCAGCCAAGATGCGTCATCGGTCTCCCCAGGAATTAAAAATCCATGTGGTAATTCATGCTTAGCACTAGGATTCTTGATGACATCGCAGCGGACCCGCCACACGAACACACTGTTATCTGTGATACCGCCTAATAATTCACTAACACTGTTGCCGACGCGTTCGATCTCCCATTAATCACCTCATTCGTTACAGACTCCAAAATTCCGTCGTACTCGTCCATCTCAGTCTCGTAGTTAGACAAGTTCACGTCTAGGAATGTCACGGACGGAGTGGCATCGCCCACCTGATCGCTCGCATCCTTAAGTAATCTCAAGTCGGTTTTGGATTTCTGACCAGCGTCGTCGATCACTTCAAGCCGAATCATTTTGGGGTCTGTGATCGGCCCCATTAGTCTTGGATCGGCGTCGGGAGCTGAACTCACCAAATCACGTCGCCTGTCGCCACTGTTCACACCAAACGTGCCTCTTGGAAATATGTCGACGACTTCAGCATCTATCTTCTCGCCAGCCGCACACAAACAAACAAAATCTACGCGGTACGGTCCGACGGCTGATTCGAAGGAGCCATCACTTTGGCCGCGTAAATTCAAAACTATCTCTGCCACTAACGCTTGCGCGTCACCAGAATTGAACTGCCCAGAGGTGACGGTCAGACAATAATTTAATTTCGCGGGGGTCATCGCCCTGTTCATCAGGTCAGCGAAAGTCAACCATAATCGGTCCGCAGCAATCCCGACGCCGCCAACCGCATCTCGCTTTTTACATTCCACTGCGACCGGACGATCGCCGGGAATCAAAACGGCGAACTCTGGTGTGCGATCGGAAGCGGTCGGGACCCAATATATTCTGTGGCCTAACAGTGAAAAACCTGCGGCTATCCGTACCTCATGGACCGCCTTGTCGAAATCGTGGTTGCTACGGAGACGATTCATCAAATTATCTGGCCCGTGATCTGGGTACAGCGCCCGCAAATCAAAGTTCCAGGGAATCCTTTTATGGCGTTGCAGGGCCAGAGACATAACCCGGATCAGCATCGATTGCTCGGTGATAACCCTCGGAAACCAGCGGGTGCGCTACTCTGGATCGGAACCTGCCCATTCGCGATGAATCGATTCCAGCACTTCCCGAGACAGCATCCACCGCTTTTTCGATTTTGCGGTTGGAGCCAGAGTGCTCCAACCGCTTCATCGACCCTAGCGTGGTTCGTAATATCAGCGACAACTGGGACGTAGCCCTTCATCTTCCATACCGCCCGTATATGACTGAGCCACCCCTTTGATGACGACTCTGGCTAATTGTCGCAATTCACCTTACTCGGCGTACTTGGATGATACGTCTTTGCCTCACCCCAACCGCACCCACTCCCAAAATTCACAATCTCCTGACCCTTTCTTCACAATCCCCACAATTCCTTGTAACTGCCTGAAACATTGCCCCCTAACTTGCTCGTCATCGGGTCGGCGCAACAAGTCGCCGGACCACACGACAGGGCAGACGGCCCATATGCACGGGTCGAATTCACAGGGGATTATCGATATGAAACAGAGCTTGAAAATTGCGGTCGCCGGCGTCGGAGTCGGCATGGTCTCACTGGCTGGAGCCGGACTGGCCAGCGCACATTCACCGGGCGACAGCGAAGCACGCGATGAAATCACAAATCGGGTAGCCGAGATTCTGGGAATCGATGCAACAAACCTCGGCGATGCGATGGAGCAAGCCCGGGAAGAGCACCGTAGCGAAGAGATGGACGTCCGCCTGGATCAAGCCGTTACTGACAGCACGATCACCCAGGAAGAGGCCGACGAAATCCGAACCTGGCTCGACTCCCGGCCAGCAGTTCTCGAAGAACTAAAAGGCGAGATCGGGCAACACGGTCCCAGACAGAACGGCGACAACGGCGGCGGTCTTGAAGTCCATATTACGGCGCTGGTAGAGGACGGCACGATTACCCAGGCCGAGGCCGACGAAGCTCTGGCATGGTCAGAGGCCCGGCCCGAGGCGATGGACGATCTTCGTCCCGACAAGGGCGAGGGAGAAGGCCGACGTGGTCGAGGCCAGCACCAGGGCCAGGGACGTGGATTCGAGCAGCGAATCAACCCGGGTGAGGACGGCGAGATTGGTCGCTTCGGAGGCTTCAGGTTCCAGCTTCCTCCGGGATTCGATGGTGGCTTTGAGGCCCCTCCGGCCGACCCGGCATAAGACGAGCCGACTATCTAGGTCACAGCACACCCCAAACTCCTTCCTGCATGAAAAGCCCCTTCCGTTAACCCGAGAGGGGCTTTTCACGTTCGCTATGTAGTGCCAGCCTGCAACACCGCGTTTATCCTGTTGCACATGGTGAATAACCAACCTTCTAGCGGTAGCCAAAAAGGACGGACCAGCGATCGTGTCTCTGGACGTCCGGAGCGCGGCTACGCCATGGTCGCCCTGGACGGGCCGACGGATCCGGTCAATGTGGGGCACACCCTGCGTGCTGCGATGTGCTTTGACACACGACTGGTAGTCCTTGCCAATGCGGCGCCATCCATAGCTCTGGGGCGTCTGCCCACGGACCCGGGACGAACCTGGCGGCACACACCGGTCTTGAGCGTAGGTAACGTCTTCGATTCATTGCCGTACGACTGCACACCGATCGCCATCGAGCTCACGGACGATGCAGAAGACCTGGTCGACTTCCAGCACCCTGAGCGTGCTTGCTACATCTTTGGCCCAGAGAACAGTTCACTGACCGAGGAGACCTTGAATCGATGCGACACGGTCCTCAAGATTCCGGTCACCCTTCCGTTGAACCTCGCCGCCACAGTGAACGTGGTCCTATACGATCGAATGCTTAAGATGCGTCGCCCTGACCTCCGCCCCGGCGGCAACATCCAGCGAACAACTCGCTGAGACGGATAGTCCCAGAATTAAAAGGAACCTCAACTGGATAACGAATTTCAACCGTTACTGGTAATCCTGGGACTGGCGTTCGCCATGCCCATAGTCGCTGCGAAGTTTACGCGGGGACTGGTCCCAATCGCGGCAGCCGAGATCATTGCGGGGATGATATTCGGGCGCTCAGGTTTCGACTTGATCCACGAGAGTGCATGGATCGACTTCCTCTCATTGTTCGGGTTTGCGATGTTGATGTTCCTCTCAGGGTTGGAGGTGGACTTCCACCGCGTCGCCGACGCCGCACGTTGGGACAGATGGCGGCCAAGGTCCCTCCCTTCCAACCCGGTAGCATCCGGCCTAATACTGCTGGCCGGCACCCTGGGTCTGGCGATCCTTGTGTCGTGGGCGTTGTTCCGGGACGAACCATTTTCGACAGTCCTTTTCTTCGCGCTTGTGCTCTCTACGACCTCCGTCGGGGTGGTCGTGCCCACGCTACGGGAACGCGGTCTCACCAATACATCGCTAGGCCAGACCATCCTGATGTCCGCCACGCTGGCAGACTTCCTGACGGTGTTAACGCTGACCGTGGTTGCGGCGCTCATCGCCGGTTCGGTTTCCGCAGAACTCTGGCTTATCGCTGTCCTGTTCGTGCCTTTCATCATCGTCGTCACGGCCGGCACACACCTCGGGCCGGTCCGCTGGGTCCGGCACCTGATCGCCGACCTGGCTCTAGGGACGGCACAGATCAGGATTCGGGGAGCGCTCGTCCTGCTGGTGCTCTTCGTCGTGCTTGCGGAATACGTGGAGGCGGAGTTGGTCCTGGGGGCGTTCCTGGCCGGTGCTGCCGTATCGTCCCTGTCCCGCGAAGAGGGTTCAGATATGCGACAGAAGCTGGACGCCATCGGCTTCGGATTTGTCGTCCCGATCTTCTTCGTCACCGTCGGGGCAGAGTTCGACCTGAACGCCTTAAGCGGCGCAGGCTATCTGTTGCCCTTCCTACTCGTCGCAGCAGCCTTCGCAATCAAAATAGTTCCGGCCCTTCTCTTGCGTGCTGCGTACAGTTGGCGAGACTCCATCGGTGCGGGCGTACTGCTGTCCTCACGGCTAAGCCTGATAATCGCCGCCTCGGTGATCGGCGTTGAACTTGGCGTCATTGACCACGAGATGAACGCCGCCATCATCTTCGTCGCCGTTATCACATCCACCCTGGCCCCCTCGTTGTTCCTCAGAATGGTTCCATCCGTGCTGCGCCGCGGCGGATTATTCCTGGTGATCGGCGGGGGCGACACCGGAATGTTGCTGGCCGAACGACTGCGATCACCTGCGAGTGAAGCCGTCTTGATAGACACGGACCCAGCCGTGATAGAGAAGGCTCGGGCCCTCGGGATACAGGCGGTACATGGCTCAGGATTGGACCCGGAAATTTTGATCCAGGCTGGTGCCGAGGACGCTGCTGGATTTGTGGCCGTTACGCACTCAGACAGCGTCAATTTTCAGGCATGCTTACTGGCGCGTGACAGGTTTGAAATCGAAAATGTCGCGGCAGACGTTAATGACCATGACCGCGTGGCGGAGTTCGCCCGCCACGGCATCAAGACGATTGGCACGTCAATGGCGGTCGCTGTTTCGCTGGACAACCTTGTCGAGCGGCCTGACCTGTTTAGCATGCTGGCGTCCCCACATGGCATCAGCGACATCGTGCAGATAAATGTCACCAATCAAGACGTGGAGGGTCATCGTTTAGAGGACCTCCACCTCCCAGGCGACGCAATAATTCTGCTCATCCATCGTGGCGAGACCTCGTTCGTCCCGCACCCGGATTCGACGCTTGAAGTTGGCGATGTAGCGACCGTTGCGGTCGAGCAAGATTCGATTGAAGAGACGGTCTATATTCTCAACGAATCTCATGTGGTCTATCCGCGCCCACGGTAACTCTCAGGCGGATGTTTTACTTGCCGCCGCCACCCTTGTTATCGGTACTACCGGACTGATCTCCACCGTCTGAGTCATCGTTGGTGCCGGTTGAGCCTTCGCCACTATCGATCTTCGTGTCGCCCGAATTTACGGTGCACTTAGCGTCCCCAGGGTTGGCCTCACAGAATGCGCTTTTGTCGTCGTTAGAATCCGAGCCACCTGGTCTGCCGCACTTGGCATCCTCGGGCTTGATCTTGCAAAGTTCCTCCAGCGTGACGGTAGGCGGGCTGATCGGTTCGCCCTCTGTAAAGTCGCCTTTTCCGCCACCAGCCCACGCCGATGATGAATCAATGTTCAGATCATCCGGATTGAAAAGCGGATCGAATCCCTCGCAATGAGGATCTGACAGGTTCGATTCACAGAATGCTATTTTCAGGGCTATTGATTTTCCAGACTGATCGTTCCTATCGCCTTTCTGACCATCTTCTGACCCGTCATCATCCGTCCGACAAACCTCGTACAGAAGGTCTTTATCGGCCTCGCTGATTGAACCCGCAGGCACCTCTCCCAGCACGCCAATAATGCACTCGATCACGACGTCTGGCGGCAGATCCCTGTCACCGTCATCACCCCTATCTTGTGGGAAGCCTTCTTGATCGTCCTCATCAAGGCACTGCTCCTGAACCCTGTCCAGTTCTCCTGCAGATAGATCACCTTCACCGGATACCGGTCGCCCAACAACCCCGGCTGCGCAGACCAGGATGCCAGCCTCGTTATCGGCTGTGGCCTTCTTACGGATCGCCGCTATCGGGTCGGCCGATTCTTTCTGTTTGGCATCATCGACCTTACCGATGGCGTCCTTACCGGCGTCGGCGATGTCGTCGTCGTCGTCCTTGGAGACCTTGTCCGCAAGCTTTTCATCTTGCTTACGGTTGTCATTACGGAGCTTGTCGATATCAGCGCTGTCATCGAACTTGCCATCGTCAAACTTCTGCCGGGCGATCTGGTCGAACCGTTCATCAACCTCGTCTGTCTTTGCGACGATTTTGACGTCTTTCTCTCTGCCGTTCCGGTCTTTTTTGACGATCAGGACGACCTGATCCCCGGACCCGGTGTCAACTCCATCAGACTTCCCGGCGTCCAACACCGTCCCGTCGTCATCAACCAGTTTGTGGGTGTTCCCGGCGTCCGTCTCGGCGATGACCACACGCTTGTGTTCGCGCTTGGCTTTGGCATCCGGATCCGGGATCTGGTAAGTCAC
>Ga0302132_10001604_pt1 | contig 13050 bp, 12 predicted proteins | sample CB9_321_MG_FD_203113 | JGI IMG/M metagenome (GOLD analysis project Ga0302132, IMG submission 203113) | Marine microbial communities from Western Arctic Ocean, Canada - CB9_32.1 | ecosystem: Environmental > Aquatic > Marine > Oceanic | place: Canada: Western Arctic Ocean | collected 2017-09-19
GGATTTGGAGGTGGTACAATGCCTGACAACCTGAATAGAATAGTCGCTGAAACGGCAAATTCTGGATGCACTGTCGTCGTTTCTTCTCGGGTGTCAAAGGTTACAGTTCTAGCGAAAACCATGACTCCTGTCATAAGTAAAAAAGTTTTTCCGTCAGGTTTGCTTAATCCGCAAAAATCAGCATTGCTTTTGTCTTTGGCTCTGGATGCAAACCTTGATGCACTGGAAATATCCGAATTGTTCAATGTTTTTGTTATTCAATAAAATCAATACCATTTAGGCGTTATTACATGAATTCAAACAAAGAATTTCCCAAACGAATTATTGTTGCTCTTGGCGGCAATGCGATTCACCCGGCCGGAATAAAAGGTACATCTGAAGAACAGGTTGCCATTGCTGAAGAAACGGCAGATGTTTTGTTACCGCTGTTAGAACTTGAAAACGAGTTGATAATTACCCATGGTAATGGCCCCGGGGTTGGCAAGGTCCTGATGCGTCAAGCCCTAGCCCATAAACAGGTTGCACCAATGTCTTTGGATATTTGCGTAGCCAACACGCAGGGTGTGACGGCTTATCTTCTGGTGCAGGCTTTCGAAAATGCCTTGAGGAAAGTCGGAAACCAGCGTCATGTCGTTGGTCTGGTGACACAGGTTGAAGTTGACGCAAATGATCCTGGATTTAAGAATCCAACCAAGCCCGTGGGTTATTTTTACAACGAGAAAGAAGCCAAAGATCTTTCAGAAAAAATGGGATGGACGATGAAAGAAGATTCCGGACGTGGTTGGCGCATGGTAGTTGCCTCTCCAAAACCCAAACATATTTGTGATATTTCTCTTGTTGAATCCTTATCAAGTAATGGTACTATAGTTATTGCAGGCGGAGGTGGCGGTGTTCCGGTTGTCCGCAACAGTCAAGGCTTGCGAAGTGGAGTTGAAGCAGTTATCGACAAAGACCTGACTACAGCCCACATGGCAAATGTGCTTGGATTCAAGGATATCATGATCCTGACAGCTGTTTCTCAAGTTGCGATAAACTTCGGAAAACCGGAACAACAGGAACTGGGTCAAATCACCGTTTCAGAAGCAAAAAAATATTTTGAAGAAGGACAGTTCCCTGCGGGTAGTATGGGACCTAAAATTGAAGCGGCAATTCGTTTTATCGAAGGTGGAGGAAAACGTGCGACCATAGCGCATCTTGATGAAGCAATGCCTGCACTACTTGGCAAAGCAGGCACCCATATCTTTCCAGATCAGTAAAGCTAAAAACAGCCACATTGAATTTCCAATCTCTTAGTATTAGAACAAGTTGATGAACCATTTAGAACTCAAAACGCTGGAACCAGAACAACGCCTCTTGATGGGCCCTGGACCGGTTAATGTATACCCAGCAGTATTGAGAGCCATGTCATTGCCGATGCTAGGTCAGTTCGACCCCCAGTTCACCGGTTATATGGACGAAGTCATGGCGCTCTATCGGCAGGTATACCGAACTCGCAACCAATGGACATTCCTGGTCAATGGCACAGCCCGTGCGGGAATTGAGGCATGTCTAAGTTCAATGATATCACCCGGCGACCGGGTGTTGGTTCCGATTTTCGGTCGTTTTGGCCACCTCCTGACAGAAATTGCGAGACGTTGCCAAGCGGAAGTGATCAACATTGAGACTGAATGGGGAACGGTGTTTGAACCTGAGCAGATTGCCGATGCAATCCGCACACACCAGCCGCGTTTTGTGGCTTTGGTCCATGGGGACACGTCAACAACTATGGCACAGCCGCTAGATGAGATTGGCCCTTTATGCCGCGAGGCAGGCACAGTGGTTTACGTGGACGCAACTGCAACATTAGGAGGTATGCCGATCGAGGTTGACAAGTGGTGTCTTGATGCAGTCTCAGCAGGGTTACAGAAATGCCTCTCTGGTCCGCCAGGATCCTCACCACTCACGATCAACGACCGCGTTGCTGAAATCGTGAACGCACGCAAGCATGTCGAGGCTGGTATCCGATCCGAGGATTCCTCCGATGCTGATGGATTGATTGTGCAGTCGAATTACTTTGATCTTGCAATGCTGATGGATTACTGGAGTTCTAAGCGTCTCAACCATCACACCGAGGCGACTTCTATGCTCTACGCTGCTCATACCTGCGCTCAGGAAGTTCTCCGAGAAGGATTAGAAGCGGGTTTTGCCCGTCATCGGATCACCAGCCAAGCCCTCCGCGCAGGTCTCACAGCCATGAATCTAAAACTCTTTGGAAATGCACGTTACCGGATGGACAACGTGACTGGAGTCTTTATCCCAAATGCGCTTGGTGACGGAGAGCAAGTACGGAAACAGTTACTGGATGACTTTGGCCTCGAAATCGGGACTTCTTTCGGTCCTTTAAGCGGAAAAATCTGGCGAATTGGCACGATGGGCTATGTGTGTCACAAGGCTAACATCCTGCGTTGTCTCAGTGCGCTTGAGATTGTGATGCGGCGTAACGGTTTCGCCGCACCTCCAGGTGCCGGGGTGGATGCTGCCTACAAGGTCTACAATCAATGAACAAAGCATCCGACCAACAGAAGAGTGGTGCCCAGATTAAGGAAAAGACGGTACAGCAGTCTCTCCTGAATGGTCCCCCTCAAGTTATAAATCTTGGACTCGCATCCTTTGCTGATGAACTTACGAAACAGGGAACAGTAGTGGTGCATGTGGACTGGTCACCTCCTGCACGTGGAGATGTAGAACTGGCGAACCTCCTTTCTAAGCTGAATGAATGATGACTACATCGGAGAAAGTGGGTTCGAACATACGTAAGGCCAATGCGGAGGCCATCCGTCGGATACTCGAAGCCAAACCGGTACTGATTGACGTGGTCCCGGCAAGCGAGGCGATCCCAGCACTTCAGGAGGGCATGATTCTTCATGCCGGTCCTCCTATCGACTGGGGAAACATGTGCGGGCCAATGCGTGGAGCTGTCACTGGCATTGCAGTCTTTGAGGGTTGGGCCACAGACCTTGCCGAGGCAGAACAATTGGCTGAGTCTGGGGCATTTAGTCTTAATCCAAACCATGATTTTGGTGCGGTTGGCCCTATGACAGGTATGACCACACTCAGCCAGCCGGTGCTGGTGGTGGAGAACCGAGCTAGCGGAAACCATGCTTTCTGCACCATCAACGAGGGACTTGGAAAGGTGATGCGTTTCGGTGGAAACGATGCATCTGTGCTAAAGCGTTTGGGCTGGCTACGGGATACACTGGGTCCGGCACTCGGTGTCGCCCTTCGTGCTGGTAAGGGGATCGAGCTCAAACCACTGGTCGCCCGTGGGCTCACCATGGGTGATGAGATGCACCAGCGTAACCTTGGTTGTTCAAGCCTGCTGTTACGGACGTTAGCCCCGGACCTTGCACGAACCGTGGATGATCGCACCGCATTGGCCGAAATGCTATCCTTCATCGGTTCAAATGACCAGTTCTTTCTCAACTTGGCCATGGCCTTGGGTAAGGCGATCATGGATCCAGTGTGTGACATCGACTGCTCCAGCGTTGTCACCGCGATGACCCGTAATGGTACCGACTTCGGTATTCGCGTAAGTGGTCTTGGCGATGAATGGTTCACCGCTCCAGTGGAAATGCCAGAGGGTCTTTATTTTCCTGGATTTAGTGCCGACGATGCCAATCCTGACATGGGGGACTCCACCATTGTCGAGACAATCGGGCTTGGAGGGTTTGCCATGGCAGCGGCTCCAGCCGTTGCTGGTTTCGTCGGTGCGGGAACACCGTCCATTGCAGCCGATTTTACCCGCACCATGGGTGAGATTACGCTCACACAAAACCCCGAATGGACAATTCCAGCTCTTGATTATCAGGGGGTGCCGACCGGAATCGACATACGTCTGGTGGTGGAAACGGGTATTACTCCAACAATTAACACTGGCATTGCTCACCGCAAACCGGGAATCGGTCAGGTCGGAGCAGGTGTCGTAAAAGCACCTCTGGCTTGTTTTGAACTGGCTCTGAAAGCACTGGCGACTCGACTGGGGGTAAGATGAGTAAAATTGTGAACCGCGTCTGTGCTGGACTGTTTCTTGACTCGGTGATACTAATGCAGATTTCCCGCTCCATCACTCGTCTTGACGGGGTTGAGGATGCCGCCCTCATGATTGGAACCCCTTCCAACCTCGACCTTCTCGATAACGCCAAACTTCTGGCAAGAGCTAGCCGCAAAGCCACTGGGGGAGATCTTATACTCGCTGTCAGGGCACGGGATGAAACCGCTGCGGCAAGTGCTCTGGCCAAGGCCGAGATCCTGCTGGAACGGCCTACGGTTGGCCATACGGGGACTACCACTTTGCGTCCCAGAACATTGCGCTCGGCACAAGACATTCTGCCCGCTGCAAACCTTGCCCTGATTTCAGTTCCGGGGGACTTTGCTGCAGCCGAGGCGCGCAAGGCCCTTCGTGCTGGACTGAACGTAATGCTGTTCAGTGATAACGTTTCGCTCTCCGAAGAGGTCTCGCTCAAGCGTGAAGCTGTTGCGGCTGGGTTGTTGGTCATGGGACCAGACTGTGGGACCGCCATCATCGGTGGTGTACCTCTTGCCTTTGCCAACCAGATCCCACAAGGAGCCATTGGAATCATAGGTGCGTCCGGCACCGGCATACAGGAAGTATCAAGTCTGATCGCGCAGGCTGGATACGGAGTTTCGCATGCCCTCGGTGTTGGAGGCCGTGACCTCAGTGACCCGGTTGGTGGTATCAGCACACTTGCGGCACTCGCCATGCTGGAGGCAGATTCGGCGACCCGCCACATAGTGCTGATTTCTAAACCACCATCACAGTCAGTTGCTAAGCGTGTAATTGATACGCTGGCCCACAGTGAAAAACCCTGTACCGTCTGTTTTCTAGGCGCAGACGCACCGTCCCTGCCGGACAACGTCAGCTTTGCACGGACGTTGAAGGCCGCTGCGGAACTAGCCACGGGCAGATCTAGCAAGAATAAAAGACCTGAGTTCAAGTCCGTCATTCCTCCTGTTCCTCCTGGACGCCAACGCATTCATGGGCTTTTCTGTGGAGGTACACTGTCCTCAGAAGCACAGGTTGTGTTTCTGGACCAAGGGGTGTCAGTGGCATCAAATGCACCAATTCCAGGGGCTGAGGCTGTCGGCTCAGGGACTAGTCATGTGCTCATCGATTTGGGTAGCGATGAATACACGAGGGGGCGCCCGCATCCGATGATCGATCCAACCGTGCGTGATGAAGAACTGACCAAAGCACTGGCAGATCCGACGATTGCTGTGATCCTGCTTGACGTTGTGATCGGTTTCGGTGCCCATCCCGATCCGGCTGGAACAATCGTCCAGGTTGTAGCGGCAGCAGGGACTGAACGGCCGATTGTGGTTGCCTCAGTGACCGGTACGGACGATGATCCGCAGGATCGACGAACACAGGTGGCTAAGTTGGTTGATGGTGGAATCGTGGTGGCCCCAACCAACGCTGATGCAGCAAAACTAGCCCTTAGCTGTCTCGTCCGGGATGATTGAGAATTCGTGGTCAAAGTTGCCTAACCCTGCATTCGCAGATAAATCACTAACAGGGACTCCTATGGAACAGGCTATTATGATTGGATCCATCGCCCGACGAGTCCTTGACGGTGTCCGGTTTGGTCATGTGGCAGAGATTTTCGAGCGCAGTCTTTACCTTGATGTGAACGGTGATTGGATTTGTCTTGCCGATATGGCCCTCGGTTCTGGGCCGTTGACAGTCAGTGTCGAAGGCAAATACGGCCGAGGATGGATGCATCGATTTTCTGTTGGCAAATTGGTGGAACTAACTCCCGCCAGCATCACCCTCGACGATTGCCCAATCATCTCAACTCAAGGCGTAAGCTCTTGGCTACCACCACCGCCACCCATCTGGTCAAAAACTTCCTTGGTGCGTGGACTTGATGCACTTGCAAACCTCACAGCGGCAAGGTTGCCGACTGAAGGACTCGGTCGATTTCTGCTGGCTTGTCACAATACTTTTCCTGCAACAGCGGAAAGCCGTGCGGCAGCACCTTCAATTGAGGTTTTGGAGAATTGGCTCCATGAAAGTTTTGCAGAGCTAATACCAAGATCACCCGATAACGAATCTGTTGCAGCACTGCTGGGACTGGGCCCAGGTCTCACTCCGTCTGGTGATGATTTTCTGGGGGGGATGCTAATAGCGTTACATGTCTGTGGGGAAATTATAGTCCAGAAGCAACTCTATATCCCGATCGCTGCCCTGCTTGAGACCACGGGTCCGGTGAGCCGTGCCCACCTGCAAGCAGCCGCCATTGGTGAGGGGAGTGAGGCGCTTCACCGAGTGTTTTACGCATTACTTAAGGCCGATGTGTTCAAACTCGCATCAGAGGTGGACGCAATTGATCGCATTGGCCACACCTCCGGATGGGATACCTTGGCAGGTATAGCCACCGTGTTGCGTGCAATCACTTCAGAAGTTTAAGACACAGGCCCTTCATTCATCATAGGGTCTAAATTGAAACCACAATTTGTTTTATTTAAGGCTGAGGGAACCGTTCGACCATATGGCATATTGGGGAAGCCCTCTCCTCACTTCATGTTGAAAAGGTAAACCATATTGTTACTGATGGACACACTTGAAGAGAGAGATAATATAAACTCAATTAGGTTGTCTGCAATCACTATTCAGAATGAAAGAAAACACCAAGTTAAGAAATACTACAGTTACAGATTAAATAAAAAGACGAATTAAACAATAATATTTTAGTAAAATTCTAAATATATATAACCATGAAAAACATTTTAACTTCAGACCGGACTTCGGGAATCTTGAGTAAACTTTCTGGTGCAAACCAATCTTTTGAAAGCGATTATCCGGGTAAATCCCTTTTGCGACAACCCGTTCATACGATTTATGGCGGAGCGCATTTATTCAAAACCAACACGGCACAAAAAATGGGCAAGTTGGCAATAAAAAATCTAAACGATTTTGCACCCAATTTTATTACTTTTGCACATGCTCTGGAATTGAAAGGAGCGGAAAGTTTGCCAAATAAGGTGTCAGAAATAAATGCTTTGGTTGCCGATGTAGAAAAAAATGGTGTCGATCCGGCAAACTCTGCAACATGGCTAGCCTGGCGGGTTTATGAGCAAGTTTGTAAAAAAATGAAACATGAAGCTGTAGAAGATTTTCGGCTCGATTATGAGGACGGCTTTGGGATTCGTCCGGATGAAGAAGAAGACACAGTGGCGGTTCAAGGAGCTAAAGCAGTTGCTGAAGGGATGAAACAAGGGACTTTGCCACCGTTCATCGGCATCCGTATCAAACCCTTCAATTCAGAGTTTGTGAAACGCGGTGTCCGGACTTTGAATATTTTTATCAGTACTTTATTGACGGAAACTGGCGGGGTTCTTCCGGATAATTTTGTAGTGACTTTACCAAAAGTTGAAATTCCAGAACAAGCGGCGGCATTGGTGCAGTTATTTGAAGTTTTGGAAGCAGACTCTGAGTTGTCATCGGGTGACCTAAAAATGGAAATTATGATCGAAACCACTCAATCTGTTTTCAATGCAAACGGCGAAGTGACCGCCAGAAAAATTGCACAAGCCGCTAAGAACCGTTGTATCGGAGCACATTTCGGGACTTATGATTACACGGCTTCTTGTGATTTGATTGCGGCCTATCAAACGATGGACAGTCCAGTTTGTGATTTTGCAAGGGATGTTATGAAAGTGGCCTTTGGCGGTTCCGGAATTTTTCTTTCCGATGGTGCTACCAATATCATGCCCGTTGCTCCGCATAGAGGAGAAAATCTTTCAGCGTTGCAAGTTCGTGAAAATTTGGAAACTGTTCACCGTGCGTGGAAACTGGCTTACGGCCACATCCGGCATTCGTTGGCACATGGATTTTATCAAGGCTGGGATTTGCATCCTGGACAAATTCCGGTACGTTATGCAGCCAACGCCGCTTTTTTTCTGGAGCAAATTCAGGAGTCCACTGTGCGTCTTCGCAATTTTGTGGAGCAAGCGTCTAAAGCAACTTTGAGTGGAGACATTTTTGATGATGCGGCTACAGGTCAAGGTTTGCTGAATTTCTTTTTCCGTGCACTTAACAGTGGAGCGATTGATCCGGAAGATGTGGAAAATGCAGGAGTATCAGTTGAGGAAATACAAGGTGGATCATTCCGGAAAATCGTGGAAACGCGACGGAAATAGGGGTAAATTTTGTGTTTACCCCCATTCAGTTTTCAGCGAATCAAATTATGATTCATTTTGCGGCAGAACGATATTCAAAATTAATGCTGCAAGACCACCTGAAGTGATGGCTGATCCAAAAATTTGCTGAATCGCTTTTGGAGTTTGACTGAGAACCTCCGGTACAAAAGCAAGCCCAAGTCCAATTCCCAGGGAAACTGCAATAATAAGGATTTCCCTGCGCCCCAAACGGCCCATCGAAGCAATTATGTTCACACCCGCTGCAGCCACTGCTCCAAACATAACAATTGTTGCTCCGCCTAAAACCGGATTCGGAAGGGAACGGAAGAACCCGCCGATGACTGGAAACAATCCCAGTATAACGAGAAATCCCGCGAGATACATGCCCACATAACGACTGGCAACTCCGGTCATTTGGATGACACCGTTGTTTTGACTGAAAGTAGTATTTGGAAAAGTATTGAAAATCGCGGCAATTGCAGAGTTAATACCGTCTCCCAAAACACCACCCTTGATACGCTCCATGTACGTGTCTCCTTCAACCGGTTCTCCAGAGAGCATAGATGTCGCAGTCAAATCTCCAGTGGACTCAATTGTGGTGATAACATAAATGAAGGCCACCCCGATGAAAGCAGTCAAATTAAAATCGAAACCATAATTAAATGGAATGGGAATGCTGATCATTTCAACCCCAGACATATGTCCAAAATTTACTTTGCCCATGGCAAACGCAACCAGGTAGCCGACTAGAATTCCGCCAACAATCGATCCCATCCGAATCATTGGAATTTTACTTCGGTTTAGAATCAAAACTACGAGTAATACAAGTACGCCCAAGCCCAGATTTTCAACTGTACCAAAAAATTGAGGTTTGTTATCCAGCAGCCATTGACCTCCAGCCATATCCGTTATTCCGACTTTGACCAGGCTCAGTCCTATCAACATCACAACTGTTCCCGTAACAACCGGTGTGATGATTTTTTTTAGTAAATGGATGAAGCGGCTGAGGATAATCTCGATGAATGCACCCACGAAACAAATTCCAAAAATGGTTGCAAGTATTTCATCTGGTCCGCCGCCCTGTCCTTTTACTATAAAGCCGGCGGTTAAAATTGCACCCAAAAAAGCAAAGCTGGTGCCTTGAACACTTAACAGACCAGAACCGATCGGTCCAATTCGTTTGGCTTGAATAAAGGTCGCCACACCTGAAACTATCAACGACATGCTGATCAAATACGGGATTCGCTCACCCAATCCCAGAACTCCACCGATAATGAGCGTGGGGGTGATGATGCCCACAATTATTGCTAGCAAATGCTGGAGTGCGGCATATGCCGATTCCATTGGCGATGGCTTGTCTTCAAGACCATACACCAATTCCAGCTTATCATTTACTTGTTCCATATCATCCTCCATGATTGATTAGTAACAAAGACGCGTCAAACCAATTTTAACGAGCCGGTTCAAAAATTTTATTCTAACAATATATAGAATTTTTGTACAATAAAAAAATAAAGGTTATAAAATCCTGTGATACATGACAAACACGCGTGTCATCAGTTCTTTGTTACTACTACAATATCTGTGGTGTTTTAAATATTTTGGTAAGTCAAAAAATGAATCTCGTGAGTCTTCCATTCTCGTAAGATACAGATATTATTTACTGCGGTAAGTCTTCTCGACCGAAGTGAGAGGCTTGATAAAGTGCCGAAAACGTATAAGACCCACCGCTCGTTCGCTCGGGATGACCCGATAAAATTCGTAACTGTCACGAAAGAATCAACCGAAACGGTTTACATTGTTCAGGAATTTAGTTGAGACCACATTTCCCAGCGTTCCAGAAATGAAAGCAAATGCTCTTTTCCCGTAAGGGCCCCTTCTGTACTGAGCAAATTCCGGACACGCTCCTGTTCTTCAATATATTGCTGGTTATTAAAAAATCCTCCAAAATAAGCCATCCGTAACCATATCAAATATGTACTTAAAGCATCACATTCGTTATAGGCTACAATTTCCGCCAGACGCCCCTCCAGCCACATTGGCGCTACCTCTTCACCACTTACCCCCAGTTTACCCGGAACACCACAAACTGTCGCCATCTCATTCAGTGAAGGATTAGACTTTCCGTAACCTCCCAGGATTTCGATTAAATCAATATGAGCTTCACTGTTACGTGCATCAAAATAATCATAACCTTCCCATGGTTTATTGGGGCGTTTTGCAAATTTTGCTGCTTGAATACCTCTTGCGACAGCTCGCTGCAGAAGAATTTTAAGGTCTGCTTTTGATGAATTGAATCCCACTAGTTGAGGTTTTTTTTCGCCAACTGCATTAAGGAAACGTGACAAAATTTCCGTCTCTGATGTGTGTTCCGGATCGGCCGCATCATGAGGCAAAGCCGTCAAAGACAAGGCCACCTCTCCATTTCCTTTATCTGCACGAACGACCGCGGCAATGGAAATTACGCGGCAAATTGTGGTTTTGAGGTAAGGCATCGGATTTTCTTCATCCGCACCGCCTTCTTCCCACATTTTTTGGATTACTTCTGCATCAGGAGTATCTTCCGGAAGCAGATATAACCTTTTCCCCGCTTCCGGATCCGGCACCCATTCCGCGTCAAAAGCCCATAAATCTTTGTTAACTGATTTGAACATAAGACATCCCTTGTACTTCTATAGATTTATTCACAAAGTTTAGCGTTTTAAAAACATATTGGTAATCTAATCTATGACAGAACGATGTTTTGTGCAAGAAATGCAAGGAGAAAAACCGCTGCCTGAGTAATCACTCGATTCCAATTTTACAGAAAAAATAATCGTCAGAGAACAATCAGAAACGTCTGCAACATTGACAAGATCTTAAACTTGTCATAGATTGGTCAACAGATCATTTTCAAATCAAACTTTCAATATTTTTTCTGGCAGCAAGTAAACTGAAGCAAAAACCAAACTCCATGAATCTCAGCGTTACCATCATCGGTCATAATGAAGTTGATCATTTACGGGAATTATTACCCCAACTCAAATGGGCAACTGAAATCGTCTATGTTGACTGTGAAAGTCAGGACGACTCACTGGAATTTGCACGTGATCTAGGCTGCCGTGTTTTTTCACGACCAAACAATAACAACCTGAATGTCAACAAAAGTTACGCGATGGAGCAGGCGAGTGGGGATTGGGTTTTTTACGTGGATCCGGATGAGCGCATTCCAGAAAATTTGGTTGAGGAAATAGAAAAAGTAATTCAAGCTACGACAAACTCAGCTTTCAAACTCAAGCGCCGTAATCATTACTTTGGACACTGGCTGCGTCACGGAAGTCAATATCCGGACACACAGTTACGTTTATTCCAGAGAGGTTCTGCCAGCTTCCCTAACCAACATGTACATGAAAAACTGATAGTGGAGGGAAGTATCGGCAGTCTGCAAAGTGATATGCTCCACTTTCCTTACCTGAACATCAGCCAGTTTTTGAGCAAGTTCGAATTTTATTCCGGAGTTGAGGCAGGTTATCTCCGGGATGCCGGCGTACAGGTGACTGCAGGAAATTCTATTCGTTTTCTGCTACTTAAACCATTTTCCCGCTTCTTAAGACGCTACCTGTTTAAAGGAGGATTCCGCGACGGATTCCCGGGATTGTTCTGTGCAATTTTTGATGCCCTGAATTTTGTCGTCCGTTATTTCAAGCTCTGGGAACTAACTCATAATCCTCCAGCAAAAAGGGAACAGCAAGGCCAGGATTCGAAACCGTAACCGGTTATTTGTGAGTATCACCTTTCCTGAGGAAATTCAGCATCCAGTGTGTTATTTGATGAGGCTGGGTGGTTTGCTCCAGCGATTTAATTCCTGCTTCAAATACTTTTGGACCCAATATTTCTTTCCTGAGATTCAGTAATGCTTTGGAGTATGCTTTCTTAAATTCCGGATGTCCTTGAAATGTCAAAATATGATCATCAATTCTGAAAGCAGCATAAGGGCAAAATTCACTTTCCGCAATCAATTCGGCACCTTCCGGAAGTTTTGTAACCTGATCCTTGTGACTTGCCAAAAGTGAAAATTGTTCCAAAGCGGGTTCAATCCAGGCTTGTATGGATACCGTTTGGTAGTTTTGCACTCCTACACCCCAACCTCGTTCTGATGCTTCAGTTTTTCCGCCTAAAGCTTTGGCAACCATTTGGTGTCCAAAGCAAATGCCAAGCAGAGGATGTTTCTGCCTGTGCAGTTCAACCACATACTTTTCCAATTTTCGAATCCAAGGTTCATCATCATAAACACTTAAGCGGCTCCCCGTAATCAAGTACGCTTCACACTCTTCTGGAGTTTGGGGATACTGCTCCAGCTGTACATCATAATTTTTAAAATCTAAATTCAGATCAACAGATTTAAAAAGTGACATAAACATTTCCGGATAGTTGCCATGTTCGTCCCGGAAATTTACATTAGTGGAATCACACTGAAGAATACCAATTTTCATATAGTCCCTCCTGAAAAAATAAATAGCCTAAACAGGCTAACAGAAATGACAATAGTTACAATCAGATTGATAAATGAGAATCTCCATTTTTAATTTTCAGTTAAACTATTATCAGTAACCATCATGATTATTTTATCTTGAATTCGTTTCAGACAGTCCAATCATTAAATCCTGCTCTTCTCTTACAATGATGATTGACAGCTACAGCCGTTTCCGTTAGTTTCAGAGGTAACAAATAAAATCATGAAACATTTTTATATTCCCAAATTATATGGAAAGAAATAAGACAGCACAGTGGGTGGACATTTCCAAGGAAGTTCAAGATGCACTGAAAACAGATAAAGCGGTTGTTGCACTGGAATCGACAATTATTTCACAT
>Ga0302132_10001605_pt1 | contig 13049 bp, 15 predicted proteins | sample CB9_321_MG_FD_203113 | JGI IMG/M metagenome (GOLD analysis project Ga0302132, IMG submission 203113) | Marine microbial communities from Western Arctic Ocean, Canada - CB9_32.1 | ecosystem: Environmental > Aquatic > Marine > Oceanic | place: Canada: Western Arctic Ocean | collected 2017-09-19
CGATCCAGGCTGGCGGCTGGAGCAACCACGCGACAGTTACGGAGACGGTGACGACGGCCACTCGCACTGGGTCAGTCCAGACGAAGCCAGCCTCGAATTGCAGAACCTGTCGAGCATGGCGGCAGCTTCGAGCGTGTCCGACACACCGGGGTTGAAGTCGAGACTCGAACAGATCGAGCAGCGTCTTGAAAAACAGTGGAAGAACGACCCGCAGTTCCTGTCCTTGCTGGGGCTTGCGTGGTCGGACCTTGGGGAATACCGCAAGGCGCTGAAATACCTTGAGCCGTGTGTGAAGATCAAAGGGCGAAGTTGTCCGGAAGACCTGATCCGGTTGTGCGAATGCCGCAACCGGTTGGCGATTTCACACTTCAACAGCGACGTCACCGCCTCCGCGTCGAGCAATTCGTCAGGGACGCCTCCGTGGGCCGAACTTCTCGATCAGAGCGAGGAAGCACTGGCTGGACAGTTGAAAGTGTCAATGAGTTTCGACCTGCTGATGGCTCGCCGCAATCCGCACGTCCGGCGCGCGATGTTGCTGAAGAATCACACCAAACGCTGCAGTGAACTGGAATCGGCAATTTATTTCTGCGCCCACGCAATCGAGCATGCCCGGCAAGTCCGACTGTCGGACGACGAGACGGAAATCGACGACTCATGGGACTGGGAGACGACCCGCTGGCCGCACAACACACTGTTGACGCTGCGGGCACTGTTGAGCCTGCTGAAGGGAGCCCTGGACCCCGCATGGTTGAAGCAAGACTCCAAAGAGAAGTGGCACTGGCGACGACGTCGACATCAGAAATTGAAGTGGGATCCCGAAATGACACTGGAAGTCGCGGCAGATTTTGATGTGTCGCAGGCTCTGGCATGGTGCGACGAGTCGGAACTCCTGGCACGGCAGATAGCAGCGCGTGACCCAGGTTTCTGGCTCAGTTCCTGGCGGGGCGCATGCCCGCTGTTGCGGCTGTTGCTTGAGCTGGTCAATGACTTGAGCCCGGCGTCGGCAGCCAGCGGATCTCGCTCGCCGCTGCTCAGCGACAAGCGAGTCACAGAACTTCTCGATGCGATGCGTGACGGCTACGACGCGGCGGCGCGGCAGGGAGCGACGCCGCGAGAGCGGGACGTGCTGGTTCAGCACCTTGAATTCGTCGCGAGGATCCTGCATCTAGCGAGCGAAAAACTGAAAAAAATGCCAGACGTCGCTACGTGCGCCAGCAGTGCCGCCACGCGAATCGAAGACATTGCTCGCTCACTGAGCCAGTCGTTCCGCAACCTTCAGCGCTGAGACTTTCTGGCTGTCGCGCGCGGGTTTCCTTTTGTGTCCCATCCCGGCGTACTGCCCGTCTCCCGCCGCGGTGCGCCGGCTGCGCGTTCTCAATCTGAGCTGCATCGGGACGGTCAGAAAAAAATGCAATCGGCCGGTTAATCGTTCGTCTCCTCTGCGGTCGTGTGCCTCATGGTGAACCCAGAGCAGAGGAAAGACACATGACGACGGACGAGCTTCGAGCGGAATACGAGCGGTTACGTGAAGAAGGGACGCGTCTGGCCGGCGGTCTGACCGATCTGGCCCAGCGAGCGACGGTGTATCACAGCGTGTATCGCGAGTCCGGCGGAAATCACGTGTTTCCACTGATTGCTGCTCACGGAGCGTTGTGGGCTGGCGGCTGGTTCAAGTTCGGGTTCCGACTGGCTCGCGGCCTGGCCTGGCAGAACCCTCTCAACGTCGCAAAGCGGCAACGAAAGATGGAAGCGCTCGGCGAATTCGCGGACGCCTTTCGAGAGATCAACCGCCGCGTCTGCATCGATACGTATGCCAACTTTCACTTCACACGTCTGCACGGGACCGAACCGGAGGCATCGGCGATTCTTCCGGCTGTGTTACTCGAAGCAGTCAACCGAGTTCACGTTGCCAATTCCTGCGACTGCCCGCTGACGGACGCACAGAAGCGGGAGATCTTTCAGGCTCACTTCCTCTACGAGCAGGAGCACATTGTCGGGCCGATCATCGAGCAGGCTGCTGCACAATTCGACTGGCCGTTGCTGAAACTGATCGCCATGCGACCGATCGTGTCCTTCGCGTACCTCCCGCGGCCGCTGTGGTTCCGCAACTTTGCGTCGCGTGACGAACGGATCGCAAACGGGCTGAAGGCGTTCGATATGGCGGCACAGGTTGGATGGCCACGCGTGGAATCAGCTCTGCGAGAATACGGCCTGCTGCCCGAACGATTCTTCCAGACCAGCCTGCTGTTTCAACCGGCAGCCGCCTGAGACGCTCACCCAGCCGACAAACCGTCACTTTGAAACAGCCGCAAGGAAGGCCGATGCTGGGAATTTCCTTGACGTCGTGAGTGCCGCGGTTCCAGGGCACCTGGCCGGGGAGTGTCGTTGAGGTGGCCGGCGAGGTCCAAGAAGGCGGAGACGTTCCAGGTCGTGCCGCTATCAAGCTGCCCGTGGCGGCCGACGTCGGTCCAGTCACAGAAGCGTTTGGACCAGAGTTCGAAGCGGGGAAGCAGGCAGTAGATGTGCGGCACTCCGAACGTCTCCTGGATGAACTCGGTGTGCGCTGGCCACACGTCGTGCAGGGCGGGCAAGAGGAACGGCGCGACGCCCAGCGGTCGGTACCAGCGCTCGCTTCGCCACTCGCTGCACTCCCGACGCAACTAGCCCAGCGCCACCGCTGTCATGGGAAACGCAGGGAAATAGATGGCGCAATTCTGAGGGAGGAACGGTTAAACGCTCGCAGCTAGTTGACGCAAATCAGCATGCTGATTCCAGTCGATATGCTCAACAGCCCATCCCGAAAAGTGTTGCAGTGAAATCGAATTCTGACGCAGTTTTTGCATTGACTTCCTGAGGTCCTTTCCGTGAAACCAAATCAAGTAATCGGCTCGATCAAAAAATGCGGGATCTGCAAACAGTGAGGAGAAACGCTGGTACTGCTCCAAGAGATCTTCCACTGAGATGCCGCTCGTCTCAGTCCTATAATCGTCTACGAGTTGCTTTGCGTTCGTGAGGCAGTCGTCTACATCGAGATTGGCTGGCAGACTTCCGCTCCCCTCTGTCCATGTCGTGCTAAGTTCTGGCCAGCGATCACCAGGTTTCAGACTGGAAAGCGACCAACGCACTGCCTGGTAGTTCGTCAGTACTTTTGCAGCCGCATCGATCCAGCATCTAATATCAGCTACGCCTGGCGAGTCTCCGTGATTCCAGTTCGGCGCACTCTGGGAAAGTGTGGTCCAGTAGCTGTCGATCAGCGCCGCGTCGAGCAAGTAGTTTTCGATTGCCGCGCGATGCGTTAGGAAAACCGGTCTGCCTGGCAATGGGGAAATCAACGCAACAGCGGCCGGTGGTTCGGCATCGAAGTCCCTATCTCGAAACGCGACATAAGAAGGCGGGGTTGAATAACCTTCCAATCGACCACGAATGAACGAGCGGAGTCCCTGCTTTCCGCCAGACGGAACAATCAGCGTTGTCGGCGGACGTCCACGAAGCAAGCGACTCAGCAACCGATAGTCGAGGCTCGCAGGTTCCCCCTCACAAAAAAGCAGTTTCGTGCCGCCACCAGTTACATTCACTGCGTACCCTCCATCCGATACACGCATTCGGGCGGGACGTTTTGCACAATCGAGTCCGAATGACTCGTAATGATAAACTGGTTATTCCTGCCAAGTTCGGGAAGTGCCCGAATCAGTGCCTGCTGAAGGGGTGGATGCAAATGCAAATCAATTTCGTCAATGAGAATGACTGAGTTGTTAATGTGCCAATTCGCAAAATCGAAAATGAGGGGAAAGATCGCGCGTTCACCTCCAGACATCTCTGAGATTTCATACTGATGCTGGCCGTCGTAGAGAAAGAACCAAGGCTCGCTCAGGACTTCATCGACGTCCGAACGTGGAACTGACCCTTCGAATCGGCGATTCGAAAATACGGTGGCATAGGCTCTTTCAATGTCGGCAAACAAGTCACGCTGACCCGAGCGAAGTTGATACTCGCCTCTTTCAACACGGGAATGAAACTGCATGAAATCGGCCAATCGCCGTCGCAAGAGATTCTCGTCGTAGTGCAGATACCCTCCGTTCGATGAATGATCGTTTGCGTCGTTCGGTGAAGTGATCATTTCGGCTGTCAAGCTGGTCGACGTGCGATGCTCCGTATACCAAAACACCGTTCCAATTCTTTCAAAGACGCCATGCCCTTCTTCGACAAGCTTTACGATCTGCTTCGCGTACTCCCGCCCGCGGAATTGAAAGTACTGCTGCCCAGTTCCTGCGTGGACACGCCCCTCGCGAAGTGTCAACGTGACGGGAGTGTCTTGCGAGGGCGGCGTGATCCCCGAACGGTCTTCAAAGCCAGGAACTTTTTCGAAGTACTCGGCTGTTGCCGTCCGTTCGACATCGGAAAATCCCATTTTCAGAATAATTTCGGATGGGAGATTCCATGACGTACCGGCGAGGCTCAAGTCAAATCCGGGCCACTCAAGATCGTTTGGCTCGTGCAAACGTCGTGTCGCCGTTCCAAGCGTGGCCGCGATTGCCTGGAGAACGGTGGACTTCCCACTCCCGTTTTCACCAACAAGCACGATGAGTGGTCGCGCGAGCCCAGTCTCTCTGTCGATGAAATCGAACTGCTTATCTCGGAATCTTTTAAAGTATTTCAGTCGTATTGATTCGACGTGCATGGCCATGCTCCGAATGCCGTGGGTCACTTGGTTTAATCATATTCGATCTAACACTCTCCGAGAACGTCGCATCGGCGAGACGACTTCGCCGGCGGCTTTCATGGCGGCTCGTTCCTGGTTGAACTCCGGGCTGCGGTAGTAGCTCTTGCCGATCTGCTTGAAATAGTTCTTGATCACATCCTCTGTCATTCCCACGCCGTTGTCGGTCACCCGCAGCCACTACTGGCCGGTCTCCTCGTCGTTGTTCCAGTCCAGCGCGACGCCCGGTTCCGCCTCGCGAACGTCCGGTTCGCAGACCCAGCCGCGGCGGATCAGGTCGCCGTCGCCGAAAGCGCTGGGCTCGCCCTTCTTCTTCATCTTCAGCCGCAGTTGGTGCAGGTTCAGGGCGTTTTGCAGTAGCTCGCGGATGCAGGCCCCGCAGGGACTGGCCTTCAGGTGATCGATTGACGCCTTACGGTCGGCTGAAGGAGCGTCTATTGTCAGGTCATCGAGTCGTTGCCAGAACCGGGACTGGTACATCGCGCCAAGCTGCGCAGGACGCTGTCCGTCAACCATGTATCGCCGCCGTTTCGCCATTGCCGACCCGTTCGACTACGGAGCATCTGTCTGTCACTGTTCGAAATTATCAATTCCATAAAACTACTGTGCAAGTCTGACGATCTGCGGAATGAAGGCGGAGAACACGATCTGTGGTCTCCGCTCTCACGCGGGGCGGCACAGGTTGATTCGTGGTGACGAGCGGTGGCGCTGTTGCTTGCAACCAGTGCGGCGCAGCCGAACGATGCCCGGGTGGTCACGATGATGCCTCCACGGCGTTCGACCGGGCTCAGATCAGCGAATCGGGCGCCGCGGAATCACAAGACTGCCGTTGAATGCGGTATCGACCCACGCGAGAAGACTCGTGGGCGCTTCTGAAGTCGAGGCCGCAACGGGGATGGGGATCAATGCCCGCAGCTTTTCGTCGACGTGGCCGTTCATCGTTCGAGTAACCCGATGTGGAAGGCAGTCGGGTGGCCAATCCGTACCGTATGGGTCAGCCGCGTTGCATACTTTGCTCTTGCAGCTCTGACCGCGGCATCGAATGAGTCGCCAAGGAAGTACTCACCCGAATCCGGCTCAATCGCCACGAAACGGTCCTGATGCTCAGCCTCGAGGTCGTCCCGGAGTTTCTCTTCGTAGAGTGTCTTTGCGCGTTCAATCACCAGTTTCGTCTGCTCAGACACCATGTCATTCTCTCCAAAGCTAAGGATTTCGTCTTTGGACGATACTTCAGTCTTCGCTCCATGTCACTTTCTGCATTCGTACGACGACGGAAAACACAACTCGCCGCGGGGTGGCACAGGTTGATTCGTGGTGACGAGGGGTGGCCCTGTCGCTTGCAGCCAAGGCAGCGCAGTCGAAAGGTGCCCGGCTGGTCGCGATGATGCCTCCACGGCGTTCGACCGGGTTCAGATCGGCGAATCGCGTGCCGCGGGGTTGAGGGCCGGTGGGACTGGACTCCTCAGCGAGGCAGACGTACGTAAAGGCCGTGAACGATCATCGGCGTGTGCGTGACAACGCCCTGCATGGCTGTCGGACCCAGTTCCGCGCCAGTCAAGCCGAGGAGTTCGAGTCGGCGGTCATGGCCTCGAGGTTGTGGCCCGGCGTGGGCGCAGCAGTGGATCGCGCGGCGGGCGGAGGGGACACGAGGTGTGCCGGAACTGCGCGGAGCTTGTTCATGCCTACGAAACCCGACCTTCGATCTTCTGCTTGGGGCAGGCGGGTTCTCGCGGTACAGTGGCGTGTCCCGAATGTTGCTGCCGAACATCCTCTCACCGGATCCCCGTCCCATGGTTTCGATTCAGCTTGGCCCTGAGGCTGAACAGCGACTGCGTGAGCTTGCCAGCAAGCAGGGACTGCAGGCGGACCTTCTGGCCAGAAACCTGCTGGAGCGTTGTCTTGTCTCTGAGGAGACGAGAGACGCCCGGAATGCACCATGTCTTCCTGCGGGAGAAGCTGACCTGTTGCAGGCAATCAACCGAGGCCTGCCTGCGGAAACATGGGAGCGATATCACAAGCTGATGGAATGCCGCCAGGACGAGACACTCGCGCCCGAGGAGTATGCAGAACTCGTCGCACTGACCGATATCGTTGAGCAGGCCCATGCCGCTCGAATGACGTGCGTTGCTGAGCTGGCCCGGATGCGAGGAGTGTCGATCGATGACCTCATGACCGAACTCGGGATCGGGCCGCCGGCAAATGCCTGACCGCTTGCCGGAAGATGTCCGTCAATCGGTGCTGCAGCGAGCGGGTCACTGCTGCGAGTATTGCCTCGCACAGAGCACGTACAGTTCCGATCCGCTGACAGTAGAACACATCCAGCCGCGAAGCGCTGGCGGATCGAATGAACCGGACAACCTCGCTGCCGCGTGCCAGGGATGCAATAACATCAAATTCACAGCGACTGAGGCAGTTGATCCTGTCACGGGAGAAACCGTGCCGATGTTTCATCCACGAGTGCACGTCTGGGCGGACCATTTTTCATGGACCGACGATGGGTCCATCGTCATCGGTCGCACACCGATTGGCCGGGCTACGGTCGAACGACTGCGACTCAACCGACCTGGTGTCGTCAATCTCCGGCAGGTCCTTGTGGCGATCGGGCGGCATCCACCGGTCCAAATCGAATAGAAGCCCGGCTTTTCGCGAATGCCGGGCTTTTGAAGACTAAGGCATCCTTTTTGGCCGCGAGGTGGCACAGGTTGATTCGTGGTGACGAGGGGTGGCCCTGTGGGATGCTTCAGGTTGCGCGGACAGTTTCGACCGGCAGCTGCCTGAGACGCTCGGTGCTGACGCCTCTATGCGATCTTCAACACCTGGCGAACACGTCGCAGTTGCTGACGCAGGCCGGGGTCCTCATCGATCAGACTGGCGACGCGCGAGCAGGCATGCAGAACGGTGCTGTGGCTGCGACCGCCAAAACTGGCACCGATCTGCTTATAGCGCTCGCCAGTCAATTCGCGCGCCAGAAACATCGCGCATTGTCGTGGCAGGACGATTGAATGATCGCGTGCCGCCGATCTCATGTCACCCAGACGCACTCCGAATTGCCGGGCGACCGCTTTGGCAACATCGTCGACTGAAACGTCGCGTGGCTGAAGTTCGTGTTTGAGAAATCTGCGTCCGAATGCCGCGTCTGGAAACACCTGCTGTTGCCTCGCCTGATCATCGAATCGCAGCAGCACTCCCAGCAGTTCGCGCGGAGAAACCGCCAGCTCGCGGGCAAACAGCCGAATGACCGGCATGGGTAGCGCCACCTGCAGGTGAGTGCAGAAATGCTGCAGGAGTTTCTCGCGAGAACCCGGCCCGGGAAGACGCATCGCCGCGCTGACACCGCCTCGCAATCGATTTGCCAGCTTCGGGATGAAGCCCTTCAAATCACCGGGTGCGCTGACCGAATTACAGACGGCGGTTGTCCCGGTTCGGGCTGCCTCGTCGAGCAACGCGGCCAGCCGGTGCTGGGCGGAATCGTGACGCGCCAGCAACTGCAAATCCTCAAGCACAAATACGCGACCAGCCGTTAGCGGCGCGAGTGCATCTTCCGGCTGACCGGGTGCCACGAGTTCCACGAAATCTGAAGCACCGATGAAGGGCACATCCAGCGCGGCCTTTCGCTTTCCACCCGACTGTGGATGCCGCAGCAATTCGCACAGATGCGTCTTGCCGCAACCGGCCGGTCCGTAGACCAGCACCGGTCCACCGCGTCGATCTGATCCTTCTCCGTCCGGGTGGTGCTGCGTCACGGCCGTCCATGCAAACCGATTCTCGTCGAGTACCAGAAACGGAACCGAACGGCGGGCTGTGCGGCGGGACGAAGATGCGCGGCTCATGATCTGGCTATGTTCTTGACCACGCTGGCGGACTTCAGGGGGCCGGACGTTTGGCCGAGACCTGAAACGTCTCGGTCCTGACGTGTGGGACGTTGGTCGCGGGATCCGATTCGACGACCGACCGCGTGTCCTGAATCGAGAACACTTCCCAGCCGTCGTTTCCCATGTCTGTCAGCGTCTGCGGCAACTGATCCAGTGAGATCTGCGTCGTGTTGTACTGCCATTTCGTGTGGCTGTCCGATTCAGCTCCCGCCGACAGAACGCCGACCAGACTCGACGCGGCCAGCAGGCATGCGGCCGGCAGCAGATACCCATATCGCTTGCTCATCGTACATCTCCGGAAAAAAGACTGCGTGCACACGACAGAATGACGAATTGCCGCCCATTCGCAACCAGCGGAGACGACAACGTTGTTTTCCGTAAACACGGCAACAGGACATTCGCATCCATTCGCGAGGATGTGCGCGTTGAAGTCCGGATCTGGTCTCGAAATACAGGTTTACCTCCCGACTCTGACCTAGATTTTGACAGGCAGTGTTTTCGTCTGGTTCTGGGCCATTACCGGGAGCTGATCATGCGCATATTTGCAGAACAACCACTACGCCGGGGTTCGGTCGCCGTCATGGCGGCGTTCTGTCTGATCATGATTTTCGCGTTTGCGGCGTTCAGCATCGATACGGGATACATCACGATCGTGCATCAGGAACTGCTGAGTGCAGTCGACGCATCCGCTCTCGCAGCCGCTCAGGAGTTGCAGAACGTACCGGCAAGTGGCGTCAGCCAGATCAAGAATGCCGCGATCGAAGTGGCCGCGGCTAACGACGTGAACGGCAACCCTCTGGTTCTCGATCGTCGGAAAGACGTCGAAATCGGTGAATGGGATCCGTCCTCGGGGCAATTCACGCGAGTGAAGGGCAAAAAGATCTCTGAAGCCAACGCCGTGCGCATCACGGGGCGACTCTCGAAACAGCGCGGCAACTCTGTGGCTCTCTTCTTTGCACCCGTGATCGACCACGACAGTATTGATATGAGCGAGTCCGCGATCGCCGTCTATGACTTCGGGATGCCGCGCGACGTTGTCATGGTCATCGATTGCTCGGGATCCATGTCTCAGTTCAATCGAATGACCTACACACGATCGGCAGCCCTGGCCCTGATCGATGAGCTGGGGGCGGATGACCGTCTGTCGCTGGCCGTCTACAGCTACCCCGTCCCGATCGGGCCACTGGCATTTCATGGTCCTGAAATGCCGCTCTTCGCGCGAATTGCTCCTCCGTCGGGAGAGCTGCTGTTTCAGAGACGTGGCGGGAATGGCGGTGGTAACGCAGGAGGGAACGGCGGAGGCGTCGTTGGTGGTAACTTTGGTGGCAACGGCCGTGGAAATGGTGGAGGCAACGTTGGCGGTAACGGCCGAGGTAACGCTGGCGGCAATGTCGGCGGTAACGGCGGAGGCAACGTTGGCGGTAACGGCGGCGGCAATGGCCGTGGAAACGGCGGTGGCAACGCGGGTGGTAATGGCGGCGGCAATGGCCGTGGAAACGGTGGTGGTAATGGCCGCGGCAACGGCGGAGGCAATGGTGGAGGCAATGGTGGAGGCAATGGTGGTGGCGGCACGCGCCTGACCGGTTATCTCGAGCGGCCACTCAGCCGATCCTTCAATCCCGTGAAAAATCGCATTCCTCGACTCGTCCCAGGCGTTTATTCATCACGAACAAACATCGCGGGTGGGCTACGTGTTGCCATTGAAGAGCTGTTGCGGCATACCCGCTCAGGTGTCAATGCCGATGACTACGAGAAATTCATCGTGTTGATGACAGATGGCCTTGCCAACGAGATCGAACCACCGGGAACGACTCCAGTGAATTCGATCTATCACTACGCTTCGGTCGCTGAGCAGAATGACATCATCATTCACGGCATCACGCTCGGTCGAGGTGCCCAGCAGCAGCCGATCCGCGACGCGGCGGAGACCACCGGTGGCGAATTCCACCATGTTGAAGACGGCGATCTGGTCACACTGTTTGAGGTCTACCGAGCGTTGGGTCGCGGCACGGGGGCAAGACTCGTGAGGTGACAGGTTCGTCGCCGCGCAGGATTCGCATTACTCTGATCGCGTACACCAACCGTCCTGGTACGCGAGCGAATCCGTATGGCTGGACTGCAAACGGCTGATCTTCTGGCGCTGGGGCTGTACCTGGTCGGCATCACCGTCCTTGGTGTCTGGGCCGCACGCAAAGTGACGAGCATGGCTGAGTTTGTCATGCCCCGCCGCTTCGGCCGAGTGATGATGCTGATGCACGGCTTTGGCACGAGTACGCATTCGGATCAGGCGGTCAGCGTCGCATCGAAGTGCTATTCGAGCGGACTGGCGGGCATCTGGTACCAGTGGATGTGGCTGTTCGCGACGCCGTTTTTCTGGCTGATCGCTCCAATGATGCGTCGCTTTCGAGCGCTCACAACGGCCGACGTCTTTGAAGCCCGTTACAGCCATTCGGTGGCCGTGCTGTTCTGCGTCTTCGGACTGGCCAAGTTTGTCGTGACCATCGGCAACATGCTGAAAGGGTCGGCCGAAGTTGTCGAAGCCTGCACGGGCTCGGCCGTATCGTCAGAAGCCGCCGTCGTTGTCATGACGCTACTGTTCGTTGTCTACGGCCTGGCGGGTGGACTGCGTGCCGCCATCGTGACCGACTTCGTTCAGGGAATCCTCACAATTCTGTTTTCGTTTCTGCTGCTGCCGTTTGTGCTCGATGCTGTCGGTGGCCTGGCCGGCATGAAGGCCTCATTCGTCGAACTCTCGCCGGACCGCAACATGCTCTCACTGGTGACACCCGGTGACATCGGCGTGTTTTATATTGTGATGATTGCCCTGAACTCATTGCTCAGTGTGACCGTTCAGCCACACAACATGGGCACCTGCGCCGCGGGCCGCACAGAACTTGATGGCGCCGTCGGATTCATGGGAGGAACATTTCTCAAACGCATCTGCACAGTGGCCTGGTGCGTAACCGGCCTGGCGGCGTTTGTGTATTACAAAGGTCAGGTTGAGAATCCGGATCACGTGTACGGCCTGATGGCATCTGAGTTTCTGCCACGGATCATGCCAGGATTACTCGGGCTGTTCCTGGCGGGGTTGCTGGCCACCGTAATGGGGTCATGCGACTCGTTCATGATCGCGGCGTCCGGGCTTGTCACAGAGAACCTCTATCGTCCACTTTTTCCCGGTCGATCCGATCGCCATTACCTGCGGGTTGCCCGCGTTTCCGGACTGGTCGTTGTCGGCCTGGCGATCGCGTACTCTTTATGGCTCAGTGGAGTGATTCAGGGACTGGAACTGCTGTGGAAGCTGAACGCCGTGATGGCCGCCGCTTTCTGGCTGGGCGTTTTCTGGCGCGGCGCCACGACCGCCGGTGCGTGGGCGGCCACGCTGCTGACAGCATTCACCTGGTGGGCGACCGGACTGGAACCGGTTGCTCAATGGCTCAGCTCGGTGCCGCTTACTGACTCACTGGGTGTGGTCGTGCAAAAGAACGGAAGCCTCGCGGTGTCCATTCCCTGGCAAATGGTCTTCTACCTGTCGGCGGGATTTGTGGGAGGCATCGTTGTCAGTTGCGGCACACGTAAGACGGACGCTCGGCAGCTCGACCGTTTCTACTCGTTGCTGCGAACACCAGTGAAACTCGACGAGGTCATCGAAACTCCCTGCACACTGCCCGCCGGTACGCAACCCGGCCCGCGGCACGTGGTATTTCCACAATCAAGTCTGGAACTTCCAATCCCCTCGCGTCGAGCTGTTGCCGGATTCACGGTCGGCTGGCTGCTGGTCGTGCTGATCATCGGCGGTGTCTGGCTGCTGCTGGTTGCATAGTCGACACACTGATCGATGACTTCAGTTGGCAGCGGATGGTGGTTGCGCCACTGCCGTGATGTGTCGGGAATTGTCGTCATCCAGAATCTCGATCGACTCGACGGGCCCCATTGCGGATAGCAGGTTCGTCCACTGGTCTGTCCACAGGACGACACTCGGTCCGGGGTCAATGTGCAAGGCTCGGCCTCTCTTCAGTGACGCCAGCGATTCGGCAGTCCGACTCATCAGGAACCACAACGTAGCCCTTGTTCCGTCGTCCGGCTGCTTTTCCGTGTACGTACACATGACCTGAAGTCCGAGTTCCTCAGCGAGGCCGCGACAGACAGGTCGGAGGTCGAGATGCCGATTTGTAATGTGCATCGCGAGAATGCCGTCGGCCTTCAGGTGCTTCAAATAGAGGGCGCCACATTCGCGTGTCAGCAGGTGTGCGGGAACGGCGTCTCCTGAGAAGGCGTCCAGGACCAGGACGTCAAAGCTCTGTGGAGACTCGCGCTCCAGTGCAATGCGACCGTCAGCGGTGACCACTTCACAGTCGCCCCTGGATTCTGACAAATAAGTAAAGTACTCGTTCGCCATATCAACGACGTCCGGGTTGATCTCGTAGAGTCGCCACTTTTCGCCCGGCTGTGCATAGACC
>Ga0302132_10001614_pt1 | contig 13006 bp, 9 predicted proteins | sample CB9_321_MG_FD_203113 | JGI IMG/M metagenome (GOLD analysis project Ga0302132, IMG submission 203113) | Marine microbial communities from Western Arctic Ocean, Canada - CB9_32.1 | ecosystem: Environmental > Aquatic > Marine > Oceanic | place: Canada: Western Arctic Ocean | collected 2017-09-19
GGCCGGTCTTAGCATAGCCCAACTCGGTGACATCACCAAAGTAGATGAGATAGGGGGCTTGCAGGTGCACGGGATCGAGTTTTACTTGAGACATTATTATGATTTATTCGTATTCGAAGGCAGCACCTGCGAATCGCTGGGTGTTTTTTGAGTGAGGATTCGGCGTACCCCGATCGTCAGCAAAGGAATGACGATAATGGCTATGAACGCGTAGGACAACATTCCATAGCCCTGCGCTATCAGACCAATAATGCCGATTGCATCCGCCAGGAAAACCGCCACGGCCATCATGCCGAGAGCAATCGCTAGCCGTCCCCAGGACGGAAATACGCGCGCCGCGTCATTAAACGCACCAGCAACCCGTTCATTAATCGCGTGAATGATGCCCGCACCGGTTTCGATAAAGGTACCGAACAGAACGATTTGAAAAATGGCGAGGAACCAAAGTGCGTTGAGTGCCTGCAACAGAGATGTAATCGGCACTGGCGCATCCGCGATCTGCGGGTACTGCGCAAGCATCGACACAAATACAAAGATGCCCGGAACGATACCAATCACGCCTGCGAGCAATCCTGCGCCTATCGCTTCTTTCCGGCTCTCGAGATGCGAAAGAACGAACAATGCTGCCGCCAGGGCATTCAGGTTGTAGGCCGCATAACGAAGTCCATCCAGATGCCATGCACCGGTAACTTCGCCGCTGGAAAGATGCTCACCGATTGTGTCGCCAAACACCGAAATCATCCAAACGAAAAACACGGCGTAAACCACATACAAAAGGATGGACCAGTACGCGAGTGCTTTCTCTACAGCTTTGCTACCGAAATAAACCAGCGCGCCAACCGCGGACATCAGAATCAACGCTCCGATCGTTTTCGGAACACCTAAGGATTCGCTGAGCAACTCGCCCGATGCAGAGCCCAGTACTGCCAGGACCAGCAGCGCAATAAGCAGGTATATGACTTCGAAGAGGCCCCAAAACGGACCCAGCAATTCCTTAAAAAAACTGCGGTAGTCGTAGGCTTTTGTCAGTCTCGCGAACTCAAAGGCAATGGCAAGCACCACGCTCCAGGAAATTGCAGCGACCAACATGCCGAGCAGTCCGCCTAGCGGTCCATGCCCCATAAAGAATTCTGCAATCTCACGCCCGGTCCCGTATCCACCACCGACAATGACAGATTGAAAAACCAAACCCGGTAACAAGTACCGGCCAATTCCCTGCGCTCTAAGGCCACTGCTAAACATCGAACTACGCCCCTGATTAATCGACTATGACCCAATACAGTAAACTAGCCCAAGGACATTGAGATAGCAAACATTGCAGCATTATTGTCATTTAATGCTACTATGATCATCAGGTGTTTTGCAGGACACGCTGACGCCCGCTATTGGCCGAAAGCAGACGCTCAAGTGGAGCGAAGTGTAGGAAAAGCGGGTATGTACACTTATACAAATGTTATGTGTTTTGAATAGTCAGCTTCTACAGATAACCACTCATTCACCTTTCCAGGAGAAGACCGATGAACATTAATAAATTCATTGCAGTCGTTTTCATATCCTCTTTCCTACCGCCAGTCATGGCCTCCGAGGCAGATTCCACCTTGGCCGCACGGCAGCAGATCGAGGCGAATCTCATCGCACAGTATAAGGCACAGCAGACACAGCCGCAGATTGTCGAGGAAATCGATTTTCTAGACCGAGACGGCAGTCAGCAGCCCATCACGATTGTTTACAACCGCAATCTGATACCCAACAATCGAGTGCTAGTGATAGCAATGGATGACAACGCTAGAGCATTGGTTACCGGGGTCGAAGATGCTGTGATCATTGGCGTCCCCATGGCTGACCGCATTCGAGACCTCGTGCCACCTACACCTGCTGATGCAGACGAAGGCTCTCCCGAATGGCAGAACGGGCAGATAACAAATCCTGATTCCGACGCCATGATCCGTTTCATTGAAGATAGCCTGATTCCCTATGCCGAGGAGAACTACGGCCCCTTCTTTCACAAGGTACTATTCGGATACAGCCTCGGCGGCATATTTACGTTACAGACATTAATGACGGAGCCGCAACTGTTCGATTCCTACATCGCGGGCAGTCCATCGCTGTGGTATCGATATAATTATTATGAGGGCATTACCATCGCTGCGTCTCAACACCGAGAACGATTCGCAGGGAAGTGCTTGATATTGTCTGCTGGCGAAGACGAGCCATCAATTTCAGTCGGCACTCGAAACTATGAACGCCTATTGGCCGGCCTAGAAATGCCACTAATCACCCATCACCAACGAAACATGGAAACCGACCACGGTCATAATCGCACGCTGTCGTTTCTTTACGGCTGGGATAGAATTTTTAACACCGACGATATCTTCGTTCCTGTATCAACCATAACCGCCACGACCCTCACTGAGTTTCATGAATTCATGGACGGTTGGCTAGACAGGACGAGCTGCGTAACAAACTCTCCTATGCGAAGCGTCAGCGCCTATAGTCTGTTCGCTACGAAGCTCGCTGAGGAGCAGAATTTTGAAGAGATGCGGGTGTTGCTTTCCTATGCAAAGGACAATATGCCAGCCCAGTCCCGCTCTTTTGCGACTATCCAGCTCTCCTTGCTTTCGAACTTTACTAATATGCCCGAAGATGAAAAGAGATATTGGGCAAACGCCTACAGCGAACTTCTAGAAAGCGGCCCCGCACCTGGCTTAGCTGTTCACTTTATCAACAAGGAAATTATTGAATACTTAGCTGCGAACTAGAGTGCCGAATACAACAATGTTTGGGCGGGACTTGAATGAAACTGAATGCCGTGCGTCGCGCAATAAGTGGGGCAGGCCGGCTTGATATAGAAAATTGGGGGAGCTAGTTCCCTTTTATGAATACAGGATAATTACTATGTTCCGCTTGATCTCTTTTGTTGTTGCTTTGGTGTTTTTCGGTACCGCTGTTGCACAGGATATACCTCTGCAAGTCGATGATTCAATTTTCGCTACGTTGTCGGAAGAAGACAAACAGATATATTCAATCCATGCCGAGAGCGATAACTACATACTGGGACGCGTGAATCAAATTTCCGTCGATGTAGAATTGCGAATTCTGGATCCTGAGGGAAATCCGGTCAGCACCATAGATTCCAGAACGAGAGGAACAGAACAGTTTAGTTTCGAGACAGAAGCAGAAGGACAGTACACGATCGAAGTCAGCCCCAAAGAGGAAGAACACGGGGGCTTTAGTATTGTGCTGGAGCGACTCGAACCCGTTGAAACCGACCCATCCCGATTAGCCGATCAGTTGATGGCCCGCTATGACCGAGACGATACGCCGGGGGGTGTGATCTCTGTATTCAAAGACGGCCAGACGCTCTTCTCACGAGCCTACGGCATGGCGAATCTTTCCTATGACATACCCTTTCAAGTGGATACGGTTACTAATATAGGATCGACATCTAAGCAGTTTACTGCCTTTGCGATTATGCTTTTGCAGGAACAAGGATTACTGTCACTCGATGATGATATTCGGGAACATGTTCCTGAACTGCCGCAATTCGACGAAATTGTAACGGTTCGCCATATCATCACCCACACATCGGGGCTCCGTGAGTTCTTGAACCTCTTGTCTATGTCTGGAAGAAGACTCGATCATGGCGACTATATAGGCCGGGATGAGATTATTGGGATTATTCAGCGCCAACCTGCACTGCAGAACTCACCAGGCTCGGAATGGAACTACAACAATACCGCTTACGCTCTGGCCGCATTGATCGTCGAGCGAATATCGGGTCAGACTTTTACAGAATTTATGAACGACAATGTCTTTGGCCCCATCGGTATGCAAGACAGCCTGGTGCGATCTTCGCCAGAGCACATCGTAAAAAACAATTCAGCTGGGTATATTCCCAATCCCGATGGTGGTTACCTGGAAGCCAGAGACCTCGGTGGTGCGGTAGGTGCTGGAAGCATCTATACCACGGTAGGGGATTTGCAGAGATGGGTTGAAAACTTTCGCGAAACCCGGCTTGGCAATTCCGCTATATTCGAAGAAATGATGACTTCCTATGTGCTAACTGACGGCGAGCCTACCGATTATGGCTATGGCTTAACTATTGATGAGCAGGGTGGGCTTAAGCGCGTTCAACATGGTGGAGCCGATGTGGCCCACCGGTCAATGCTTGCTTATTTCCCTGAGATAAACGCCGGTATCACAACTCAGAGTAATAATGCGGGATTCGATGGCAGTATAGCTTTCCAGCTGGCGGAGGCATTTTTCGGTGATGCCATGGTGACGGAACTAGATGAAATTAATGAAGCAGGAGGGCCGGAGTTCGATCGTGAGAATTATGATCCGGAGTCGTTCGACGAGCTCGTAGGCAGGTACGAGCTCGATGACGTGCCGGATTTTATAATCTCCTTTTCTCGAGATGGGGATACTCTCTACGCTGAGGCTGCGGGTCAATCCCAGCTGGAAATCGTTCCCACCGCTGATTTGAGATTCGACCTCACCAGCGTAGACGCCTCTTTGGAGTTTCATCGCAATGAAGACGGTACCGTGGATTCGCTGACACTTAACCAAGGTGGCGAACAGCATGCAACTCGCCTGAATACTGAACTTTGGGAACCCACTAACGGTGAGTTGAGTGTGTTTACTGGTCGCTATTATAGCGATGAGATCGAGACGTTTTATGTGATGGAGATGGGTGAGGAGCAGCTAACCCTTAGTCAGCGCAGACTAGATGATATTGAATTATCACCAACGGAGAAAGACAAATTCTCGGGTGGCCAGTTTTCGCTCTCCTTCGAGCGCGATCGCAATGGCCAGGTGATTGGATTTTATCTGTCGAATGGCAGGACGCGGGGAGTCAGGTTTGCTTTAGTTTCTGAATAAATCGGATGGAGTCAGAGCAAAAACACAGTACTTTGAAGTAATGGTGCCTAGGGGCGGAATCGAATCACCGGCACGAAGATTTTCAGTCCCCAGCCCAGCCACAGCCATATGTAAATGTTCGCTATTGGCCGGAAGCGGACACTTGAGATAGTAAATATGGGACGAAACTAATGAATAAAAAGCACAACTACCTACTGGCAACAGCCGGGTTATTAGTACTTCTGGGAAGCTGCAACCCCTCTGAAAACCAACAATATGATCTGATAATCAGCAACGGTAACATCTACGATGGTAACGGTGGTGAACCCTATCAGGCAGACATTGCTATCAAAGGAGATCGTATTGTGGCCATCGGCGAATTGGGTTCGCAGGCCACCGAGGTAATAGATGCCAGCGGCTTGGCGGTCGCGCCAGGCTTCATTAACATGCTCAGCTGGGCAACAGAATCACTTGTCATCGACGGCAAGAGTCAGAGTGATATAAGACAGGGAGTTACACTGGAAGTATTTGGCGAAGGACTCTCAGGCGGACCACTGAATGAAGTTATGCGTGCAGAGCTAGAGTCTAGCGGAGACTATGGAGGCGTAGATATAGAATGGACATCCCTAGCGGAGTATCTCGAATTTCTAGTGGCCAAAGGCATCACTCCCAACGTGGCCTCCTTCGTCGGCGCAACTACCGTAAGAATTCATGAACTGGGTTACGAAGATCGGGCACCGAACGAGGATGAATTGCATCGAATGAGGCAATTAGTACGAGATGCTATGGAAGATGGAGCACTAGGCTTGGGCTCATCACTAATCTATGCGCCAGCGTTTTACGCAGAAACAGAAGAACTAGTGGCCTTGGCAAAAGTCGTCGGTGAATATGGTGGCATGTATATCTCTCACATGCGCAGCGAAGGTAATCAATTACTGGAAGCTGTAGACGAGCTCATACATATCGCGCGAGAAGGGAATGTAGCTGGAGAGATCTATCATTTGAAGATGAGTGGCCAGGACAACTGGCACAAATTTGACGACGTGGTCGCCAAAGTCGAAGCGGCGCATGCAGAAGGACTGGCAATTACTGCGGATATTTATACCTATCCAGCAGGCTCGACCGGACTCGATGCATCGATGCCACCCTGGGTGCAGGAAGGCGGTTATCAGGATTGGGCGGAAAGACTGCAGAACCCGGCAATTCGTGAACGCGTGCTTGCAGAAATGGTGGTACCAACAAACGAATGGGAGAACATCGGGCGCCAGGCTGGACCGGAAGGTACTTTACTGGTTGGTTTCAAAAATCCACAACTGAGGCGCTACACCGGCATGACGCTGGCGGAAGTTGCTGCCGAACGGGAAACTTCTCCCGCTGAAACAGCGATCGATCTGGTAGTGGAAGATGGAAGCCGTGTACAAGTGGTTTATTTTCTTATGTCAGAAGAAAATGTTGCTAAGGGCGTAGCCTTGCCTTGGGTGAGCTTTGGCTCGGATGCTGAGTCAAGTGCGCCAGAGGGTGTATTCCTGGAGAACAGCACTCATCCAAGAGCGTACGGCAATTTCGCCCGCGTACTGGGAAAATACGTACGAGAAGAGCAGGTAATCACATTGCCAGATGCCATTCGAAAACTCACCAAGCTACCCGCTACAAATTTAAAAATCCAAGATCGGGGAGAATTAAAAGAAAATTATTTCGCCGATATTGTCATATTTGATCCCTCTGAAATTCAAGATCACGCTACCTTCGAAGATCCTCGTCAGTATTCAACCGGCATGAGACATGTATTGATAAATGGTGAAATTGTTTTACGAGAAGGCGAACACACAGGCTCCCTACCAGGGCAAGTCGTACATGGTCCAGGCTGGCGTGGATGGACGAACTGAAACAAAATGGAAGGGATCAGAATAAAAACACGATAGTCTAATGACCGCTATTGGCCGAAAGCGGACCGATCGGTTAGTAATTGTCGATACTGTGTAAAAAAAGAGTATTTACTATGAAAATAACTATTGGAGGCTTCAATCTTGACCGTTGGCTTCTGGCTGGTTTCATTACTATTGCCTATTGTTGTAGGCATGTCCGTCTATGTGGTGATGTCCAATTATGAGCGACGCCAGCAAGTCGGTATCGCCGTTTGGCATCATTCGCTTCACACTGTGATTGCCTTGTCGATTCTGGTCATCTTCCTGATCAACTTTGGTTTTATTGGTTTACAGATCTGGGCGTATTAACCGGTTAGTAGATTAGAACCAGTTGGAAAACAAAGCAGAACTACAGGGCACACAGTTCCGCCGCAACAGTTATTAAAGCGTCCGCTATTGGCCGAGAGCAGCCGTAAGGTGAGTTATATATCGAACCAAGTGCCCATATAAAATCACACTCATGACGGTGGCTTTTCCCGAATATGAAAGTTAACTTGTCAATACTACCTCCCGCCGTGGAGGAGGGTCCTAAAATTTTCCAGCCACCAACAGAAACAGAGGAGAAGTGAAGATGGAACGAGCGGTAACGAACTGGATCGAGCCTACACGGGAAAACCTCCAAAACACCCGTGGAGCCCGCCGACTCGGTGCGTGGTGCGTCTTAAACTTCGCACGCGTCCTTCTCCCAGCGGCTCTCATTGCGGCTACAGCTCTCCCAGCACAGGCCCAGCGCTGGACGCTACCCATCTCAGTGCAGTCCAAGGTGGACTCGGTCTTCGCTTTTGTGGACCGTGACGCCCCCGGATGTGCCTTGGGCGTGATCCAGGACGGAATGCTCGCCTATGGCCGGGGATACGGCCTCGCCAATCTGGACTGGGGCATTCCCATCACGACGTCCAGCGCGTTCGATATCGGATCGGTATCGAAGCAGTTTACTGCGGCGGCGGTGGCCCTTCTCGACGTGGAGGGAGCGCTCTCTATCGACGATGACGTTCGGACATGGGTCCCCGAGCTGCCAGAGTACAACCGCCCCATTACCATCCGACACCTACTGAACCACACTAGTGGAGTGAGGGACTACCTCACCCTTATGCGCCTGCAGGGCTTCGAGTACGACAACGTCTTCGATGAATTTGATGGCGTGGAGCTCATCGCCCGGCAGCAAGGACTCAACTTTGAGCCAGGGTCGGAATTCCTGTATTCCAACTCGGGATACCTGCTTCTGGCGAATATCGTGCGAAGAGTCACAGGTCAGTCCCTGCGAGCATTCCTAGAGGAACGGTTCTTCGATCCGCTGGGCATGGCCCACACCAGCATCTGGGACGAGAATACCGAGATCGTAACAGAGCGGGCCACTGGTTACAGTCCTACCGCTGGCGGGTGGGGAATCGACCATGCCTGGAACTTCCAGATGGGTGGTGACGGTCAGGTCATCACGTCGGTTGACGACATGGTTCGATGGGATGCCATGTTCTACGATCCTATTGTGGGTGGACAGGACCTCTTGGCTCGTCTACATACCCAGGGTCTGCTCAACAATGGAGATACCATCGACTATGCGATGGGACTAGTCGTAGATGAGTATCGAGGACTTCCACGCGTGCAGCACGGCGGAGCGTGGGCGGGATTCCGGGCTTACCTCGTACGTTTTGTGGACCACCACACCAGCGTGGCGCTGCTGTGCAACCGTGGCGACGTGAACACGTCGAGCCTCACTGCGCAGGTGGTGGACGCGGTCCTGGCCGATCAGTTGGATGCCGAATCGGAGGCTGCGGAGACGACCGAGGCTGCAGGCGAAGAGACCGGCCGCGACGAGCCTGCCTTCACGCCAACCACTGCCCAACTCACCGGACTCGTAGGAGGGTACCGTAGCGAGGAGCTCGATGTCTCCTGGCAAATCTTCTCTGAGGATGGAGAGATGATCTTGATGCGCCCGGGCAACGAGCCTGCGGAGCTTCGCCCCAGTGCTCAGGATGAATTTACGGCCGGCAGGCTCGGTGTCACACTCGAGCGGGACGGCGGCCGCGTAACGGGTTTCCGAGTATTCGCCGGCCGCGTCACCGACATCCTTTTCGAGAAAGCGGGTGAATAGATCTCCGGGAAGAAGCGCTACCCCTTCTCATCCATCGACACGAGGATCTTCAGTGCTCTGCTCTATCGCCACCGTTCGAATTTGTCCGCTTCTGGCCGAAAGCGGACCGATCGGTTAGTAATTGTCGATACTGTGTAAAAAAATAGTCGAGAGGAAGATCAATATGAAGTACTGCTTTTATTAAAGGCTAGCATACATGTTTAACTTACCGCTTATATCTCCCGATTGGGATTTAGCAATCTGGGCTGCACTTATCGCTGTGGCAGGCTTTGGTTTCTGGGCTGACACTACGCGTTTAGGCAAACAGATATCAGGGATTGGCATCATGCTCGTCATTGCAATGTTACTTAGCAATTTCGGAATAATACCCCATGCTGCACCAGCTTATGATACGGTTTGGAGTTTCTTGGTGCCTGCTGCTGTTCCGCTATTATTACTCAAGGCTAATTTAAGACGTATCATTCAAGAAACAGGTCCAATGCTGGGTGCTTATTTTCTTGCGGTAGTCGGAACCTTAATCGGTGCTGTTCTTGGCTTATTAGTTTTACCCATGGGAAGTATCGGACCCGATCTGGCTGGTATTCTGAGTGCAACCTACATCGGTGGTTCGATGAATTTTGCAGCAGTTGCTGAAGCATTAGAATTTACCGAAAGTACACTTTTAACCGCAGCCCTTGCAGCTGATAATGTTGTGGGTACATTGCATATTTTGGTTGTGGTACTGATCCCATCCGTAGTTATTCTTAGAAAATGGATCCCGTCTCCTATTGTCGAAACCTCAGAGGCGCCTATGCATGATGAGATTACTGACAATAATGAAATAACCCCCTTTAATCCTGTACATATTTGCTTGGCCTTAACAATCAGTTTGACCGTTAGCGCAGTAGGCTATGCCATTGCAGACGCTTTGAATGTACCCAACTTTGGCATACTGTTTATCACAGCCATTACTCTTCTAATTGCCAATGTGTTCCATAAGCAGATCGAAAATTTGGAAAGTACATTCGAGATTGGCGTGCTGATGATGTATATCTTTTTTGCAACCATGGGTGCTGGCGCAGATATAGGGGTGATGCTCGAAGCTGGTGTGATGGTTTTTCTTTACGCCTCTTTCATTATCATCACACATATTATCGTGATTGTTCTCGGTGCAAAGCTATTTAAGATGGATCTAGCCGAGGTTGTTGTTGCATCTTTAGCTTGCATTGGTGGGCCAGTTACACCGGCTGCAATTGCAGCTTCACGTGGATGGCGAACACTGGTTACGCCCGGTATTATGGTTGGAATATTGGGTTACTCAATCGCAAATTTTATTTGCGTAATGCTCGCCACTGTACTCGGTTAGTTTTACAGAATAATTTAAGAAAAAAGAGTATTTACTATGAAAATAACTATTGAAAACTATCCATTGCCACTGAAATCGCCATTTGCAATTACGGGCCATACCTTTACTACTTCTGATACCGTTAGAGTGACTTTAGAAGATAATGGTTTTATTGGTCGAGGAGAAAGCATGGGCATTTACTATAATAATGAGAATGCGGCTTCAATCATAGCTCAATTAGAACAAGTATCTGAGCCCATCACTTCTGGAATTACCCTTGAACAAGTACAGAGGTTGCTACCTCTGGGAGGTGCGAGAAATGCCTTGGACTGCGCTCTCTGGGATCTTGAAGCTAAGCGATCAGGAAGAACGGTCTGGGAGATGTTGGACATCATGCCTAAACCTTTGGTAACAGTAGCCACTATTGGTATCGACAGTCCAGAGAATATGGCAGAGAGTGCGAGACAATTTTCTCAATATCCAAAACTAAAAATTAAGCTTAGTGGCGATGCTCCCATTGAAAGGTTAGAGGCAATTCGGTTGGCACGTCCTGATGCAACATTAATTGTCGATGTTAATCAAGGCTGGACTTTTGAAGAGCTAAAAGAATATACGCCTTCAGTAAATAAGTTAGGTATTGTAATGATCGAGCAACCATTACCTCGTGGCGGTGATCAAGAACTTGAAGGTTATGAATCTATTGTGCCTTTAGGTGCTGATGAATCTTGCCTGGATGCGTCCGAGTATGAAACAGCTGCGCGGCGTTATGATGTGATCAATATAAAACTCGACAAATGTGGGGGTTTGACAGAAGGCCTGGAAATTGTTCGACTTGCCCAACGAGATGGTAAAGGTCTAATGGTAGGTAATATGACCGGTTCTTCATTGTCGATGGCTCCTTCTTATGTCATAGGCCAGTACTGTCAGTTCATTGATATTGATGGGCCGTTATTTTTAAAGCAGGACATTGCAGATGCATTGAACTATGGAGATGGAGGGGTGGTAAGTGTGCCTATCCCTGCTCTTTGGGGATAGTGTTTGTTCGACGCGGTACTGACAAGTTAACTATTTCCACTAGCAAAATCCACGGTATTGACAAGTTAACTACCCAATTCAAGAAAAACAACAATGACTTCACAACTGCTGCAACTTCAGCCTTCTTTCGGGAGCACCTTCTGGATTAAGTACAAGTGTGCGTACGTGTCCGCTATTGGCCGAAAGCAGACGGTTTAAAACGTGGTCTGACCTCGTTTTTACATGCATGAGCGACGGCAAACATCAGTAGGGAAGAAGTTCAAGCCTACTTCAGGACACTGGCCGGAAACTAACTTAGAGTGACATTTAAATGAAGAAATACAGACTTGCTTCACTGATCTTTCTCACCCTGAGCTTATTCAGTGTCGCTGCCCACGGGCAAGACTACCAGACGAACATTGAGCAAGGCCTGGCTGACCCGGATATTGACGTATCCGAACTTTCCATTGATGAACTACTCGAGCGCTTTAATGTGCCGGGTGTAAGCATTGCCGTGATTCGCGATTTTGACATTCATTGGGCTAAAGGCTACGGCATAGCCGATGTAGAGAGTGGGGCAGCGGTGAATACCGAAACCCTGTTTCAAGCCGCTTCGATCAGCAAGCCGGTGAATGCCATGGCGTTACTAAAGGCTGCCGAAGAAGGCAGGTTCTCCATCGATGAGGATGTAAACAAGTTATTGTCTTCGTGGCAAATCCCAGAGTCAGAGCACACAGAATCAGCATTCGTCACGCCGCGCATGCTTGCTAGCCACACATCAGGCCTGGGTGATGGCTTAGGGTTCCCGGGATACGAGCCGCAGGTAGCACTCCCAAGCTTACCGCAAATTTTCGATGGTGCAGAACAATCCAATGTCGGCGTGGTTCGTATGGCCCGACCACCAATGACCGCTTTCCATTATTCCGGCGGTGGTGTGACGATATTGCAACAACTGCTCCTGGATACCTATGACAAGCCTTATGCTGAACTGCTGCAAGACATGGTGTTGGAGCCAATCGGCATGTCATCGAGTACCTTTCAGCAGCCACTACCTGTTGATCGAGATCGCAATGCAGCGCGTGCCCATGGTATTTCAGGGGCAGCGATGGGACCAAAATGGCACGTCTATCCGGAACTAGCAGCGGCGGGTCTGTGGACGACTTCGACAGATCTCGCAAAGTTCGCCATTGAGGTGCAACTCTCTTATCAGAATCATTCTAACAAGGTGCTGACTCAGGCCTCGACAAGTGAGATGTTAAGCCCGGTAGGAGTAGGCCCGTTTGCGGTAGGGTTCTCTCTCTCAAAACGCGGTGAAGGTTGGTATTTTGACCACGGGGGATCAAACTGGGGGTTCCAGGCTCAGTTAACAGCACACAAAGTCAATGGTTATGGCTATGCCATTATGACCAATGGTTTTTTGGGGGGACAATTGATCGCCGAATTATCGCGCCGCATCGAAGCCAGCTATGCTTTTGACTCTCTAGCTGAGCCAGTGCGTAGGTAGTTATGAGAAGAGTGCAGGATAAATAGAGTCAGAGTAAAGATTCAGTAGTGTTAATGTCCGCTATTGGCCGAAAGCGGACGTTTTCTCTGCTTACAATTTTTTCCCAGGTACTAAGTCGTATTAACTTTTACTATGCAATGGAGGTAATATGATTAAGAAAAATAGTCGAATTCGTAAGAGGCTCTCTGCATGCAAGAAATAGATACAGGCACGCAAGAGCTTCTTTGCCAGATCGATGGTCACGTCGCTGTGATTACTCTTAATAAGCCTCATAAGAAAAATGCTCT
>Ga0302132_10001615_pt1 | contig 12999 bp, 13 predicted proteins | sample CB9_321_MG_FD_203113 | JGI IMG/M metagenome (GOLD analysis project Ga0302132, IMG submission 203113) | Marine microbial communities from Western Arctic Ocean, Canada - CB9_32.1 | ecosystem: Environmental > Aquatic > Marine > Oceanic | place: Canada: Western Arctic Ocean | collected 2017-09-19
TGACAATCCCAAAACAATTTAGGAATCTTTTTTACGGACATGATGACCATAAGAAGCTCTACTCATCATTTATGAAGATTGCATTTGAGTGCTTGGAAGAAGTGTTGCGTATAATTCTGAAAAAAAAGAATATAAAAATCGCTGCAATCACCTTTATTCATACGCACTCACGTAACGGAGAGTATAAGCCACACATTCATATTATCCTTGGAGAAGGGGCTTTGGATGTCCACGATGAAAAATGGTTATCATTTAAAAAAATTAATTTATCTACGCTTAGAAAAACATGGCAGAAGCACCTGCTAGCCTTTGCAGCTTTACATTTCCATCAAGAAAATAGGTTAATTTGGCAAATGGAGTTGTTGTATCCAGATGGATTTTACACTATCAGCGCTTTTAATATCCAAATTTCTTTAGTATCAATAGATCTTATGCTAATGTTCTATAGAATTTATTAGAAACCGATTAATGGAGCACTTATGAAAACTGCCTTTTATGATAACTTAAGAAATGAAATTCAAAAAATTAGGGATGCCGGCACCTATAAGGCCGAACGAAAAATTGCTTCTCCCCAAAGTTCAGACATTACCCTCACCGATGGCTCACATGTCTTAAATTTTTGCGCAAATAATTATCTTGGTTTGGCAGACAATCAAGAATTAATTGATTCTGCTAAAAATGCTCTTGATCAATATGGTTATGGTGTGTCCTCTGTCAGGTTTATTTGCGGCACCCAAAAGATCCATATCGACCTAGAAACGGCAATCACTAAATATCTTCAGATGGATGATACCATTGCATTCCCTTCTTGCTTTGATGCCAATGGCGGATTATTCGAATCTGTTTTAACTGCCGAAGACGCGGTGATCAGTGATCAACTAAATCACGCAAGCATCATTGATGGTATTCGTCTATGTAAAGCAAAACGCTTTCGTTACAAAAATAATGACATGCAAGAGCTTGAGGAAAAACTAAAAGAAGCGGATGCTGCCGGCGCTCGATTTAAAATGATTGCCACCGATGGCGTTTTTTCTATGGATGGGATTATTGCAAACCTGAAAGGCGTTTGTGATTTAGCAGACAAGTACAATGCTATCGTGATGGTCGATGACTCTCATGCGTCAGGATTTATCGGTGAAAATGGTCGCGGCACACCTTCTTACTGTGGCGTCGCAGATAGAGTTGATATCATTACAAGCACTTTAGGAAAAGCACTCGGTGGTGCATCGGGCGGATTTGTCTCAGCCCGCGGTCCAGTCGCTGAAATATTGAAACAAAAAGCACGGCCTTACTTGTTTTCCAACGCACTTGCACCAGCCATTGCGGCAACCTCTATAAAAGCGATTGAACTGGCTGAAAAAGCAGATGATCGTCGCGCAACACTTGAAAGAAATCAAAAACACTTTAGAAGCGCAATGGAAGCGGCAGGATTTGATTTAACACCCGGCAACCACCCGATTATCCCAGTCATGCTCTATGATGAAAAAGTCGCCGCAGAAATGGCAAGCAAACTTCTAGAGCATGGAATTTATGTCATCGCATTTTCGTTCCCTGTTGTACCTAGAGGGCAAGCACGCATACGAACACAAATGTCTGCAGCACATACACCTGAGCAAATTGACAGAACTGTAGCGGCTTTTATTTCAGTTGGAAAAGAACTTGCTATTATCAAATAACACCTACTAGAGGCAATAAAAATGATGAAAGCACTTTCTAAATTAAAACCAGAACGCGGACTTTGGATGACTGAACTTCCAATGCCCGTGATCGGGCATAATGATGTCTTAATTCGCATAAAAAAAACGGCCATCTGCGGTACTGATCTACATATTTATAACTGGGATGAGTGGGCACAAGCAACCATCCCTGTTCCCATGGCTGTAGGTCACGAGTTCGTTGGAGTGATTCAAGCAGTGGGTTCAGGCGTCAAAGAGTTTAAAGTTGGAGACCGTGTTTCAGGAGAAGGTCATATTGTCTGTGGGTTTTGCCGAAACTGTCGAGCTGGTAAAAAGCACTTATGCCGAAATACAGTTGGCGTCGGCGTAAACCGCCAAGGTGCATTTGCTGAACTTTTAGCAATTCCTGCAGCGAACACCTTCAAAGTACCAGACTATATTGATGACAATACCGCCAGTATCTTTGATCCTTTTGGGAATGCCGTACACACCGCCCTTTCATTTGATTTGATTGGTGAAGATGTCTTAATTACTGGCGCTGGTCCCATCGGCATTATGGCAGTTGCTATTGCTCGCCACGTAGGTGCACGTAGAATCATGATCACTGATATCAATGATCATCGTTTAAAAATGGCGAAAGATCAGGGTGCTACATTTGCCATTAATGTTAAGGACTGTAAAACACCTGAAGAGCAAGTTCAAAAATTAAGAGATGCAATGGAAGACTGCGGCATGACGGAGGGCTTTGATGTGGGCATGGAAATGTCAGGCAATGCCAGCGCAATCAATGCCATGATGCAAACCATGAACAATGGCGGTAAGATTTCAATTCTCGGTATTACAGGCAAAGAGCCAACCTTACCATGGAATACCATCGTGATGAGTGGTCTCACACTCAAAGGAATCTATGGTCGTGAAATCTATGAAACTTGGTATAAGATGGTGAGTATGCTTGGAAGTGGCCTAGATGTTTCAGATGTCATCACGCATGAGTTTCATATTGATGACTTTGAAAAAGGCTTTGCCCTGATGAATTCAGGTCAGTGCGGTAAAGTTATTTTAAATTGGGATTAAAAATAAACTGAGACTCCATATTTCGTGTTCCCAATAAACCGACAGAGTTCATTCTAACCCTATATTGTTGCTAGCTGCGGTACTGTCTTGTTAGCATAAGCAATATAAGACTCAACTGCCTTTATTGATTTTCTCTTAAAAATTCTCGAGTCAAATGCGGTTCTGTCGCAAATTCATATTGATCGCAAAGCGAGCTACCCTTGCAGTATGATTCAACATGGGAAAAAATATGATGCTTGATTTCAAATGGCGACATTTTCAGGAAGATATAATTATGATGTCTGTTCGTTGGTACCTTTCATATTCACTCAGCTATCGAGATATTTTCCTGTATTTGGAAGGTCTTTGGCCTCATATTTGGGTTGAAGATCGTCAAATAAAATACCTGAATAACATCATTGAGCAGGATTACCGCGACATTAAACGGCGAACCAACCCCATGCTTGGATTTAAATCTGTCGCGTCTGCTGAATCAACTATAGCTGGCTAAGAATTAATAAATATGCTTCGAAAAGGTCAGCGTGTTGATGCTGAGAATATGACTATTTTCGAACAATTCTACGGACTTGCTGCATAGTTGCGCCCACGACAGGTAAGTTTCGTCTTTTGTGCGCTGCCTCTATGTTTTTGCGTCAGAACCAAAAAACGTCCTACACCATTGCATCACTCTAAATTTAAAGCAATTGATAGCTAACAGGGTTATCTGGACACTCTTGAAGCCCGCATTCAGTAAGGGTTGAGATAATATTTGCTCCAATAATAACAATGTAAATTGCAAAGACAAGGTGACCAAATTTCCTCATCTTAGGGTTTCTAACTTCTGATACTTTTTCCTTATCTTTTTGTAAGTGATATTGCCTAGGAACACTTAATAATATCGATATATATACAATTGCCGCCACACAGAGCATAAAAGCCCAAGTATACATGTGAAAACCAAATAAGGCAGAACCATAGCCCTGATCACCTGGTGCAATATGTAACGTAATCTGACGTAATGCAACAAAAGCGGTGAATACCGCGGCAAGCAATGATAAGGCATAATGTGCAGGTCGAACTTCATAATGGATATTCAACAAAAACCCAAACCCAATGGCCAACAAACCGATTCTTTGCAGCAAACATAATGGGCACGGAAGCTCATTCATAAAAAACTGAAACACAAATGCTGTCGCCACCACCAAAGTGATGCCTATCAAGTCAATAATGTTTAGATATTTAATCCAACGATTTATTTTTTCATTCTCAATCATATTAATGCCCCCTCTTACAACGATATAGATAATTGATCGGTCATATGATGATTAAACACCAATAAAAACAAAATCAAAAACATCACAAAAAGTACAATCCCGATTTTATGGCTTGTAAACCAAGCAACCAGCATCACCAACCCCAACACGACAAATGTTATCAATATCCAAGGCATTCTAATTTTCCTCAAATTAAACTTTATAAATTATATCATAGATCACATCTTATTATTTAGCCTGTTTTTTTGCACGATAAAATTATTACTCAATAGCTCAAATAATTTATCTCTAGCAATACTTGCAAAATAAATATTCTTACACTACGATTTAACCTTATGAGAACTAATGAATTTTCCTAATGCACAAGGACCTTCAAAACCGCAAAAGCTTATGCGACCCCGCAATAATCAATGTTTCTGAAGGCACGATTACGCTCTCAGGGGATTGGAGTTGGCATTGCATCGATGAAAACATCATTAAAGATTCTAAACTTGATTTAAACATAAAATTTGTCGATGCAAGCGCCATAGGACGTATGGATACCACAGGTGCCTTTTTCATTGCAAAACTCATTATGGCGCTAAACGATAAACAATCTCAACCACAAATAAAACTCAGTTCAAAACACAAAACGCTCTATGAACTGGTTACTGAAAATCTTTCTTTTGAGGTTGAACATAAAGATGACTTTACAACCTTTGATACTGCCTATCGCATTGGATTCAGAACGACACGATATGTACATGACTTTGTTCAGCTTCTCGGATTCCTTGGCGAAATAACAGACTCTTCTCTCCGAATAATCCGAACACCATGGAAAGTTCGATGGCGACTGATCATGGATATTGTTTACAGCACAGGATACCAAGCCATTGGCATCATTTGCCTACTGGCATTTTTGATTGGCGTCGTATTGGCTTATCAGATGGGCGGACAACTGCTCACTTATGGCGCAAATATTTTTATTGTCAATCTGCTCGGCATTTCACTCCTGCGAGAATTTGCACCACTGATCACCTCAATCATTGTGGCGGGCCGATCGGGGTCAGCTTTTGCTGCCCAAATTGGCACAATGAAAGTACAAGAAGAACTAGATGCGTTAAGGACTTTTGGTATTCCCCCTATTGGACGACTAGTACTTCCTAGAATAGTGGGGTTGTTGATCTCCCTTCCTTTACTGGTTGTTTTGGCGGATATTGCGAGCATTGCTGGCGGAATGATTATGTCAAAAGTTTACTTAGGACTTAGCTATACCGAATTCTTAGCTCAATTTGGTAATAGTATTTCATTTAATACCTATATGGTCGGTTTGGTAAAAACACCTGTATTTGCGCTGATCATTGCTGCCGTTGGTTGCTATCGGGGTTTATGCGTCAAAGGTGACGCCGCAAGCATTGGTGAAGAAACGACCAAAAGTGTTGTCTACTCTATATTTTTAATTATCATCGCAGATGCGACTTTCTCGATACTCTTCAGCATGGCAGGATTATAACGATGATTGCGCCTGATACGAACAAACCCCTTATCGAGATCAACGGGTTAGGCACTTGTTTTGATAAGACTTGGATCCATAAAGACCTTAATCTAAAGATCTATCCTGAGCGTATTATTGCGATCATTGGCGATAGTGGTTGCGGCAAAACAACCTTGGTTCGAGAAATTTTAATGCTTCAAGCAATTGCCGAAGGTGAAATCCTTTTAATGGGTGAAAAAATTTCAGACCTTGGACTCGACACTGTGAAAAGCAAACTTTTTGCCAGCCAAATGGGCATGATGTTTCAACATGGCGCACTCTTTAGCTCTCTCACGGTACTTGAAAATGTGATGTTCCCACTCACAGAATACACAGATTTCAGCAAATCAACTATTGCGGATATTGCGCGAGTAAAACTTGCTTTAACGGGGCTTGCAACAGATGCATATGATAAGTTTCCCTCTGAATTAAGCGGCGGAATGCTCAAGCGTACGGCTTTGGCTCGAACACTTGCGCTCGATCCTCATATTGTCTTTTTAGATGAGCCTTCTGCAGGGCTGGATCCTAATGGTGCATATAGGTTAGACACGCTCATAAAAAACTTACAAGAAACCTTGAATTTAACGGTCATTATGATTACCCACGATTTAGAAACAATCTGGAATATCGTGGATGAAGTTATCTACCTTGGTGATAAACGTGTGCTTGTTCACGACACCGTTGAGAATGCTGCGAAAATGATTGAATTTGAAACACTGTATCAATTTTTTAATGGGCCTCGCGGAAAATCCGCACAACAATTCGGCAAAAAATCACGTGGAGACACTGCCAATGAACACGAATAAACATTATATTCTCGTTGGAATTTTTATGATCATAGGCGTCGTCGCCATGGTTTTTATTGGGATATGGCTATCCTTTGGACTGAATAATGTCAAACTCAATAATTATATCGCCATTTTTAAGGAACCCGTAGATGGTCTAACCATGAATGCCTCAGTCAAATTCAATGGCGTTAGCATTGGTAATGTCATTAAAATTGAGATCGATACAAACTCTCCAGGCAACACCATCGTTACCCTTGCAATTCAAGAAGGCACACCAATCACCACAAACACTTATGCAACCTTAAAACCTCAGGGAATAACTGGACTTTCTTATATTGGGCTCCAAACGGATAGCAAAAAGTTTTCTAAAAAACTTGTGGAACCTTCTAACGCTCCGCCTTATCCAACTATCCCAACAAAACCATCGTTGTTTAATAATATTTCCAAACAATTATCAGACGTCACAACGAATATAGACAAAACAGCTCAAAATATTTCAAGTATGTTTAGCAAACAAAATTTTGACCATGTTCACAACATTCTGGCAAATGTGGACAGCATCACCAAGAACATTGCAGACAACAATGAAAAAATCACACAGAGCATTGTCTCCATTGAAAAATTACTTTCCATATTTGCAAGTAACTCTAAAAAATATAACAAGTTAATGGCAAATTTAACCCAAACTTCAAATTCTATCGCACAAACATCAGCCGAACTTTATCTCATCAGTGAAAAGTTTAATAATCAAACGCTACAAGGTATCAACCAATCTCTATTACCCAATATCAATCAATCTATGAAAAATTTTAATGCTGCCACCATTGAACTAGATCAACTATTAAAAACACTTAACTTAAATCCATCCGCCCTTGTTCGAGGCACTAGCGCACCCCTACGAGGTCCAGGAGAGTAACTATGAAAATCATCACCACACCCCTATTAGTTGCAACACTGCTTTCAACTGCTTTACTTGCAGGTTGCAGTATTTCTCCCATCGAAACGCCCGTTATCAACTCTTATGGCATTCTCCCCTCACAATCTGATGCAACAGATACAAAGCAAATGCAACAAAACAAAAAAACCATCATTTACATTGCTGAAATGACGGCAACCAACCCTTATGACACCACACAAATTTTTTACTCAAAATCCACTTATCAGATACAAGCCTATAATTATAATCAATGGATGGCGCCTCCTGCTAACATGTTGACAAATGTCTTAACTCAACACTTCAATCATTCTAAAAATGTCCTTGCGGTTTCAGGGAATTACATTGGAAGCAGTCAATTGCGCCTGACAACACGCTTAAACAGTCTGATACAGGACTTTACTCAAAGTGGGACATCAACAAATGTGGTACTAAATATCACAGCAATTGCTACAAACTCTAACTCAGGGGTAACGCTTGAAACAAAAAATTTCATTGTAAATGTCATGGCTGCTCCCAACCCTCTAGGGATGGTTAAGGCCACCAACGAGGCAACGAATAAAATGGTGATTGAAATTGCAAATTGGATTCAAAAAGTAAAAATTCCTGTCACAAAAAATCAAGAGACTTCAAATCAAGAGCCTTCTAAAGTAATACATAATAACGTACCGCTATAAAATCACTTCATCCACATTACAGATTTTACGCGAATTTCTTTGATTTCTTGATCCTCTTCACCCTCATGCATCATTGCTGATATGCCCAGCTTTATTTGATGAAACACTGCCCGAGAATCTTGTTTAATCTGGGCTAGAAACTTCATAAAATCTCCTAATCACATTCGCCTATAGAAACAAGTCTAGACAGCATTATGAAGATTTCCTGTCAATACAGATAAAAAGTTAAAAATATCATACTGACCCCACATGACAGCAACATAAATATACTGACCTACCCCTCCAATTTGGGACAATCACCAACCCAGAATAGAGGAATAAAAAATGATACGTACAAGGCACACAGGAGAGTTCAAGCGTGAGGCAGTTAAACTCGCTTTAGAGTCAGATGAGACCTACAAGGTAATATCTGATAATCCAGGTATAAATTACAAAACTCTGACCTATTGGATTCGAGCAAGCATGGCCTCTAATACTGACAAGGATAAAGATATCGCTTATAAATCTCGTTATCAGCAACTCATGGTAAGCCGTATCAAATTTTGGATACTCTCTTTTGAAGCTTTCAATATTCTCAATAAAGATTAATTTATACGTCTGAAGTTTACGTTTATTGTGGTTTGGATAAGCCATAACAGCCTGATTTGTATGGGCTTATAATTTGCAGGCTGTATTATATACATTTCTGAAAGGGTGTCAAAAAAAGGGATTTCCTAATATATAGAACATTAAAGGTGGAATTAATTAATGATGAAAATTACCGAACAAGAGAAGAGGCAAAATCATCAACATTTGAATATATGATGAAATCTCAATTACAAAAGTGCCTCAATTTGACGGGGTAGCTCACTAAAAGAGTAAATCAAATGATTGGATATTGAAAGATTAAACCGCTGAAGTTTGCCCCGATTCCAATATTGTTGATTCGGTTTTTTGCTCCGTGTTTTTTACCCATACACAAGCAAGGCTTAGGATAATCAGTATACCGCCCAATGGTAATTGAGTGGTAACTGGAATAGTTGACGAAAACCAGACAACAAGTCCCGCGCCAACACTTTGCATCCCACCACATATTGCACCTGCCGTACCTGACACCAAACGCAACTGTTCCAGTGCCTTAGTAGTTGCCGTTGGAAATATAATACCTGAACCAAAGAAGAAAATACTTGCTGGCAATATAACCGACCATATGCTCACGATATACTCCATACCAAAAACAAACATCATTAGGGCCGCGAGCGCGTTTATATTAATCCCTATTTTGATTAAGGAATTAACGCTTAATTTATCTTTAAATTTGCTTACTAAATAAGAACCAAGCATATAAGCAGGTAAAGGAATGACAAATAAAACACTGGTTTGAATGGGCGAGAGCTTCAAAACTTCACCAAACAATACGCCCATATTAGTTTCAATTACAGAAACGACAGACATCACCACAATAAGATAAAATAAATTAAATTTAAAACTCGGGCATTTAAATACCGTTTTAAATCCAACAAGCACATTTGGCGTCTCAGGCGATTTTGCAGGGCGGGTTTCTTTAAAAAAAAATGCTTGCATTACAAGCACAATGACACTTAACACGCCTAAAAACATGAATATAGATTTCCAGCCAAAATGGCTTCCTAAGAAACCACCCATAATAGGTGCCGCAAGTGGTGCCAAAACAATACACATACTTACATAGCTGTTCGCAGTTAAAAGTTCTTTCCCGCGATAGCAATCAACCATAATGGTTCTTGCCATAACGCCTGCTACAGCAATACCCATACCTTGAATAAAAGATCCTGCCAGTAAAGTATTAAATGTTTGCGCTTGAAATGCGATTGACGTGCCCACAATAAAAATCATCAACCCTGCAAGAATCGTTGGACGTCTACCAAAATAATCTGACAAAGGACCCCAAATAAATTGAAAAAAACCATAGGGTAAAAGATAAGCGGCAATCAAAAGTTGTACGGATGAAGGGCGCACTTGGAAATGCTCTGCAATATTTGCCATAATAGGCATATTAATGGTGTTGGTTAATTGTCCAACCATCACCAAGCTAAGCAATAAGCTTAATACTTTGAAAAAACGCACTCTATCGCCCACAATAAACTCCAAATTAAATTATAAATCAACCTCCCTGAAAACTTCTTATCTTGAATATTTCGTAAATTCATTAGTGCACTAGACAACAATAATGGTCTATGTCTTACGCCATCAATGTGCAACAACCTAGAAGCATTGTAATTGTTATATTTTCAAATTAAACTATAAATATGACAATCACTTTTTCTATATGGAAAAAATGAAGCAAATACAAAATATTATCCTCTTTAAACAAATTGTGGATGCTGGAAGTTTATCCAAGGCGGCGGATCAATTAGAAATTTCTGTTTCACAAGTCAGCAAGCGCTTAGTAAAACTTGAAAAAGAACTGGGCGTTTGTTTAATTCAACGTACCACTCGCAACTCTGCCATGACACCTGCCGGAGAACTGCTCTATCAAAAAGCACAAATCATAGATATGCAAGCACATGAGGCCTGGGATCAGGTCCTTGAGCTACGCGATGAACCTTGTGGACAAATAAAAGTTGCGGCCCATGTGTCCATTGGTCTAAGGCTAGTATCGAAGTTTATTGCTGAATTTATAAAGCGTTATCCCCAGATTGAAGTTGAACTTTATCTTGATGATAATGAAATTGAATTTATCGAAGCAGGATGTGACCTCGCTATCCGAGGATATGTCTTTCATGGAGAACAAAGCTTACCTGACTCTGGATATCACGCTAAGAAAATTTTGTCCTTGCCCGTAAAATATTGTGCCAGCACTAAATACATTGAACAATTCGGAGCACCAAAATTTCCAAATGAGCTCATTCATCACCATTGCTTGAATTACAGCTTTCATAGTTCTTTCACGCCAAATAATACCAGCCGCTCATGGGTGTTTTTAGTTAATTCACACATAAAATTATTTCCTATTAAACAAGTATTTTCCACCAATAACCCAGAAGCCTTATACTCAATGGTTCAATCTGGTGCTGGCATTGGCGCCATACCCTATCTTGCTATTGAGAGCCAACTAACAAACGGAACACTGATTGAAGTTCTTAAAGAGTATAATTGTGAAAGATCAGATACCTTTATATTTTATGCTAATAGCAAACTTGTCTCGAAAAAAATAAGGTTGTTTATAGATGAATTGAGTCAATATTGTGTAAAAAGATCTAAACTTTAAGGCAATCTCTCATACCCGCGTGAGCATTTGATAACTATTAATTAGTCAATTTCTGTTTTAAAGCTTATTTCCCAAAAATACTTCTTTTTTTTATTGCGTGTTGCTCGGTCGTTCATAGATTCCCACGGACCTGGTCCGTGGTGCTTGGCGGCGTAGCCGCTGCATAACTACGTTATGCCCAATTACAGATCTAATTCGATCTGACCTGAATCCTCTTTCCCTTGGTGCTCGATATATTTACGGATAACCTTTTCATCAACGCCTACGCTACTGACGAAAAAGCCTGGCGACCAAAAAATATTTTCTTTCCAATATACATCTTTTAACCAACTGAATTTATTTCGTAAACATACCGTCGACTGGCTTTTACGATCCCGGATTCAAGACCTTGCGGCGGTATTTACATACCCTTACAATATGATATTGAAGCCTGTATACGCCATGCGCTGATTTATAGGTTTTCATTCACCCATTATACCGCCTTAAGGCTCATTCACCCACGGGTATCATCCATGGCACTCTGTCTTCGACCGTATAGATGAAAAAACGTGTACCACCGCAAATTTCAACAATAACGCAATAACTTTTGTCACGAAAGATATTCCAATTACATACAATCAAAAAAAATTGAGTTGTATGAGGACGGAATTGGATTGCTACTCGTAACCCAAAATACGATAGGAAACAATATTTACATCGCAGAAATAAATCAAAAAAATCTGACAGAAGCAAAGCTTGGAATAATGTTTATAAACCCATTCCACCCTCAAACAAAGACTCAAAAAAATCAAAACATCCAAAAAGCTGAATTATTTAAGTATGTCGACAATAACTTTATAAGAGACGATAGAACTAACGACAAGGATCTAAGTTTAACGTGCCATAGCAATCAGTCTGGGAGTAATATCACCTTTACGTGTAAGTGTAGCTAAACTGAAACCGTAAAACCAGGCAAATTCTCCAGCATCATTTTCCCATAACCTTTTGTTTTCAAACGATTATCTAAAATCACTACTTCCCCTGAATCATTTTCATCCCGAATCAAACGCCCCACCATTTGCGTCAGCTTTAAAGATGCCTCAGGTAATGACACTTCAAAAAATGATCGTTTCCCCTGAGACTCCAGCCACTCATTTCGAGTTTGCGCAATAGGGTCTGTAGGTACTGAAAAAGGAAGCTTGTGAATAATTAAGGTCTCCAAGTATTTTCCAGGTAAATCCACACCTTCTGCAAAACTATCCACACCAAAAATAATGGAAGGCTTTCCAAAATCAATCATCTTCTTATGCGATGAAATCATGGCTGATTTTGACTTATCGCCCTGCATGATGATTGAAGACTGGAATTTCTTTGGCATAAGTTCAAAGCATTTACGCATGGCATATAAACTGGTAAAAAGCACCAGCACGCCTTTTTTTGTTTTCTTCGCAGCTTCAATTTTTGAGGCAATAATCACCGCACTTTCCTTGATATGATCTGCTGACTGCTGTGGAGCAAAAGCCAATTTTGGCAGCAACAATTGAGATTTCTGATAATCAAATGGCGATGCTAAATAAAATGTCTTTGTATCTTCCTCTAAACCCATTGCAGTTAAAAATCGTTCAAAAGTCCCTAAAGAGCGAATCGTTGCTGAACACATGATGACACTATTTTGTATTTGACTCCAAAATAACTGCTGTAGCAAGTGCCCCGCCACCGTTGCGGAAACAGAAACAGTATAGTCTTCAACAGGAGCTTCTGCCTTCTCAATATTTTTTTCCGAGCTCTCGCCAGAAGTTACCACATGATCATGCCGATTGGGTTCAATCCATTTTGCCACAGGCGGTTCAGACAAACAGACTAACATATCCCAAAC
>Ga0302132_10001619_pt1 | contig 12991 bp, 17 predicted proteins | sample CB9_321_MG_FD_203113 | JGI IMG/M metagenome (GOLD analysis project Ga0302132, IMG submission 203113) | Marine microbial communities from Western Arctic Ocean, Canada - CB9_32.1 | ecosystem: Environmental > Aquatic > Marine > Oceanic | place: Canada: Western Arctic Ocean | collected 2017-09-19
TGATACATGAAGCTAACCAGTACTAATTTGCCGAGAGACTTGGTTATTTCTATAGACTAGATTGATAAAGCACTTTTTAGCGTAATCACAAGAGATTATGCGTATAGTTTGCTTGGCGATATTAGCGTTTGTGACCCACCTGATTCCATTCCGAACTCAGAAGTGAAAGCAAGTTGCGCCGATGATAGTATGGGGTCTCCCCATGTGAAAGTAGGGCATCGCCAGGCATTTAATTTAAAAGACCCCAGTTCCATAAGGACTGGGGTCTTTTGCGTTATAGGGTAAAACTATGGCTACTTTATTTTTTACTAAATTGAAAACCCGCCCACAGATGCTAGGAATATTATTGGCTTTGTTAGGCGCAATCTCCCTTTCAATTATGGGTGAGTTTGTCAAAATGGTTGGCCCTCATATCTCGGATGGCTTTATTCTGTTCGCACGTTTTTTTTTAAGCTTTATCTTTTTATTACCATTTGTGTTGAAAGATAAAAATTTTAGTTTTAAAGTTGTTAATATGAGGGGTTTATTGCTCCGCTCTGTTTTTGGTTTTGTTGCGATGATGTGCTTTTTCCAAACTTTACGATCGATGTCAGCCGCAAATGCTATGCTCTTAATTAATACAGCGCCCGTATTTGTCCCTTTTGTTGTGTATGCGTTAACGCGTGTAAAAACAAATTTAACCGTTATGTTTGGCATTATCATTAGTGTCTTGGGTGTTGCCATTATTATTAAACCGACCTCAGGGGTTTTTGATGCGGCGATTATCATTGGGCTTGCTTCTGGTTTTTTTGCATCTCTTGCAACGGTTTTATTAAGGGTGGTGGGAAAACAAAATACACCGAATCAAATGATGTTTTATTATTTTTTATATTGTGCAGTTATGGGCCTTATTGCGGGGGTAATTTATTGGCAATCACTTTCTGTTGTGGATCTAGTTTTACTGGGATTTGTTGGAGTTTTTGGAGTGCTTTACCAGTTCGGATTAACGTATGCCTTAAAATATACACAAGTTCGGGTTGTATCTCCTATTATGCTGAGTGCCATTGTATTTAGTGGTGTGTTGGATTGGCTGTTTCGAGGCGTTATTCCAGGGGGAACTTTTATTGTCGGTGCTTTTATACTTATAATCGGTATATTATGGGTTGTTTTTTTTAGTAATCGAGTTAAAAAACAAGATTAGAAGCCGTTAATCATAATGGCATGTTTTTTTGACTAAAAAAATGACGAGTGGAATTGTAAGCCATAGCTTAAAATTAATGTGATTAGCCAAAAGAGTATATTTTATGATCTATGCTTAGAGGTAGCGTTAATTTTTAAGGGAGCCACTATGCGTCATTTAATACAGGTAGCTTGTGTTGTTATTGCCACGGCCTTATTCATTTTATCGGCATCTGTAACATTTATACCAGACTGTGCGGATAAAGCTGTCAGAAAAGCGGTTTATGCGAATAACGGCCATTAGGTTATTTTTTTAAATATCAGATGATAAATATTGTAAATAATTGTGTGTTCATTGTAACGCTTTCATAAAAGCACCGCCTATAGTTCCCAATAGGTGTTCTTATTTGAAATTAAAAGGATTAATGGTGAAAAATATTTTGCGTTACGTTTTGATTGGAGTGGTGTTTTTGTTGGTGGGTTGTGCGCAACAACAGGTAAGCAACACGCCAGAGTCTAAAATAGAAGCGGAATCCTATGCTCAGGGGCTTCAAGATGCTATGACTGGGAAAGTATCTCATGATAACCATTGTAGCGGTGAATATGACAATATTTGTCATGATGCTTATATGAGAGGCGTGCAGGCTGGGATGTCAGGTAGAATTAAAGCTTAATAGGAATAAAATATATGTGTAGTCTCCTTTATAAAACATTAGGAGTGGCTTTAGCCAGTGTCTACTGTGTTGTATCTTATGCGGGGATGGATAGTAAAGTTGCTATAAACTTAATTTTATATAATCCAACCGATAGTGTGATGTATATTGAGATTACAAAATCGAAGGATCATCAAGTTGAAGCAATCTATTTAAAGCCAAAGTCTTCCTGTTATGAGGCGCACGTTGATATATTGGAGCATTTTTCGGATGATTATGGGACGAGTCAATGGATGCCCCGCAAAAAAAACAATGGATATTTGTTAGATTTTTATGTGGAGGGTCAGGATAATACGGATTTGATTAAGGCAATAACGACTAAATATCGCTATTTTGTGGGCGCGTATTATAGTGATTACATCCATCAATGGGACTCTGTTTGCCTTATTAGTATTTCCAAAGATGCTCCTGTGTCATATTTAGCGGTGGCAACGGATAAAGAGATTATGGGGTATAATCAGTGGTTACCAGCGCTCACACATACGGATAATCAGCCAAGTGGTTTGAGTTGTGATAATAATCGCTACACAGAGCGACAAGTAAAAGAAAAGGCGATTATTGCTGCAAATACAGTTAATATGGGAAATGGGGTAACTATTTACCCTAAGAATTTAGTTGTAGGTCAAAAGCAAGCTCCAAAAAATCAAAGATATACAGATAAAAACCCTCAGCGTTTAATTACAAAAAAATGGAGCTATGTTATTGCTTTAGGGAAAACAGATAAAAATGTTTCCCCACAGGATGTTGTGAAGATTGCAACAAAGCATTGTGATACGCTAAGCAATACCAAATAATCAAGGTACTATTAATTTCTTTATCAATATTTGCGGATTCTATTATTCGTGCGCAACAATCTTTTATCTCATTTTTTTAATGATCCTCTCTTGATGTTTTTGCTATACTGTAATAGTGTGTTATCACAGTAATACATTCCATGCCACCACACCATGAAAACAATGATTGAAACAAATATTCATGCGCTTTACCGAGCGATTTCTGTTATTGAAAGTGACCGAGAGGCACAGTTATTTTTTGAGGATCTATGTACCCCTTCAGAGTTAGATTCTATGGCGGATCGTTGGGCTGCGGTGCAAGCATTAAAAAGTGGTAAAGCGTATCGAAAAATCCATGAGGATACTGGGGTTAGTGTTACGACGGTAGGCCGAGTGTCTCGTTGTATTTCTTATGGTAATGGTGGTTATGATCTTATATTTGAAAGAATTCAAAGGAACGAAAAATGAAGTGTGAAAAAAGAATAAGAATTGCGATCCAAAAAAAAGGTCGCCTTAATACGGAGTCTATGAGTTTATTAGAGGCTTGTGGAATTAAGATTAGATTATCTAAAAGCACTTTATATTGCCATGCTCAAAATTTTCCACTGGATATATTATTTGTTCGTGACGATGATATTCCAACACTGGTGAATAGTGGGGTGTGTGATTTAGGAATTGTGGGCGAGAATGTATTACATGAGTTTGAGCTCGGACTTATAAACAAAAAAATAGAAAATAAAACACAAGTCGCAAAGTCATTGGGGTTTGGGCGATGTCGTTTATCTATTGCCATTCAAAATCATGAAGAGTATAGGGGAATACGTTCTTTATCAGGGATTAAAATTGCAACCAGCTACCCTAAACTTTTGGCAAAATTTTTTAAGAAACATGATTTACAATCTGAATCATTAGAAATTTCTGGTTCCGTAGAAATTGCACCAGGGTTAGGGATGGCAGAAGCAATATGTGATTTGGTATCTACGGGTAGGACCTTAGAAGAAAATAACTTGAAGGAAGTGGTTGAAGTGATGAGGAGTGAAGCAGTAATGATTCGTTCTATTTCGGCATTTGAATCGGATCAACAACAAGTTTTTGAACTTTTATTGCGCCGAATAAAAGGGGTTCAGCAGGCTCGTGAGAGTAAATATGTGATGTTTCATGCGCCTAAAAGTGCATTGGATAAAATCAATAGTTTACTCCCAAGTAATGAAGGGCAAACCATCGTTCCTTTGTGTGGTAATGAAGACAAAGTGGCGGTGCATATTGTGACACTTGAGGCCGTTTTTTGGGATACGTTGGAGAAACTGAGGCTTGCGGGTGCTAGCTCTATTCTTGTTTTACCTATTGAGAAGATGTTGAATTAAATATGGGGTCTTAAGATGGATATTATTCAATGGGATAAACTAAAAGCAAGTGATAGACTTCAAGCCTTAAAAAGACCAGTGGCAGCTAATCGTGCGCAAATGCGCAAAACGGTTTCTGAAATGCTGGCGAATATTAAGGAAAAGGGTGATCGAGCGCTTTTTGCTTACACAGAAGCTTTAGATGGGGTAAAATTGGAAAAACTACGTGTGAGTGAATCTGAGTTTAGTGATGCCTCTGCAATTGTCACAGATGATGAAATTCGGCTAGTCAAAGCGGCCATTGAGCGCATTCAAAATTATCATCAGGCATTTTTGCCAGAGGTTAAAATTATTGACACGCAAGATGGTGTGGTTTGCAAAAAACTCACTCGCCCTGTCAATGCGGTGGGCCTGTATGTTCCGGGTGGCTCAGCGCCTTTAATTTCCACGCTTATGATGTTGGCAGTGCCGGCGTTACTTGCAAAATGTCCTCATAAAGTACTATCTACGCCTCCAAATAAGAAAGGTAGGGTTCATCCTTTGTTATTGGTGGCAGCAGAGTTGTGTGGAATCAAGGAGGTTTATAAGCTCGGTGGTGCTCAGGCTATTGCTGCCATGGCTTATGGTTCTGAAAGTGTACGAAAAGTGAATAAAATTTATGGACCTGGTAATGCATGGGTGACAGAAGGGAAAGTATTGGTGTCACAAGACCCAGAAGGTGCGGCGATTGATTTGCCGGCAGGGCCTTCGGAGGTATTAGTAATTGCTGATGCGATGGCAAATATAACTTTTGTGGCCGCAGATTTATTGGCACAGGCAGAACATGGTCCTGACTCTCAAGTGATTTTGATAACGAATAGTGTTCAGTTGGCGAATGATGTATTGTCCGAGGTTGAGAGACAAAGAAAAAACCTTTCTCGTGATAATATTACACAGCAAGCACTTAGCCATTCACATATTATTGTGGTGGGTAGTATTGAGGAAGCTATTGAAATTAATAATATTTATGCACCAGAACATTTGATTTTACAAGTTGAAAATGCGGAAGAATATTTACCGTCTATCACCGCAGCGGGTGCTGTGTTTATAGGGGCTTGGACGCCTGAAGCTTTGGGTGATTATGTGACAGGATCAAATCATGTTTTGCCGACTTATGGACATGCTAAGAGTTATAGTGGACTGTCTGTAGAGGACTTTATGGTGTCGATCAGTGTGCAAATGGCATCGGAAAAGGGGATTCAAAGTATTGGTGCTTTGGCAATGGCGTTGGCGGATATTGAAGGCTTGGATGCGCACAAAATGGCGGTTAAGGTGAGATTAGAAGCGCTGGAGGTGCAAAATGTCAGATATTGATGTCTCTACTTTGAGTGTGCCGAGTTTTGAAAAGCTCATTCGTGAAGACTTACAGGATTTCATGCCCTATGCTTCCGCTCGTTCTGAGAAACTGGACGGTGATCTTTGGTTAAATGCCAATGAGTGTCCGTGGGATGCTTCAGAAACTGGATTGCTTTGGAATCGTTATCCTGAGCAACAGCCGGAGGCAATTATAAATGCATTGGCAACACGTTATAAAGTAAAATCGAATCAAGTTTTGGTCACGCGTGGCAGCGATGAGGGGATTGATCTCTTGGTTCGACTGTTTTGTCGTTATCAGCAAGATGGTGTTTTTGCCTGTGCGCCTACTTTTGGGATGTATAAAATTTGCGCCAAAATTCAAGGTGTAAAATATGACGAATATTCATTAACTGCGGATGCTGATTTTAAACTGGATGTTGAGAGATTTATCCAGGCTATTCCCGAGTCTTGTAAGTTGGTATTTTTGTGTTCGCCCAATAATCCCACAGGAAAGATTATTTCAGAAAATGATATTGAAGAAATTGTTGAAGCGCTTCAACACCGTTGTGTGGTAGTAGTTGATGAAGCTTATATTGAGTTTGCAAATGCACAAAGTGCGACTATATTATTAGAGAAATATGATAATTTGGTCGTGTTAAAAACGCTGTCAAAAGCATATGGATTGGCAGGGGTTCGAGTAGGGATTCTTATTTCAAATATGGATTTAGTTCAGTGGCTAAAGAAAATACTCCCACCTTATCCGGTACCAAAACCTTGTACAGAAGCCATTCTTGCTTCTTTTGACCCTAGCAATATTTTACAAGTGGAATCGCGTGTTCAAGTGATTATTTTAGAACGAGAGAAACTATTTTTAGAGATAGAAAAATTAGAGGTGGTAGAGAAAATCTGGGCATCTCAAGGAAATTATTTATTGGTGAAGTTTAAGCGGGATATTTTTGAGATGTGTCTTGAGCAAGGAATTGTTCTGCGCAATATGAAGAAAATATTTGGCGGCAATCAAGTGATACGGATTAGTATTGGGTTACCAGAAGAAAATAAGATTTTATTAGAAATGTTAACATTGGTGAATATGGCATATGAAACAGTTTAAATATCTTTTTATTGATCGTGATGGGACGCTGATTGGTGAGCCTGAAGATAAACAGGTTGACGCTCTTGAGAAGTTAGAATTTTTACCAGGTGCCTTTGTTGCCTTACAAAAATTCCAGCAAGCGGGTTTCAAGTTGATTATGGTCAGCAATCAAGATGGACTCGGTACAGACTCTTTTCCCCAAGAAGATTTTGATTTGCCCCATGAGATGATGTTAAAAATATTTTCCTCCCAAGGAATTGAATTCGATGACATTCTTATTTGTCCGCATTTGCCACAAGAAAATTGTAGTTGTCGTAAGCCCGAAGTGGGACTGTTAATGAATTATTTGCGTGAGCAGAAAATTGATCGTGTGCATTCTTATGTGATTGGTGATCGGGTGACAGATGTCCAGTTGGCTGAAAATCTGGGTGTGAATGCGGTTCAATATGGTGCAGTAGGCTTTAAGGGTTGGGATGAAATCGTTGCACATATTGTGGATAAACCTCGTGTGGCTGAAATTAAACGAAACACCAATGAAACCAAAATTGATATCTGGGTAAACTTAGATGAGTCTGGAAAAAGAGAGATTTCAACTGGGATTGGTTTTTATGATCATATGTTAGATCAAGTTGCAAAGCATTCGGGCATAAGTGTTCGGATTATTTGTCAGGGTGATTTGGAGATTGATGATCATCACACGATTGAGGATGTTGCGATTGCCTTTGGTACTGCCATACGAGAAGCGCTGGGAGACAAGCTTGGGATTGCGCGATATGGATTTTTATTACCCATGGATGAGTCTCTGGCGCAAGTAGCATTGGATTTGAGTGGGCGTTTTTATTGCCAATTTAAGGCAGATTTTAATCGTGATAAAGTGGGTGAGATGTCCACAGAGTTAGTGTCGCACTTTTTTCATTCTTTTGCAGAAGGGTTAAAGGCAACATTGAATTTGCAGGTGTCTGGTAAAAATGCGCATCATATGGTTGAAGCAGGGTTTAAGGCTTTGGGACGAGCGTTAGGACAAGCGATTACCAAGACATCCAACGAATTGCCAAGCACGAAAGGCATGCTATGATTGCGATCATTGATAACTGCGGAAGCAATATTGCATCGGTTAAGTTTGCCTTAGAGCGACTTGGGCAGAATGTTATTTTGACAAGCGATTCGGCAGAAATTCAGTCTGCGGATTATGTTGTTTTGCCAGGGGTTGGGCAAGCTGGACATGCCATGTCTGCACTGAAAGCTTCGGGTCTTGCCGAGCTGATTCCTACGTTGACACAACCTGTACTGGGGATTTGTTTAGGGATGCAACTTTTATTTAAGCACTCTGAGGAGGATGATATTTCTTGCTTGGGTATTATCAAAGGTAAGGTGAAACGTTTTAAATCAAAGCCTGAATTAATTATTCCACACATGGGTTGGAATACATTATTGTCAACGCAAGGAGGACATCGAGGGAGGCATTTTTTATTGAATGGCGTGTCAGAAAAAGATTGTGTTTACTATGTGCATAGTTACTGTGCTGAGGTAAATGATGCCACGGTGGCAAGCAATGATTATGGTGTGGATGCTGGTGGTGGCTGTGTGCCTTTTGCTGCAATTGTAAATCATCAAAATTTTTATGGAATGCAGTTTCATCCAGAAAAATCTGGAAAAGTAGGTGAGCAGTTATTAAAAAATTTTATAATGGGAAGTCAATCATGAAAATAATTCCAGCGATTGATCTTAGATTTGGTCAGTGTGTCCGATTAGAAAAAGGGCGTTTTGAAGATGTGACGCACTATGATCTCAAACCTGAGAAAGTTGCCAAAAGTTATGAGGATTCAGGGTCTGATATTTTGCATGTAGTGGATTTGGACGGGGCAAAAGCGGGGTGTTTGGCACAGCTTGAGACGATTCAACGTGTTGCTCAGGCCACTAATATGGATTTGCAAGTGGGTGGCGGTGTAAGCTCTATTGAGATTGTTGAAACACTCTTATCCTGTGGCGTTTCAAGAGTAGTGATTGGCAGTATGGCGATTAAGGAAGTGGCTAAAACGAAGGCTATTTTTAAAAAGTATGGTGCGGATAAAATTGTGTTGGCATTGGATGTGCATATTAACTTGGATGGCATTCCAATGGTGGCAACACATGGATGGCAAGCCGGTAGTGACACCTCTTTAGACGATGCTATTAAAAAATATCAGCCTTTGGGGTTGAAGCATGTTTTATGTACGGATATTAGTAAAGATGGTATGTTATCGGGTCCTAATTTTGCGCTTTATCAGCAGTGTGTTGAGAAATATCCTGACTTAAAATTTCAAGCATCAGGGGGTATTAGTCAATTGAAAGATTTTGATCAGCTGATACCAACGGGTGTCTCAGGCGTCATCGTGGGCAAAGCTCTGTATGAAAAACGTTTTACACTAAGAGAAGCGATTGAACGCACAGAAAAAATTAATAGTAATGTTAGTGAGATCAAGAGCGATGTTAGCTAAACGTATTATTCCTTGCTTAGATGTTCGTAATGGTAAGGTGGTTAAGGGCGTGCAATTTACAGCACACCGTATTGTGGGTGACATTATTGAGCTGGCAAAATACTACAGTGATGAAGGGGCGGATGAACTGGTTTTTTATGATATTACCGCTAGTAGTGATCGTAAAAGGGTCTGTGCAGATTGGGTCAATGAAATTGCTAAAAACATCAATATTCCTTTTTGCGTGGCTGGAGGCATTCGGACCTTAGAAGATGCTAAAGCGGTTTTATATGCGGGGGCAGATAAGATTTCGATTAATAGTCCTGCATTGGAGCGACCAGCCTTGATTGATGAATTGGTATCTGTGTTTGGGCAACAGTGTATTGTGGTGGGTATTGATAGTCGTTATATGGATGATCAATATATTGTTTGCCAATATACGGGGAAAGTTGAACGTACGATTCTCACTAAGCGTGACCCTGTTTCTTGGATTAAGGAAGTGCAAGATCGGGGCGCGGGTGAGATTGTGTTGAATTGCATGAATCAAGATGGTGTTAAGAAGGGATATGATATTGCACAATTACGATTGATGCGAGCAGTGACAGGCGTACCGTTGATTGCTTCTGGCGGGGCAGGCAGTATGGCGCATTTTCAGGAAGTATTTGAGGAAGCTCGAGTGGATGGCGCTTTAGCCGCGAGCGTATTTCATTCGAAATCAATTAAAATCAGTTCGTTAAAAGAATATTTGGCGCAGCAAGGTATTGTTGTTCGGAATTGAGTTAGATAAATGAAAGGTTAGAAGTATGAGCAATATCATTGATAAAATTGATTGGGAAAAAATGGATAATCTTGTGCCAGCTATTATTCAAAATGCAGGATCAGGTGAGGTGTTGATGTTGGGGTATATGAATGCCGATGCATTGAAGCAAACCATTGAAACAAAATTGGTCACATTTTTTAGCCGTTCTAAAGGGCGGATTTGGGTGAAGGGGGAAGTGAGCAAAAATACGCTATCTCTGGTCAGTGTGGCTTATGATTGTGATGGAGATGCTATATTGGTTTTGGCAAAGCCAAATGGCCCTACTTGTCATCTTGGCACAAAAACATGTTTTTGTGAAGACTACCAAATGCCTTATAAAACAATTGCAGATTTAGAAAACACCATTCAAAGTCGCTATGAAGAAAAACCTGAAGGCAGTTATGTGACGAGTTTATTTGACTCAGGATTGGCACGTATTGCGCAGAAAGTAGGGGAAGAAGCGGTTGAATCTGTGATTGCCGCTATGAAGTGTGATGATGAAGAGCTTAAGAATGAAATGGCGGATTTGTTATTTCATTCTTTGGTCTTGCTACGTGAAAAAAATCTATCCTTATCGGATGTTTTAGCCGTGCTTGAAAGCCGTAAGGGATAGGCCTGAAATCCCTTACTATGGTTGCTGTGCCGTGGCTGCAATCACAAGCTCTCGGATACAGACACTTTGAGGTTGTTGATAGACAAATAGAATTGAACGTACAATATCATCTGTTTTCAGCACGTATGTTTTCAGTCATGGCGTATACCGCAAACTTAGTTCCACAGTAAGCAGCGTGATTTGGAAAGTAAGCGGAGAAGATGGCACATGGTTTAAAAACTAAAATACACGCGAGATAATACCTTATCGTTAATGAAGAGAGGTATTTCAATGACTCCAACGCACCAAGAGAAAAATGTTCAAAAATGGTTTGAGACTATTAAAGATTACTTGAAATCAGGCTTGGATAAAGAAATCTACTGTGAAAAGCATGATATAGATGCCCAACGACTGATCTATTGGCTTGGGCGCTACTATGAAGTCAGTAAAGATTTAATTCCTGCAAGTGTCGCAACCCACAATGCACCACAAATGATCCAACCTCAAAACGGATGTACTTTTAAGCTGGTATCTGGAAATGAAGTTAATCTAAGTAATAGTGAATCTTTGACCCCAGAATTGATGAGACTTATTAGAGTATTGGCTATGCCTTCTGGGGAAACACAATAATGCTTCTGCCATTTAGTGCTGAAATTTTCTTTTACCGTAAGCCGATAGACTTTAGGAAACAAATAGATGGCTTAATGGTTTTGGTCGCAGATACGCTACAAATGAATCCGTCATCTGGGCAAATATTCATCTTTAGAAACAAAGGCAGAGATCGTCTAAAAATTTTATATTACGAACAAAGTGGTTTTTGGCTTCTGTATCGACGACTGGAAGAAGGTGTTTTTAGTTTTCCACCGCCAGATGACATAGCTATGGCCCTTACGGTAGATCAATTTCAATGGCTGCTTTCAATTATGGAGCATCAGCCAAGAAATAATGTCAAATACTTACACTTATATTAACCATATTTTAGACTTACTATCGACTATTCGTTACAATGCATTACTTAAAAATACTATCAATTAATTTTTGCAAGGCTGCCATATTGTCAGACTGTTGAGGATTATGAAACATTACTTCCTTGGAATTTCAATCATAAAAAAACATTAAAGGCTGGATAGAATAGTGATCAAACAATTAATAAAATACGCTTTACTTCTATGTATGGTAAGCTTGTCGAGTGTATATGCTGGCAACACGAAAGACCCTGAAGTTAATAGTCTTAAAGAAACGAAATCAACTAATGTTGATACAAACAAAGAAAGTATTTTAAGTATGATCTGGGGTAAGAAGGCAGATAACAAGTTATATTTTGAAATGTTTACCCTTCATGTGAATCCGTCTAGCTTTAGAAAAGATAACTGGAATCAACAACTAATAGGTATACAATATAATGGTTTCTTGGTATCAACACTTGTTAATTCTTTCTATAATAGGACTTACATGATTGGCATTTCTAGGGCTATATTAACGAAGAAATATGCTAATTGGGATGTCAGTTTGGGTTATCACCTTGGTTTGATTTATGGGTATAAACCTGGGCAAGCCCCATTTTCCAGTCTCTCTCCAATTATACCAGGACCAATTCCATTTATATCTGCATCGTATAAAAAATCTTTCGGAGCTGAATTCAATTTGGTGCCCGATCCAGCAATCTCATTCTTTTTGAGATTTTAAGACTGTCTTAACTTTAGCGCTTACTTTGGAAAGGTTTTCTTACCTGCAACCGAACTGATATTTATACTACCCCAATCTGTCAAACAACATTTTCTAAATTCTTATTCCCATAATATTTAAGCTGCCTTAAGTGCTAAATGCTCTTTTGGCGTGCCCCTATTTGAACCTTCATTATAAACATTCATTGGGTTTTTATAGCCCAATGTTTCGTGAAATCTTCGATGATTATAAAACTCAATATAGGTTTTCACATCATCCTTTAATTCAATCAATCTATTATATTCATTCAAATATATTTTTTCACACTTGGCACTACGCCAAAATCTTTCTATACAAATATTATCAGCAGCACTTCGCTTTGGTTTGAAACCATAAGAATTCAGATTAGATATGACCTCTGATATTGGTTCCAACCCCAACAGATGCAAGGCTTGCATGGCCCTTGTGTGCATAGTTGGAATTGACAGAGGCTTAAATTTACCCGTCTGCTTTTTGGGTATTAGTATCCTTTTTAACGGTAGCGCCTTATAGCCTCTTCGTTTTAAAGAATACGCCGCTTGTAGCTTTTGTTTTGAAGTTGTCCATCGGACTTTATCAACTCCAGAAGTCTTGGCTCCTTTATTGCTTGTGATTCGTTTTACTGCCAATAATTTAGCCGATAACGAATGGGTTAAAAGCCATTGCAAAGCTTTCGCCTTACCATATTTTTTTCCCGATAAGCTTTCGCGATACACATTTGTAGCCAAAGTACCTCTGCCTCAACCCGTTGCCAATTGATAGCTATAATGGCTCTTCCAATATATACAGGGACTCTTTAAACTCCCAGGTTGAGCATCTCATTTAAAATCGAATGTCACCTTTACAGGCATATGATCTGACCACCAAAATTTCCCCATCTTGTTGGTCATCGCATTGTCGGGATAAACACCAAACCCCATACCATTTACAACTTCTACTTTTTTAATGGCCTCATAAAGGTCATCACTGACAAATATATGGTCAATATCGTCGTTAAACACTTTGTCTCCGTCTGTGTAGGTGTT
>Ga0302132_10001620_pt1 | contig 12988 bp, 12 predicted proteins | sample CB9_321_MG_FD_203113 | JGI IMG/M metagenome (GOLD analysis project Ga0302132, IMG submission 203113) | Marine microbial communities from Western Arctic Ocean, Canada - CB9_32.1 | ecosystem: Environmental > Aquatic > Marine > Oceanic | place: Canada: Western Arctic Ocean | collected 2017-09-19
GATGCTCAGTGAGCACAGGGACAAACACGCAGCACGTCGTTTCTTGCGTCGCCTGCTGGACGGTGCAGGAGAGAAGCCACTGCGTATGACTACAGACAAACATCCTGCCTATACGAAGGCAATTCGTTGGATCATCGGTCGCAAGGTCCTGCACCGCCACAATCAGTATTTGAATAATCGTATCGAGCAGGATCATCGAGGAATCAAGCAGCGTTATTACCCGATGCTCGGGTTTGCCAAGTTCGAGTCAGCCAGCCGATTCTGCACAGCATTCGACGAACTGAGAAATTATCTGAGAGTCCAGACAGCGGGCGGTCAACAAATATCAGCATCCAGTCGGAGAGAGATATTTACCGAGAAATGGTCAACTCTAATGACCGAGTTGTCAGCTTAAATACAGGGATCTCTGGCTTCTTTAGGTCGATCTAGTTTCGATTGGAGCACTGAGTTCTGACAGAACCCCCATCAAAGAACTGAGATCGAATTCTTACCGACCTTGACTTAGACGGTCAGCTAAGAAGGACGGTAATCCTGCCGCATATATCTTGTGCGCCGTCGCTTCGAAGTCGTAATCGACACGACAAAAGGTGATCTTGCTATCTTCGAGGTCCAACACAGCATAATTTGCTCGCGGATCGCGGTCCCTAGGTTGTCCGACACTTCCAGGGTTTACTAGAAATTTTGATCCCCCAAGAACGTACGATGAGTCTACGGTCACACTGACTCGTTCAGTCATACCTGACTGTCGTTCGAATATCGCTTGAAAGTGAGTATGCCCTGTAACCAATCCACTGGTGCCTACCATCTCTAACGCTTCACCCGCTCCGATTTCTTCGGTTATGTATTCCCAGACTGGATCTCGTGGGCTTCCGTGTACGAGTGCAACATTATGGCGCTCCAAGCGGTCAGGTAAGTCGTTCAGCATTTCCAATGACCTTGCATCAAGAGCGTCCTGTGTCCAACGCACAGCAGCTTCGGCCAGAGGGTTAAACCTGTCGGTACTGATTTTTCCGGTGACAGCTAAATCATGATTTCCAGCCACCGCAAAAGAATTCATTTCGGCCAACATTGCTAGGCACTCGTTCGGGTCGGGACCGTAGCCCACCAGATCGCCCAAGACCCATGTCTCGCTAAAAACAAATCTCGACCGGGCATCTCGAACAACAGCACTCAAAGCATCGAAATTCGAATGGATGTCGGATATGAGAAGTACGTTCATAATTGTTGCCTGCGCCGTGGGCTTATGGTCGTGTTACTAAGCCGATATCGACGTGAGTCTGCCCAAGATTTTGAACATAGCTAAAGTATCTCGGGCGCAATACGCTTTCAGCTCGGACTCGATTCGGTTTTTATCGTCATCGTCGAGGGTTTTGTCCAGCACCAAATTTTGAAAGCTGACTGACGCACTGTCACCGGCTTGTAGCGCTAAATCATCGTATGCAAGTTCAGGAACGAGGGCAGGGAGAACCGCTTTAATGGAATAGGAGCCATGGAATTCAGGGTGATAGTAGTTATTCCTTACGACTTCTAGTAGATCCCATAAACGTTCTTTGATCGCTCGAAGCTCGTCTCCCAGATCTGGAAACTGATTTTCTAACGCTGTTAGCACGCCCTTTTCGAAGGATGAATAAACGACCACACTGCCTGACACACCAATGTGGGCGATTAAAGACTCAGCGAACGCTCGTCTTGGATCAGATGTTGGAGAAGCGAGGAATTCTGTATGGTCTATCGCCCCTTGATCAGTTTTCGAATGACATGACCATTGAAACGGGATCTTTTCATAAGGCCGAGTACCTTCATAAATCGGTATGCCTGGATTGAAGGTCTCGAAATCGAGAAAATGATTTGCAGGAGATTCGTCGATCAGCACACTGTTTAGTTCTGGCGAAACCCACTCATCATCAGTGATTACAGCCGTTCTGACTTTCGCTTGTTGGTCGGTAAGCGGAAATCCTGAAGGGACGCCCCTGATCGATTCGACGCCCTGTGAACGAAGTTCCGCAACTGTCTTGGTGCCGATTCGTGGTAGTTCCATTATCCAGTTCTTGGGTACCTCAGCCGTGCAGTAATCCCAAAACGAACATAGGTATGGCTGTCGGCAGTGGGGCGATGGTTCTATGTCAGGAACATCTCCATTGGCTACTTTATGAAAGCGATCTAAAGATTCTCTCGTTTCTTGTTCCTTTGCGTCTACTTTCGAGGTTCTGTCATGGAGAGAGAGGTAGTTTTGTAAATCGAGTTCTACTCCATCGAAAACGTAACTATTGTCGATTACGAGGACCATCTTCTTTCGAAGCCGAACTCCAGCCGTCTCGATAACCAATGCCTGTATAGCGATGTCATCGTCGTATTGCGGTTTGGGCGAGGTTGAACTCTTCACCTCGACTAAATCCCATAACTGGGTATCTGGGACTCTGATCATCACATCAGAACGGATTCGAACGTCGAGCTCCGTGAATCCGGCTTCGAAAATGACTTCAATCGATGGATCGGCAATTAGAGACTCGGTTGCAGAAACCGACGCATCATGCTGCCAGTAGTCCTCTTCGACTAGCACTCCTTCTGGCCACCGTCCACGCGCAAGCTCGCCGATCCTGGTACCTGCATCAAAAATCGCTTGCTGTCCCTCGCTAGGCGGGGTAGCGAGTTGTCGTTCGTGGATCCCCAGCCAAAGACGTTTCGCGCACTGTAAGCCGTCGGTGTATCTGGATTTTGATAGTGTGTTTCGTTGCATCGGAGTGATCTCGAATACTTGAATTGCAAACTAGTTAGTTAATCTCTGACTTGAAAAGATCGACTATTGATTCCAATTCTTCAGTAGATGTATACGTGTGCCGAGTAGGTACGAACCTGCCATCGGTCGAGTCGACCATGTGTTTGGCCAAATGATCCCATGTAAGGAGATGTGACATGTAGTCGTTAGGAGAGTTGGCCTTAAATAGGTGGAACATTCGGATCGGCTTACCAACTGCGTCCCACAGGTTGTCGAGGATGTACCAGTACTTTGCAAGGTTGGTAACTCCACCCGCAGATTCTGCCTCGATTATCACCCACTGGTTTTTGGTATCGACACGTAAATCCCCGAACTGGAACCCTACTCGACCTGTGAGTTGGATCTTATTGGCGGCGCCCATGCCGGAATACGTTGTAAATCCGAGTTTTTTTGCTTCTCGTTCAAAAGGAGCTATTGTCGGACCTTCCAGGTTTCTTCTCACCATGATTACCTCCTATCGGCTCATTTCCGAGTTGGCTATACGAAACAAAACTTGCATTTCGTCGGCTCTCCACCGGTAACTTCATTCGCCCACTCAACCAATGGATTGATTTGAGGTGCGCAAATCTTTTGGTACTTGCCGTGGGTGTAGTTCTCACTTGCGTCGCTGATCGTAGAGCAGAGTGAGTTGTGGAGAACGATGTACTTGGCTCTAGCCTTTTTGTCGGTTTGCAAAACGAAACCTTCGGGATTTTCGTTTAGCCAACTCCTATAACCGTGATCATCATCAAAGAACATTTTCATTTCGTGCCTCCTACTTATTTCGACAGCGAACGTCGCCATCATTTTCTTGAACCTTGTTATTGCGTCTGCTCGGTCGAACAACGACTCTTCAAACTCGATTCCTACTCCGTCTGGTGTGAACAATCGATAGAATCCATAACCCATCGACTCGCAGACTTCGATGCGAATGTCTCGATCTTCACATTCGTCCAAGATTTCGGACAAATTTTTGAGGTATCTATTCGCCTCCGCGATATCTTCTGCGTTGTCTTCGTAAACCCCCCCGAACAGAATTCGCAAGAACACGGTTGAAAACTCAGATCTCGACTGGAGGTAAAGGGCGTAACTATTTACACCGTGCCCCCAGAAACCCAGCCTATATGTACCGATGGGTGAATCTGTAAAGAATCGATCGATGTCTCCTTGGGTCAGAGGTACTGATCCGAATTCTTCTTTGTTAGCTGACTGGAAATATTCGGCGATGCGATACATTCGAGATTTCGGTTCCAGCTTCCGAGGGATGTCGAGATAGGCATCGTCACCTGCTTCTCGCTTGACGAAGTCCTGGAAATCACCCAGCGCAGCTTGGGGTCGAAGAATCGACGGAAGTGAGTAACTACTAGTCATGTGAAACCCCCAGCACATCCGTAAATGCTGCAAGGAGGTCGTCATGGAGCAAATAAATGCCGGTTGTACCTTGGCCAAGCTTTCGGAATGGCGTGCCATAAGTGTCACCTGCAATGGATGACCATCTCCGGCCAAGCCCACCCATAATTCCGTGAGGTTCGCGCCCGAGAATTCCCTGCAGTTCTGCTTCCTCAACCCCGGTCCCATTCAGCGAATACTCAACGATAGTTTGGAAGATCTCCTTTGCTTCGCTACCAAGTCCTTGGACAAACTCAGCCGCCAGCTGGCTTGTGGCTCCCGAGGTCACCTTCAGAGTTTCCTGGCCAACCCCTTTTAGTAGCTGGATAACCTTTTCGATCTCATCAACATCACCGCGAATTCGTAATTCGAGTTCCATATCTACCCTCTTTTACCAAACTGTATATTATAGGTATATACCATGTCAACATGGTGTTACGTGAATGGTTACTCTAGGTTTACGAGATATACATATAGGTATTATATAAGTATTGGTAAAATGTTTAGTAAGTTCCGGCGCCTGTGTATTAGATCGTTAGATAAGCAATGCTTATCAATGTGGTTGCTTATCTACCTAGTCCTGGATTCGGCACATTTATGATCATGCTGGCTGCTTTGCAAGTAGGAGGTAGCGGGTTCGATCCCCGCAGGCTCCACCAAACGTAAATCAAACTGGAGAAGTCCCTGCAGAAATGCGGGGGCTTTTCGCTTATTTGACCCTAAATTGACCCAATAGCCCGAATTAAGTCGGCTTCTGGAAGTACTGACAAGACCTGCCGCTTATCCGGAAGTTTCAACTGCTCCCTGATCGAACGTGCGTGTTCACGAAGCATTCTGGAGTACTGCTTTGGGTCTGCCATGTGCTGCGCCCAAGACTCCAGAGAAAAGCGGGGAACTGAGATTTTCTTGCCGGGGCGTTTCGACCAAGGATTCATGTGCTGAATCTAACTTGTTCGGACGTGGAACTGCTAGAGGATGTCGCAGACAGTCACCGATAGAGCCACGGCACTAAGACAAATCATTAGGCGGGTGTCAGGGTGCTGAGACTAGGGTGTGGAGTGTTATTGGCGCAGCCGTCCATGACGGCGACCTGCAAAGTACGAACTGACCGGCTACGGATCATTTGATTCCTCGGACTCGGCCGCCTTGGCGGCCCTCCGCATCGCACGTGTCTTGTACTCGAGAATGCTGTTCCTCATCATCCTCGTCGACGTGTAAGCGGCCTCGACTTCGCCAACGTTTAGGTCGTCGTATTCCGCCGGAGCTCCGACGGTTGACATCATGGCGCTCTTCTCGGCGGCGTAGTCCGTCCAGTTCTTGGAATGCCTTGAAGATCGCAACTCGGTTCTCTGGAGGTAGTAGTGCGAAATGGTTCTGTCAGAACTCAGCGCTCACCATGAAACCCAGCCGACCTAAATACAGTGACCGATGATGTATTCAGATCGATCTAGTTTCGACTGGAGCACTGAGTCCTGACAGAACCCGTGATGATCATCCAACCGTAGAAAGATTATTGTCGAATTATGGTCGACTCTAGTGACTGAAATACAAGGTTCAATACGGTGACTGATCTTATATTAAGGTCGGCCAAATTGCGGAATGAGCACTGACAGAACCCGCAATAGCGTCCCAAGACTTGAGGATCTTGTAATAGGCCAAAATACCGGATCGAACCCGACGCTACTAGATTTCTGAAAAGTTCAGCTGTTAGACGAGAAACTCTCGGAGGCCCGTCTTGTGGGCAGTGCTGCGCAGGCGACCAAGAGCCTTTCGTTCGATCTGGCGAATACGCTCACGGGTGAGTCTGAATACGCCACCAATCTCTTCAAGCGTTCGAGTGCGGCCGTCGAATAGACCAAACCTAAATTCAATAATTTGTCGCTCCCGGTCCTGAAGATGGCTGAGTACGCGGTCGATCTGCTCACGCATTGACGCTTGGACTGCAATATCGGCTGGGGCCAGTGTAGAAACGTCTTGAATCAGGTCTCCGAGTTCACTCTGTGCGTCCTCACCGATCGGAGTCTCAAGAGAAACCGGTTCCTGTGACAGCTGGAGAATTTCAGATACCTGCTCGACGGAAAGTTCTACTCGTTCAGCGAGCTCTTCGATGGTTGGCTCCCGGTTCAACTGCTGACCGAGTTCACGGCGGGCACGCATGATCTTGTTCAACGTCTCTACGACGTGAACCGGCATACGAATCGTTCTGGACTGGTCGGCAATAGCACGCGTGACTCCCTGGCGGATCCACCATGTCGCATATGTGCTGAACTTGTAACCCCTGCGGAAATCGAACTTCTCAATGGCACGCATCAGTCCGATGTTGCCTTCTTGAATGAGATCAAGCATCGGCAACCCACGATTGAGGTGCTTCTTGGCGACGCTGACCACAAGTCGAAGGTTTGCTTCGCCAAGATGAAGTCGAGCCTTCCCACCCTCTTCAAGTACGCGTAACAGGCGAGCGTTCAAGACTGACGTCAGGGGCTGCAGAGCGGCGATGAATTCAGGTTTGACAACTGCGTCAGCCAGATTGTTCAACGACGGGTTGATTCCGAGCGTTTCGACCATGTCTGGTGCAAGGAGTCTTGAAAGAACCGACAGCTCCACGACCATCTTGTGTGCTTCGTCCGGCTCAACACCAAGAGCATCGGAGAGATAGTTGATCAGTTCGTCTTCGCGTTTACCGTCTACGAGCGCTCGTAGGTCAGGATCTGCGAGGGCTCTACCAAGCGTTACCGGAGTTTCGAGACCCAGGTATTTGGCAACTGCCGAAGCAGTGTCGCTAACGGCGCCGAGTTTCGACAGGACGTCCGTGATGATAGTGAACGGGTCGGGAGTACCGACTTCGACTTCGCCCTGAATTTCCTTCTCGATTGCTTCGAGTCGTTGGGCAAGCTCGACTGAGCGTGCGAGTATGACTTCATCTGCTGCCGCCAGCAGGGCAACGCGACCAATCTCGCGTAGATACATTCTGACAGTGTCTTCAGTGAGTTCCAATTCCTGTACTTCCTGCTGAAGGGCGTTCGTGACGCTTGTTGCCGAGTCTGAAGCGCGTGCAGTCTCCCAAATGGCTAGAACGCGATCCAATTTCAATCCCTGGTTGCAGTTGTTGTTGTGTGTGCTCATGACTGCTCCTCGTTACTAAGTTCTAAAGGAAGAAAAGTCCGCAGCAAGGAGAATCCCCACCACGGACGGTTTCAATTGATTCGCGATTCGGCTACTTAACTTCTGACCAGTTACCGGCGTACTTATTTGCTCTTACATCCGCGTAAGACCTAGATGAACGCAAGTGATGGACCGCCATTTCTTTCGCCATCATTGGGTTCACAAAAGAACCTGTTTTGACCATGGCTTGATCCCACTCATCTACTAAAATCGAACCGACATTCAAGGAGTCGCAGTAGGCGACAAAAGCCGGTCGTTCGCTCTTCAGCTGGGCCACAGCCTCGTTGTACTGGCCTGCTGTGTTGAGCTCGATCGCCTTTCTCACAGAATGTGCCAGCCAAACTCGGGCCACTCTTTCTCCGACGCGTTGGTCGAGTTCTGGCATTAGGCTTCCGAAGGGCCGGACGATCGAGAGGGTTGCTTCAGCCGAATTTGAATTGTCTGACGTTTTGCCATCAGGCGATTCCCACTTTGCGGTAACTTTTACCACTATGACTCCTGGATTTACGGGCTGTTTGCAAGTTACTTTGAAAATCGCGTCTCTTGAGACCCCGGATACGAATGATCCGACGTTGAAAGTCTTCTTTTCAGACCATGAGCTGAAAAGGCCCGTGTGAGTTTCGGGATACTCGCTGAGGCACTCGATTTCCACCCCCGAATCGGCACTAATCTCAAGTTGCAGACCCTGGGCGACTAGGGAGCGCATTGATCGTAATTCAGCGACGACGATTTCCGATATTTCATTCGGTCGTGATGCATGGTGAAGGGATCCGCCACCATGAGTGGCGATCGCCTCTAGCTGAGTGCTCGAGTAATGCGGTCCTATACCTATGCACGATGACATTACGCCCCGGTACAGCAATTGACTGGCTTGCTCTCCTAATTGACGAGGATCTTCAATTCCTTGGTTCGCCATACCATCAGAAAGTATGACAACTCGACTGGTCAGCGGAGTCGCTGTCTGTGCCATGACTCGTGCTGCTGACTCGGCTCCACTGAGCAAGCCGGCGCCAAGATCTGTCGCAGCTCGTGTTTGAAGCTCTCTTATTCTTCCTATTGCTTCTAACTTGCCGCTATTAGTACATACGATTCCATCGCTGTGTACTTGAACGTCGGAGGAGAACGAGACAACGGAAACTCGGTCCCTGTCACCCAGCGCCTGAACAATTTCTACGGCCGCTTGTTTTGCAGCTTCGATCCACTGTCCTTCCATCGATCCGGATGCATCAATTACGAGAGCGACATTAAGAGGGAGGTCGTTCGACGATTGTTGCGTTGCTGACTCGAGGTCGACTAAAAGATAACGGTCTGGATTCTCACTCGCGAGAATCTTGTTTCGATCAAATTTGGTGTTCACTGTGATGTTTTTCATTAAATTCCTCCTGATAATGCTTCTCTTATGTAATCCGCCAGTAGTTCAATGGCGGCCATGTCGTAGTCCCCATATTCCTTTCTGACGTGTAGCTCCATGTCGGGTGTTATTGGTACCTTCATCCATTCCTCTGATTTGGCACGTCGCCGTATTCGATCTGAGGGCATAAGTTCATCAAGTCTTGCTACCAATTTCCTTATTGACGTCTGAGACTTTGTGTCACGCAAGTCAGGAGACTCAGATATTCGATTGCTCAAGAGCTCGGATTTATAAACCGTGGAGTTGTCTGGCTCAAAGCTCAGTGAACTCTCCCTCATGTCGGTCCGACCTAAGCGCGTCCTCAATTCGTTAGTTTCGAGAGTGGCTTCTTCTGTGTCACCTCTGCGCAAACGTTGTATGTACCTGAGCGCTTCGCCAGCCCTTGATCGACCTTTCAGTTCTCGGTTCGAGGGTCGTCGCTGAGAATCTCTCTCAATGTTCACTTGCTTATCGGACTCAGCTGCCAGTTCAGCAATTTCTTTGTCGTCAAGATTCGCTATGACAGTGCGAACCTCGTCCACACTTAGTCCCTGCAGCGAACGCAAGTTTTTGATTGCACGCAGACGATCTAACGACCGCTCCGGATAGGTAGCATTTCGCCCAGCCGACAACGGCCTTGGTAACAATCCTTGTTGGATATAACTACGAATCCTTCTGACAGGCTCGCCGGATATTTTGGAAAGTTCGTTTAGGGTGTATTCGCTGTGCATTATCTAATTATACAATACAACATGTCTAATTGTCAAATAACTATATATTAGAACAAGTCCGATATTTCAATTGCAATTACGGACGATTGTTCTAATGTTTCGTTAATACGTAGTTCTCATTTACGCATGGGGTGGCAAGCGCAGTTATGGGCGTTGATCCTAGTGACCTGCCCCCCCCCAATAAGTAGTCCAGGGTAAATGTTAGAAACTCTGGTTCTTGCAGGGGGTAGAAATGCCAGAAAAAAGACACAGTCCGGAGCAGGTCTTACGGAAACTCCGAGAAGTTGAAGTGGCCCTGGCCAAAGGTGAGATGATTGCACGAGCAGTCGGACAGATAGCGGTAACCGAGCAGACTTACTACCGTTGGCGAAACGAGTACGGTGGTCTTTCGATCGACCAGGCTGACCCTGTTCGGAGCCCTGTCGGCCGTCAGCAACAACGGTCATCCAGCGTAGGCGACGTGACCATCCAGTCAGTCCAACATGCAAGGTTGCTGCCTTTATTTGCTTGACTTGTGTTCGAAGCAGAGCGTTCATGCGTTGCATGGAACCTCGAACTCTCAGAGACCTTGCCAGTACCTACATTCTCAGGTGCGAAGTGGAAGGCAGATCTCCTGTCACCGTGAGTGCATACCGGTGGACGCTTGCCCGGTTTATGAGCGCCATGGAAGAGGACGGTGCGCCTGCGGAAGCGGGCGCCATCAACCGTGAGCACCTCTACACCTACCTTGGCAGGTTTACGACTCACTCCCCTGATACCCGTCACAGGTATTTCAGGGAGGTGAGATGCTTTTTCAACTGGCTCGTCGACTCCGGGTACCTTGCCGAATCCCCGTTCAGGGGTATGAAGAACATCAGGGTTCCTCAACGTGTGGTCCGGCCGTACACACCACCCGAGATATCACGGCTTATCGAGGCCTGTGGCGAAAGCGATATCGGGCTACGTGACCGTGCGATGGTAGTGACGCTGCTCGATACCGGCCTTCGCTGTTCTGAGCTGGTGAAACTGGACCTTTCGGACCTTGACATGAGCTCACTGAGGATAAGGGTCAGGTTCGGCAAGGGCAGTAAACAGCGGGTCGTCCCGTTTGCATCAATGTGCCGTGAAACCCTTGCCGATTACCTTGAAGTGCGAGGTGACGAATCAGGGCCACTGTTCCTTGCATCCGACAACCACCGCCATCTGTTGCCAGGAAAACATCTTCAGCCCAACGGCCTGAAACAGATGCTCCGCAGACTGGGCCGGAAGACCGGAATCAAGAAGGTCCACGCCCACAGGTTCAGGCACACGTTCGCTACGTGGGCGATTGAAAACGATGCCCGCGAGATCGATGTCCAGTACCTGCTCGGCCACTCAACGTCGGACATGGTGCGTCGTTACTCCTCGACGTACCGCTCAGAGCAGGCGGCTACAAGGCACCATGCATTCTCACCGGCCGACCGGATGATCGTCTAGAGCCATCCCCCGGGTCCCGGCCGGTCAATGTATTGACAACACTTTGGGTTGCCTGTTCCAGAGCACTGCGGAACTGATTTTCTATCCTCGCCACAGACCAGTCCAAGACGTGCGCCATCACGGCGAATCTGGAACCGCTGACGGTCCATGAGTGCTGGCATGCTGATCATGGCTGATATGCCCCCTTCGAAGTGTCGATTTACGCGCTCATACGCTAAGCCTAAACCTTGACCCGAAATTCCCGAAATAGGTTCGTCAGGATCGTGCTTCCCAAGCAAAGGGTCGCGAGTTCGATCCTCGTCTCCCGCTCCAATCTCAAACCAAACTGAAGAAGTCCTTGCAGAAATGCAGGGGCTTTTCTATTAGTTGACCCTAAGTTGACCCAATAGCACCGAATAATTCGCTGTTTCGGTCGTTTGTCGTACCTGCTGGCAACACCTACCGCCGATACCCGCAAGCACCATTGTTCATATAGATGGTGGGTGTAAGGGTGCTGAGGTTAATTACTGCCCCTCCCTACGTGCGTGTCCAGTCACCACAACCACAACCTAATCGGCATCAGTCAAGTCGGAATTAAGTGTGATTTGTGGCAGACATCGTGCGCGCGGGCGAGGAGCTTGTTGGCTATGTCAGTTTGGAAGAGGGGGGTAGGCTGTGGAGATTGGAGGAATGAGTAGTAGTGGGACTCCCGTGACAATTTATTTCTCACCTTGATTGCGGGTTTCAGGGTGTTGAATTATCAATCGTTCTTCACCGGATATTAGTGGATTTGTACTAATAATCGTAATGGGGTAGGGTTCGTAAAAATCAGAATTAACGAGTCATTTGACAGATAAAACCCTAGTTAAGGAGTACACCATGGGATCGAAAATGCTTACTGGGTCGTTGATGCTTGGCGGAATGATATTAGGAATTATTATGGTTTTTGTTGAGCCATCTGTTTCAGAAACCGATAATTACGCTGTTTCGGCTCAACAGCTAATGGATAATTCCACCCAAGCCCATCTAGGTGCAATCGGAACAATGGCGGCAATGTTGGCTGTCCTCATCGGTACGGCATATTTAGCTCGTTCGATGCAAGGTGCGGATAAGCCTGGATCTGAACTCGCTGGATTAGCATCAGTCTTAGCTTTCATATCAGCAACAGTACTTGCTGTTTCAGGTGTCCTTCAAGACTCTATACTTTCCAGTCCTTTTACCGATAGAGGCGGTGATGCCGGTACTAGTTTTGCAATTTCTGAAGGTATAGGAAACGGCGCGTTTGGTTTTATTGGTGTAACTATACTTTTACTAGGAATAGCAATATTTAGGCAAAAAAATCTGAATCAGATAGTTGGCGTAATCACTGGATTATCCGGAGCTTTGCTTATATTGGGTATGGTGCTACCAGCAGTTGACCCTACGTTATATTCAACCTCAACTATTGAAGCTATTGGTGGAATAACGTGGTTTATTGGCTTCCTTGGTTGGGTTCTTATGACAATGGTAATTGGTGGAATTACAATCAAGCAGGCGAGATAAAGATCCGGGTATAGATATTCGCGAACTCGCTGAAAATAAACTGGAGAAGCCCTCGCAGAAATGCGGGGGCTTTTCGGTTAACTGTTCCAATAGCACCGAATAAATAGCTGATTCGGACTGCTGTCGTACTTGCTGGCAACACCTACCGCCGATACCCGCAAGCCCCATTGTTCAAATAGATGGTGGGTGTCAGAGTGCTGAGGGACGAGGAGTCTTCGATTTTTTCACCGAGATTCTATTGCCCGATACCGTCGAGCAGGCACCTATCTAATCAGCGGATGTGATCAGAGTTCGTTGCCGGGTGAACTTCTCCAGCAAATCCGGATCTGGTTCAGGCAGGCCGTTTTCGTACGGCAGCATGGTTTGACGCTCGGTGAGTACAACTTCGGGTTGACCAAGGTCACGTGTGTAGAACCGAGAGGAAGGAAACAGATCGCCGGGATAGACGAAGTTCGGAAGGGTTGCGAGTTCGACACACACTGCAGAACCGACGGCACTTTCGAGCATGCCACCGACCCAGACAGGAACACCTGCGTCCTGGCAGATGTCGTGGATCCGGACTGCGTTGGTTAGCCCACCTACTCG
>Ga0302132_10001622_pt1 | contig 12976 bp, 9 predicted proteins | sample CB9_321_MG_FD_203113 | JGI IMG/M metagenome (GOLD analysis project Ga0302132, IMG submission 203113) | Marine microbial communities from Western Arctic Ocean, Canada - CB9_32.1 | ecosystem: Environmental > Aquatic > Marine > Oceanic | place: Canada: Western Arctic Ocean | collected 2017-09-19
CTGGCCACCGGGGAGTTCTGACAGCATCTCGGGCAGCAATTCCAACGCATCCCCTGCGATGATTTTCGGGGGGGGGGAACTTTCGAGCGACGTTGACAGCATCCGAAAACAGCTGACGATTATCTGAATGCTCAGGAAATATCAGTGCCCGTAGCCAGTTCATCGACTTCTCATCGTCCACATCGACAAGATCGAGTTCGATGCCGAAATTCATGGCGATTTTCAACTGGGATGCACTGGGAATATTCCGTGACTTACCCCGCATTTCGGTAGTGATCACAACTTTTGAACCTGGCTCCCCGAACGGAACTTCGGTCTTGTACTGATACTTGTACTTGTGCCACAGCAACGTGAGACCAGCACTCGCACCTATCTCGATATTCGAGAACGCCTGCCCGCGTGATCGCTCAGCAACCGCTGCCAGTCCTAGCAACAATACGGCGAACCGTCTGACCACGTTCGACTGCACACGGCGGGTCTTCATCAGTTGCTCGATTTCGCTCCGATGTAACAACACGAAATCTCGGAACAGTTCGAATAATCCGGCCTGAATATCACTCCCGAATTTCGTCGGGTACGTCGCAAGCAACTCTGGACTAGCACCTTGATCCAAAAGAAATCTGACTGATGCAAAAAGCAGGTTTGGAGTCGGCTGTCCCTTACCGGCAACGGTAGCTACCGACAGCAATTCCTGATCATCCGCCACTCTCGTTGCAAGATATGCGTAGTGCGGCGACATTTCAGGAACTTGAACCTCACCAAAGTCGCGGAACAGATTCGATTGACGAGTTATTTCTGGATTCATGCTGGTCATTCACGCTCAACCGAATCGAAGCCTTTCAGCAGTTGTGGCCATTTGAGCACCGATAACCCAACGGCAATGAGCCCAAACACTGCGTACCCGCTGACGGTCACTTTCACGCCGTACTGTTCTATCAGCCAGCCGCCGACTACGAGTCCCATCGGTAGACCGTAAACAGCGAGCATTCTTATGCCCATAATCCGGCCACGCATTTCAAATTTGGTGAACGTCATGAGAACGACCGACATCGAGATCATGCAGAAACTAATTGATGCGCCTATCAACGCGAGTAGAGGCAGTCCAACGGCGTCTGAGTCGGTTTGGCCGAACAAGATCAGCAGCAGATACCAGCCAACCATGGTGAACATCATGAATCGTTCGGGGCGCCGTGAATTCACAACCGATGCCATCAACATCGAGCCAACCAGTGACCCCACGGCAAACACAGAAACCATCATGGCCAGACCGTTTTCGTTGTGCCCGTAGACATCCTTCGCCACTGCTGGCAATAGACCGTTTGTTAATGGGAATGCGGTCAAATTTACGAGGAACGCCATGAACATGATCGGCTGGATCACTGGCGAGCCGGCCATGTACTTCATGCCCTGTTTCATCTCGGTGAACGGATTTACGTGTTCTACTGCAATCTTCGAACGAACCGAGCTTATTCCGAGAGCAAAAAGCACACTGAATGCGTAGAAAGCAGTGACAGCAACGTAGGCCCAGCCGAGTCCTAGTCGGGAGAGCAACGTTGCACCAAGCAGCGCGCCAACAATTCGTGCGGAGTCTTGCGTAGTTCTGGCGAGACCCGATGCGTTCATCAGCAGCTCACGAGGCACAGTGTCGGCGATGAGCGACTGACGCAAAACGTTGTCGGACGATCTGAGTAGCCCGCTGATCCCTGCGATTACGAATATGTGCCACGGTTGCAATAGGTCTGTCGCAACCAGTATCAGCAGCGTGAGAGCCGATAGTCCCGCCCCTGCTCGAAGTATCACCAGCAATAGCTTGCGGCTCATTCGATCGGCCAGAACGCCTACTAACGGAGCCGTGAGAGTACCTGTGAATCTGAGTGCTCCGAGAAGCCCCAAGAGGAACGGCGAGTCGGTGGCGACCAGGATGTACCAGCCGAGAATCAGAGTTTCCATCTCTGATCCCCAGGTCATCATCGAATCGGACGACCACTGGAAGCGGAAGCTGCTAATTCTGAATGCTGCTAGCGGCGTTACTCGAACTGCAGGTTCTCTCGGCGCACGCCTAATGGGACCAGAACCAGAATCCGTAGACACGGATGCGTCAGTAGACGATGAAGATTTCGCTGTCCGCGAATCGGACGAAGGTCCACTCGAACTTCCTGATCCGTCAGCTACCATCGATTCGTGAAATATCCTTTGCCGAACATGCCAAACACACTTGGTGCGAATCGTAAGTTCGCCGCACTGTTCGTTTCGCTGTTGGCATTCTTCGTTCTTGCAGCGTGCGGTTCGAACTACCCGGCGCCAGTATTCATCAATTCACCCGATTGCGACGATCTGATGCATGGCGTGCTGCCCGTAACAGACCTTACTCTCTCAACCGATGGGATCGACATCGCTCTACAGGCCGAAATGGCCAATAATTCCAGCAAGCGAACACAAGGTCTCATGTGCCGTGAGTCGTTTCCGCCAGATACTGGAATGTTGTTCACTTACGAATCTGATCGCACGAGCGGATTTTGGATGTACAACACGTACGTTGCTATCGACATCTTGTTCATCGATTCTTCTGGCAATGTCGTCGATAAAATCGCCATGATGCCCTGCCCTCGAGAAGAGCTAGCAGACGATGATTGGAAGGTGAAGTGTGCTACCGACGCAAACGCGTACATCCCAAGTGATGAGTGGCGCTACTCACTGGAACTTCCGGCTGATTGGCTGTCGGACCAGAACATTGGCGATGCGATTGTCCGTAGCATGAACGTTTCGTGGCCGGAGTTTGAGATGGATGAGCCGACAGCGGAGTAGGTTTGCCTACACACGGACGGTCCGAGCGAACTCGGATATTCAGAGAAGATAGGAAACGCACGAGAATTGGCTAATCGCACGCAAAAAGCAGTCCTGGCAGTAACCGACGGACTTGGATTCAGCAGGGATCGATCGAAGGATGTGGTCGACGCCGTTTGGGCGAGCCTCGCTCCGGAAGACCGGGAGTTGCTTGAAGCTACCGCCGACAGGATTGGTCGCGACTCAAGCTGGGCGAAGAATCTTCTCTACCCGGTTCATGTCGAGTCGCTGGATGCCGACACGCCAACTAGCGAAGCGCTGGCTTGGATATCCGATTCTCAGCTTTGCCGTGGGTTCTTGAACGCCGATCTGATTGAACGGATCGAATCGCTGGTAGAATCTACAGCCGATGAGCAGCGCTACGTTCCGTGGGCTTCAGGAGCACGAAATCTGTGGGCACTACGGAACGATAATGTGTCGATTCCAACGAGTGCTGCCGGGATATGGGCGGGATTCGAAGATCTCGACCCAGCGGTTCAGGGCAACTCTGAAACTGGCCATCAGCAGATCGGAAACACCGAACTAGCTCCGCAACTGCCACTCGAAATAACCAACTCGATCGCTAGTGGCGAGTTTTTTAAAAACCCTGCGCTGAACGCCGTAATTAGTTCGGCGAAAGAACGCGGAGCGACGATTAGCTTTTGCTTCTTGCTTTCCGGTGTAGGTGGTGCCGACGGCCGGGTTCACAGTGCATGGAATCACCTTGAGGCATTTCTTGAACTGATATTTGAACGGCACGGTGTTTCACCCGACAAGGTTCAGATGCAGGCGATTCTCGATGGTCGTGATTCAGCGATGGATAGCTCGATAGTTTCGTCTGAAGGCTCAGGTGATTTCCTTGGGCAGCTTCAAACGCTTTTGGGCAAGCACAATGCCGAGTCATCGCTGGCGTGGGTGGTTGGGCGTTCAACTGCTATGGACCGAGACTACCGTGAACAGGCAGCAAGAACCGACTTCAAGCTACTAGTAGCCAGTGAAGGCGAGCAGGTTGACGGCTTTGATGAAGTGCGTTCCATCGTTGCGGGGGTTCACGAGTCGGGCAAAACCGATCAGGATATCCCACCGATTTCGATCCTACGCACCGACGGCTCTATGCCGAAGATTTCAGAAGGCGATGCCTTCGTCGACCTCAACTTCAGGTCAGATCGTCAACGTTCAAAAATCGCGTCGCTCGCGGGTGCGCGTGGATTCCTCGAAGCTGAAGGTGAATCTCGTGGACGTAATTGGGAAGGCTCGTGGATCGACCACAACCTGAACCTCGACATCTGCGCAATCGCTGAATACCACCCGATCTTCGAAGCGGAATTCGATGTGAGCGTTGCGTTTCACACCGAACCACTCGCCCCTAACTTTCTTGCCCAATGGCCCCAAGTTGTTGGCGATGACGAGTACACACTCGTTGCCGAAAGCGTGAAATCGTCGCACATGGGCTACTTCTTCCGAGGTCGCCGAGAAGATCCCGTCGCAGGTGCCAACGAGGTTCGTTTCATCACTCCGTCGCACGGGGAAGAAGACGGCGTGAAGGCCGACACCGATTTTTATCTGCACCCCGGCATGCGTGCAAAAGAAATAACCGCTGATGTGCTGAAGGCGATACAGGCCAACACTTCAAGGTTGATCTGCTACAACATTGCCGCTCCCGATATGGTCGGTCATCTGCTTCCAGCCCGATACGAAGAAGCAAAAGCCGCCTACGTCGCCGCCGCTGATGCACTGGTCGAAATGGCCGAGGCAGCCAAAACCGCTGGAAGCTTCTTCGTTGTAACTTCCGATCACGGCAATATCGAAAACGATACGTCAGCTCATTCGGTGAACGATGTTCTAACGACAATCGTTCGACCAGACACAGCGAAATCGGAAGTTGCTATCCCCGTGTTCCAGGCAAGGCTGTTCGACATCGCCCCAACGCTGTTTGAACTGATGGGTGCCGGGCAAAACAGCGTGCCCGCCAGAAGCCAGACCGGCCAATTCGTGGGTAGACCGCTGGTCGTCACTGGGTAAATTTCAGGTGTTTGCTCTGTAGAAACCGCAGGGCGAACTGGGTGTGGACTCACAAGATAGGTGCTAGCCCCCACTTGACTGGGTGTCGGACCGTGGTAACTTCTGGTGTATCGGTCTTCCGAAAGACCACCACTAGGGACCCGGTGAAAAGCGCAACAGACGTTGAGCCCTCACTCACATCCCACCGGTCAGATACCGGAAGGCTGAAGGAAGGTTCGAAGGCTGGAGAAGGCGACGACTCCATGATCGGTGCGATCGGAATGATGGGCTAGACATTTCCCTTGCCCCACAAAGGCAACTAGTCGAGCCACAAACTGACCTCTCAGACGTAAGAAAACCCCCTCCACCCACAGGGGGCTTTCTTCGTTATGGCGTTAGCTCCGGGCGTCCGAGGCGGACTTGGTCGCGAGCTGCAGTCTCGTCTGAGCCTGGCGTCGTCGAACGACTTGGGCTCGCATGTCTGCGACACGGCTCTAACTCCCACGGTCCGGGGGAGGACCGTTGGCTCGGGGCGTCGTCGAACGACTTGCTCTGCTTGGTCCTCACTGTCATCCTGAACTTGATTCAGGATCCGTGGAAAACGACCACGGTTTCATATTCGCGCCAGAAGCAATCGATCCCACTGTGCGTACGCATCAACATCACGCGGCTTCACCAGACACCGCCACCCCCGGAATAGATCCTGAATCAAGTTCAGGATGACAAACCTCAGAAAAAGTTCCAATGGCACTTACCAGGCTATTTCGCCACCGTCGATTACTAGCTCGGTTCCGGTTACCCACGCTGCTTCGTCGGACGCCAAATAGAGAATTCCGTAGGCGATATCGATTGGCAGTCCTAAACGTCCCATCGGAGTCATCGCCAAACGAGCGTCACGGATCTCTTTTTGCGAGTGAATATCTAGTGTCATCGGGGTATCGGTGAATCCGGGATGCACAGAGTTCACTCGAATGTTCTCCGGAGCGTACTGAACTGCCGCTGCCTTGCTGAAGGTTCGCGCCGCGCCTTTCGAGGCGTGATATGCGGCTCCGGCGGGCGATCCCACGATGCCAAATATCGAAGAAACGTTGACTACCGATCCGCCGCCGTTCTTGCGCATCGCCGGAATTGCCGTCTTGGTGCCAAGCATGATCGCCGTCGAGTTCACTGCGAACACGGTGTCCCAGTTCTCGACTAACGTGTCTTCAACCGTCGCCCTGCCCTTCACACCCGACATCCCGGCGTTGTTCACTACGATATCGAGCCGTCCCCACTTCGCCATCACTTCTGCAACAACCTCGACCCAACGGCTTTCTTCGGTAACGTTGAACTGGCGATAAATGGCAACTTCGCCGTTCATGTTCAGCTCGGCTTCGAGAGCGTTGCCTTTGGCGTCATCAATATCGGCGATCACTACTTTGGCGCCTTCTTGGGCGAAAAGCCGTGAAGTAGCCTCGCCGATGCCCGATGCACCGCCAGTGACGATGGCCGTTTTACCTTGCAGTCTGTTGCCTGATGGCATTTTTGTTTTTCCTTGGTTATTTCGCTGAACGGTTAGGTGGAAATCATTGATCCCTTCTCTTTGGGGAGAAGGTTAGGTTGAGGGTGAAATCGGCGAGGGAACTCTACGTAAACATTAGGTTGAAGGTTGAAGCTGGAATCCTGGGCTGAGGCTGAATCCTACGTAGGCATTTCTCCCTCACCCCAACCCTCTCCCCAGGGAGAGGGGGGCTTAAACTCTCACACCCTACTCATCCACAACGTTGTTCTTCAGCGCATCCGGGCTGATCTCCAAACCAAGTCCCGGTCTATCTGCGAACGGCTTCCACGTCCCGTCATCCCCGTACGGCGGCACCTCGGTCCACCAAACACCGTTGCTCTGCTCTTCGGCACCAAGTACTTCGACCACCTTCAAGTTTGGTGTCGCCATTGCGCAGTGCAGATGAACCAGTGAAACGGCGTGTGGAGCGACCGGAAGGTTGAACGCATCGGCCATCGCCGCTACCTTCATCCACTCGGTTATACCTGTTACCCGATGTACGTCTGGCTGAACGATATCGACTGCTCCAGCCACCAGCAAATCCCTGAATCCGTACTTGGTGTACTCGTGCTCGCCGGTCGCAACCGGAATGGTCGTTGCCTGTGAAACTTGAGCCAATCCGGGAATATCGTCAGCCAACACTGGTTCCTCGAACCACGCCACATCGAACTGCTCGAATATCTGCGACATCTTTATCGCCTGTTTGGCTTTGTAGCCATTGTTGGCATCGACGTATATTTCGACATCGTCGCCAACTGCATCTCGAACCGCGGCGAGTCGTTCGATGTCTTCTCGCTCCGACTGACCAAAATCTTTGGCAACTTTCATCTTCACCCGTGGAATGCCTCGTTCGACATACGCAGTCTGCTCAGCGACCAACTCGGCTTCAGAGTAGTTCGTCCAACCACCCGAACCGTAGATCGGAACGCTCTCATGGGCGGGTCCCAACAATCGATAAATCGGTTGGTTCAGCACCTTGCCTTTGAGATCCCAAAGAGCGATATCGATAGCAGCGATCGCCTGAAACGCCAGTCCTTTGCGACCAAACCCACGTACTCGCCAGAACATGTCCTGCCATAGCTTTTCGATCATGAACGGGTCTTGCCCAACGAGAATCGGACTCAAGTTCTCATGAATCACCTCTCGAATTGCGCGCAGCCCTGGTGCCATCCCGAGACCGATAACGCCTTCATCTGTGTGGATATGAACGAATAATTGGCTACGCCCTTTTGCAGTTGGATCGATCGTCGGAATCGTTGCATCCTGAATCACGAACCCGTCGGGGTCACGCAACATCGTGGTTTTGATCTCTGTGATTTTCATTTGGTTCCCGCCAAAAATTGTCTTCGTTCACTGGCCGACAGATTACCCCTGATGCGAAGAATTGGGTATCCGATAAATGTGTTTTTACTCTGCCCTTGACATCAATTGACAGTGCACGACAATCTCATTGGTCGTAGGCTCTTCAATCTAAATACATCGCCAGCTCCAACAATCGCTCCTTTCATCAATTCATGACCACGCCGAACCCAGAAAGCCCTAAAACCAAAAAGGGTGGCATTTTCTACGGCTGGTGGGTGGCGCTCGCCGGTGCGATGAACATGATCGTGAGTTCAGGGCCAACGTTTCAGGCTGCGAGCACGCTGTTCCGTGCTATTGAAGACGAGTTCGGATGGTCACGAGCAGTAGTAACCGGTGTAGCGTCATTTGGTCGCTTTGGCGGAGCGTTACTTGGTCCTCTCGAAGGCTGGATGACCGACAAGTTCGGAACAGGCAAGATGGTGGTGATCGGGTTCACTATCGGTGGACTCGGGCTGATCTTGTACTCCCAGTTACAGGGTCCTATCCAGTATTACGTCGCTTACTTCGTAATCTCGCTTGGGTTCTCGCTCGGTGGATTTGTGCCTTCGATGGCTGCCGTAAACGCATGGATGCCGCACCGTCGAGCAACGGCGATGGCGGTCGTCATAGGCGGATCTAGTTTGGGCGGAGTTTTCGTCCCGGCAATCGTCTGGGGGATAAATACGTACGGCTGGCGTGAAACGACGCTGGTAATCGGCTTGATAACACTCGCGGCTGGCCCTCCTTTGGCCTACATAACGGGCAAGCGAGCACCTGAATATAGCGATCTGATGGATCAGGTTGCTAAGCATGAAGAATCCAAGTCACAACGGGCAACTCAGCACGATTTCACGGCTAAACAGGCGCTAAGGACTCGAGCGTTCTGGTCGATATCGATCACCCACACTCTCACAAATCTTTCGGTCGGGGCGATCTCATCACACATCTACTTCGTACTCACCGATGACAACGCGGTAAACCTCACCGACGCCACTGCAGCGACGATCATTCCGATCATGGCGCTATCTGCGTTCGGGTTCCAGATGCTGGGTGGGTTCACCGGCGATCGCGTCAACAAGCGGACCATTCTTCCCATTCTCATCCTGATGCAGGGCGCTGCCCTGATCGTGCTAGCTCAGGCCGGCGACTATTTTGGTGCGCTGGCTTTTGCGCTCATTTGGGGATTGGGCTTTGGTGGACGAACCCCGATGCTGCACGCAATGCGTGGCGACTACTTTGGGCGCAAGCATTTTGGTGTAATTCTGGGGATGTCGGCTTTTCCGATGGCGATGGGCATGATGGCCACGCCGTACATAATCGGAAGAGTTCACGACAACACCGGTAGCTACGCAACTTCGCTTTACACGCTTGGTGCGTTTTGTGTTGCCGCCGCTCTGACAATTACTCTGGCAACAAAGCCGGCGACGCCAACGCGACAATAGTCACACCGGCGACCGTTGCCGCATCGTCTCCCGAACTTTATGCATCAAATAATTCAAGGTGCTGTCGGGGGAATCGCGAGCCGTCTCTTCGCTACCTCGGCAGCGTCTTTTCGAATTTCACAAGTACGTCACGACGTCTACGGAGCGAAACGCTGGCAAATTCACGACCAAGTTCAAAATCTCGCAACAAGCCGGGCTCTAATTCAAGTTCGAATCAGAACGATTCGGCACCTCGCAGCCTTGTGAGCTCGCTCGTGTTTTCCGCGGTCGCCGTGGCCGTAGTTCTCGCAGTTGCTGTAATTGTTAATCTGGCGATAGGCCGAGTCATCCACTGGGATATCGTGAGTGTGCTCGGAGTAGTCGGGTTTGTGTTTCTGACCGTGGGTCGCAAGTTCCGAACTATTTAGCTTTCCGGGCACGGCAAAGCTCGTAGAACCGCACTCGCGCTCGCCCTCACTCTTGATGTTTTGAGGGGTAAACTGCTAGCTTCGCACCCATGATCAACCGCAACTCGCCGAAAACCGCTTTCGACAATCCGCTCGATACTAAGATTTCGGCTTCCACCCGGTTCGCAATCGAGGTTGCTGCATGGGTTGCCGGACCATGGGCTGCGGCCGATTTAACTGGCAGCTGGCTCGCGACGATTCCGGTGCTGGCGATTCTTGTCGCCCTACCGGGAGTCTTTTCGACCACCGGAGATAAGCGTCACATTGTAGTCGCCGTACCCGGCAGGGTTCGCCTGTTTATCGAAATACTGCTTACCGTCGTAGCCATCTACTCGGCCCATATCGTATGGACTTATGTTGGAGCGATCGTCGTGGCGGTAATCGCTCTGGCTATGTTCGTGGCCGGAGCACCTCGAGCTAGGTGGTTATTCAGCAACGATCCACCTCACTGGCCGCTCCCTTCAAAACAGACCAAATGAGTTGAATGGGTGATGCATCGTCCCAAACTGAGTCAACGCACGTAGAATTGTCTGGTTTGAGTCATTTTCATTTCGGCAGGCTGGGCCGATCAAGATAGCTTCCCACAAAGATTTACATGCGATCAATTGCTGACCTGGCGGCCGACCTCGGCCTCGACCCTTCCGTTCTCGAGCCATACGGCCACGACAAAGCCAAGATTCCACTCGATGCGTTTCCCGAGAGAGACGAAAAAGCCAAGCTGATCGTAGTAACAGCGATCACGCCCACTCCAGCCGGAGAAGGAAAATCGACTACGGCCGTCGGACTCACCCAGGGTCTTGCGAAGATCGGAAAGAAGCCGGTGCTGACCATCAGGCAACCCGCGCTGGGTCCAGTATTTGGACACAAAGGCGGCGGCACGGGTGGCGGTAAGTCGACCGTCCAGCCAGCAGTCGATATCAATCTTCACTTCACTGGCGACTTCCACGCCATCGAATCGGCCCACAACCTGTTGGCCGCAATGGTCGACAATGCCGTATACCGTAACGCCATCGACGACTTTGATGCGACCGGAATTACGTGGCGACGTGTGACCGACGCTGAAGAACGCTCGCTACGAACGATCATGACCGGAGCTGGCGGCAAGTCGAACGGCCCAGTTCGAGAAGCCGGATTCGACATCAACGCAGCCTCTGAAATCATGGCGATCTGCGCTCTCGCAAGCGGCTACGAAGATCTTCGTCAGCGCATTGGCGACATCGTTGTTGGTTGGAAGAAAGACGGCAAAACGCCGGTTACGGCACGAGATATCAAGGGCATTGGTTCGCTGATGGCGCTACTACGAGATGCCATCAAGCCAAACCTTGCGCAAACAGCTGAAGGCCAGCCGACTATCGTTCACATGGGCCCGTTCGGCAACATCGCCCACGGTTGCTCGTCGATTCTTGCCGACAAGCTGGCCGTTAACTGCGGCGAGTACGTTATAACCGAAGCCGGATTCGGAGCCGATCTTGGCTTCGAGAAATTCATGGATATCAAGGTTCGCCAGGGTGGTCCAGAGCCATCAGCAGCAGTCGTTGTTGCGACAATACGTGGACTCAAATGGCACGGTGGTGTGGCGCTGAAAGACATGGCTGCACCGAATCCTGAAGCAGTACGCCGTGGAACCGAAAACCTTCGAAACGCACTGCGTATCGTCGACCTTTACGGCCTGCCAGCGGTCGTTGCGATCAACCGCTTCCCAACCGACTCTCCAGAAGAGATTGCGGTGGTGAAAGAAGTGGCGATGGATGCCGGTGCTGTCGGGGTCGAAGAGGCCAAGGGATTTTCCGAGGGCGGCGATGGCATGACCGAACTCGCAGCCGCCGTCGTAAAAGCTGCCGATATTCCTTCTGACGTGAAGCTGCTTTACGAAGATGACGACGATTATTTCGGCAAGGTTGAGCACATGGCGAAAACGCTGTATCTCGCTGGCGACGTCAAATGGGGTCCGATGACCCGGACTACCGCTCGAAAATTTGCAGCAAACGGTTGGAACTACCCGGTCTGCATCGCAAAAACCCACCTTTCGATCTCGGCCGATCCGAAGCTGAAAGGTGCGCCAACTGGTCACACGCTCCCGGTCAGGGAATTGCGTATTCTTGCCGGTGCTCGTCAAATAGTTACGCTAGCAGGCGATATCATGACGCTGCCGGGTCTTCCATCTACACCCAATGCGTGGGATATTGACCTGAACGACGATGGCGAGATAACTGGCATCCTAAGTACATAATCTCGATACCGAGTCCCCAAGTTCAAACTCCAGAGCCCAAGAATCAGCATGACATCCGAAGCCCGACCGACATTCACCTGCACAGTTTGCGCCAAAGTACTGGCGCCGAAATTCTTGCCGTCGAGCGCGCCCAGCTGCCCGAGTTGCGGAGCGAACACGAAGCCGAATCTAGCGGCGATCGAGGCCGGGCTAACCACGTTCTGTGCGAACTGCCACACCAAGGGCAGCGTGTATGAATCTGATTCATGCACTAACTGCGGCTCGGCGTGGGGTCAGTGGTCGGGAAGCGATTCGGTGGAGCAGCTTCCTGAAAAGTCGAGTGAGAACGAACGAGTGCTTTACGAGTCGAGTCGTGGCCCCGAGGGCGGCACGGTTCCTCGCTGGAAAATCGTTTAGGGGCCCCTAGAGGTGCCAAGGCATTTTACTAGATATCTGACCGTTTTTACAGAATTTCCCGATTAGAATCGGGCTGTAACTGATACCCGGTATCACAAACCTGAGCTTACACTGAGCGAGAGTTAACGCGTCCTATCTCACCAATTCCAATCCAAAAACGCCGCTTTTCGTATATGACACAACCAACCAAATTTCTGGCTTTCTTGCTAGCTCTGCTGGCTCTGACTGTGGTCGCCTGTGTATCAGCGCCGGACGTGGCGGCCGGTGATGAAATCACCGTCGTAACGACCACCTATCCGCTGACCTACATGGCTCAGCGCATTGGTGAGGATCGCATTGTCGTAACCCAACTGGTGAAGCCGGGCGTAGAAGCGCACGATTTCGAGCCTGCTCCTTCCGACATTCTGACAATCTCAACGTCCGATATTTTTATATACAACCACCCTGCCCTCGAAGGCTGGGCGTTAAACGCAGCGTCGGCATCGGCATCTGGCGATAACGCATCAACAACGACTGTCCAGACGATCAACCTCGAGTCGGCGGGTGAGGATCACGGTGGACAGGCTGTCGATGATTCCATCTTCGACGCGCACGTCTGGCTCAACCCGCTCAATGCCCAGGATCAGGCTAGTCGAATTCTCGCGGCGTTAATATCTATCGATCCGGATGGTTCCAAAATATACATTCGCAATGCCGATGCCCTGAGGGTTGAGTTCCGCGCCATGGACGAAATCATCTCTGAACAGCTAATCGGGTG
>Ga0302132_10001627_pt1 | contig 12960 bp, 15 predicted proteins | sample CB9_321_MG_FD_203113 | JGI IMG/M metagenome (GOLD analysis project Ga0302132, IMG submission 203113) | Marine microbial communities from Western Arctic Ocean, Canada - CB9_32.1 | ecosystem: Environmental > Aquatic > Marine > Oceanic | place: Canada: Western Arctic Ocean | collected 2017-09-19
ACACGATTTCCAGTCGTGCCTATTCGTCCACTCTAGCACCTCTCCGCGTGGGGACGCCTTCTGATTGTAAATGGAACGGGGCCTGCTTGGAAAGACTTCGACGCCCGCAAATATCCGAATTAAGGTATTTGCGGCTATCTGCGTCGGCTACGCTGGTATATCTCGATGAACTCTTGCAATGGCGTGCCCGCCACTGTTTTGCCGATCAGGTCCATAGGCAGGTCATCTACCTTCTTGAAGCGCACGCACGATTTTCCACGATCCATCTTGTGGCCACTGGCCTCGAATGCAGCGTCGAACTGGCTGGCCTTTTCCTCGTCGCCGTAGATGGACATGAGATACAATGACATATAGTTCTTCTGGGATGCCAGTGAAATCTACGTTAGCGGCTTCCCGTTATAGGCCTTCGGAAAGGTTTCCAGAGGCACAACCTAGCTAATCATGCCGAACGGGACTGTCTCCCGGTAGCCCTCCGGTAGGTTATCCAGGACAACCTGGCGCACCTCTGATACGAACGCCCGTCGATCTTCGGGAAATGCCGAGAGGTACTGGTCTGCGGTAGCCGCTTCGCTCTTAACCATCGCTGGAAAGCCCTATTAAGGAACATGGCGGAGAGAGTGGGATTCGAACCCACGATGAGCCTAAACCCATACCGATTTTCGAGACCGGCGCCTTCGTCCACTCGGCCATCTCTCCGGGAACGTCCAAAAATTATATCACAGCAATTTCAATATCCGCTGTGAGAGGGTATAAAAAATATCGACCTTTTCGGGTATCGTCCCTTATCATCCGTGTGAACTATAGCTTTTGGAGGCCTTTTATGGCTGTAGACCAGGAATATTTGGAGCGAGTATAGGGGCTGCTGTCACCAATTGACGGCCTGGAGTACCGGGACATGTTCGGAGGTTCTGCCGTATACCAGGACGCCGATATGTTTGGCCTAATATCCCGTTCGCCCTCAACGCTCTACTTCAAAGTAGTGGACCTGAACCGGGAAGACTTCATATCCGCTGGCTGTCCAAGGTTCGGACTAATGCCCTATTACCAGGTGCCTGACGGCGTACTGGATGACTCCGGCAAAATGCAGGAGTGGGCAGCCCTAGCCGTGGAGGTAGGCCACCTCAGTAAGATCAAGAAAAAGGGCTAGCTTCCCTATCCTTCTCGGTCTGCTCAGTACGTCAGGTAATCCTAGGTAGAACGAACTCCTCCACTGCCACCACCAGCCCATCGTCGTCCACCGACGGCGCGATGTAGTCGGCCAGCGCCTTGAGTTCGTCTGGCGCTTCCATCATGGCGATACTCAGTCCGCATGCCTCGAACATAGGCAGGTCGTTGTAACTATCGCCTGCCGCTATCATGTCAACCGGCTCACAATCCAGAATGCGTCCCAGCCTTTTTGCCGCAGTCCCCTTCGTCACGCCCTTCGCAGTAAAGTTCACCGCCCAAAGTCCGTTGTAAGGCAAATAGGCTTTGGCGGCCTGAAGCTCCGGGTGGGCCTCAAACTGCGCTATCAACTCGTCAGCAAGGCTCTCGACTACGTCGATGGTCGAGACGCGAGTCACGTTCCAGCTGGATATTTCGTCTGGACTGGTCACCGTGCCTCCGGGATGCGTGGCGAGGATAGGCACGTCACGACTGAGAAGAGCATCGACGACATCCTGAGCGTTGCCTTGACCTAGCGGCGCGCTCCACAACTCGTCTCCTGTAGTAGGATCCAAGATCAGCGCGCCGTTGTCGCAGATTTGCGGTGTTGTTAGTCCAAGCTGCCTCGCAAAGCTCAGGGCGTCTCCAGGTTCCCGCCCGGTAGCAATACACACCGGCAGCCTCTTGGATAGTTGGCGAATGGCTTCTTCTACTCGTGGGGCGATTTTCTCGTCGCGGCCAAGAAGTGTGCCGTCCAGGTCAACGAGAAACGCTGCGATATTTTTCGTCTCAGAAGTTACCAATGCTTTAGTACCTGAGCCAGATCATCGCTGGTTGCCGCCGTTGACGCGCAACTCCGTGCCGGACAGCCACTTCGCAGCAGGACTAGCCAGGTAGCGCACAGCCTCGCCAACATCGCGGGGCGCGCCGAATCCCAGAGGGTAGTCCTTGCGCCGTTCCATCATCATCTCCGGACTCCAGCCGAAGTCGCGAGATATTATCAGGCTGGGCAAGATCGCGTTCACCCGAACACCCTTGCTGGCCACCTGGTGCGAAAACGACTTAGTCAGGCCTCGCACCCCCGCCTTGGTGGCGCTGTAGGCCGGGGACACACCGTCAGCGCCGACCTCCGAAGCCCGGGAGCTAATGTTGATAATACATCCGTGCCCAGCGTCAATCATTAGCTTTAGCGCCGCTCGCGAGCAGTAAAAGACACCGCTTAGATTAACGTCGATAGTTCGCTGCCAATCGGCGTCTTGCAGGTCCCAGGCGTTACCCGGAGGCTCGTCCAGTCCTGCATTGTTCACCAGGATGTCCAGCCGCCCGTGCTCGGACAGCGCCAGAGCGACAATGGCGTCGGCATCCGCAGAATTGCTGGTGTCCATGATGCAGCAGAGGGCAGTGCCCCCCGCAGATCTGATCTCATCCACGGTGGCGTCAGCGGCCTGCAGATCGCCGATGACAATGCTGGCTCCAGCCTCTGCCAGCACCACGGCTATGCCCCGGCCAATGCCTTGCGCTGCACCGGTAACAATGGCTACCTGCCCATCAAGTCGCATGGAGTCGGTCATGATTAGTCCTCAGAGCTTAATTTTTAGTTTTTAGTGGCCGATTGCCTGAAGGTGAGTTTATTGGTGGGCATTGGCCTCGTCAAGCGAGCCCGACACCTATCACCAATAATGAGCACGTAATATAATGCTGCCACGTTCAACCAACACCTGAGTAGTGTTGAATTCCTCCCGGTGCCAGGCATCCGGCGGCAGACCATTCCACCCCATATGAGTATTAGGATATGCATGGCGAAGGTGCTGAAATCACTAACCACGACACGCGACGAGCCCAGATGCCTGCCATAAAGCGGGGCGGCACATACGGGCAGTGGCGCAAGTTCAGACGCGAGATTTTCAAGCGCGATAAGTGGACGTGCCAGACCTGCAAAACCAGACACTGGCCAAAATTCCGAGGCATCCTCGAGGCGGACCACATTACAGCGCTGGCTGACGGTGGTGCTGAATTTGACGAGGCAAACGTCCAGACCCTTTGTAAGCAGTGCCACAGGCAAAAGACCACCGCTTGGCTGACGAAACCAAAAAAGAAGGAGGCGACAAAATGAGCACATTGGATACTGCACAGCGATACTTCAAGGCTTGGAACTCTCATGATCCAAGTGGCATAGTTGCCACCTTCGCTGAGGGCGGAACGTACGAGAACCCGGCCTCAGGCGGACCCGTTAGCGGAGAGGCCATTGGCGAATACGCGGCAGGACTGTTCGCGGCATTCCCAAACCTCGCCTTCGAACTGGTCAGCGTTGCCGCAGCAGGTAATAACGCGGTGGCGGCACAGTGAGTTATGAAGGGAACAAACTCTGCGCCCTTCATGGGAGGCCCTCCCACCAACAAAGCCATAGCGTTGCCTGGAGCCGACTTCATCGCGATAGAGGGCGACAGGATCGTGTCAGTCAAAGGCTACTTCGACCAGAGGACCTTTGTCGACCAGCTTGGCTTGCAAACCATCATACAGCCCTTCGAGATAGGCCCGGTGCAGTTCGGCAGTAGCGTCCGTATGAACCTGAAAAATCCTGCCAAGCCCGGTGCCATGAGCCTGACCTGGATCGTGCCAAGGTCTACGGAAGACAGCGAAGCCATCAGTGGTTACAGCCAGAAAATCATGCAAGAAATATCCCAAAATACAGGCTTCCGGGACATGACGACCTGCGCCTTCGGTGAGAAGATGTTCATCATTTTGGCATGGACCGACGCCGACGCCCCTGCCAAAATGATGCGCGAAGGCGTTCACAACGAGGCAATACGATCTTTCTTCAGAGGTGAACTAGGAGCGGTCGCGATGACCAGCGTCTGGGCACCGGTCCGCATCAATGGGCCGCACGTCCGGTGCACCAGTTGCGATCAGATGTCGGACAGCACAAAGAACGAGGGCAAGTGCAACTGCGGAGAGGTCCTTCCCGAAGCTCCCCCTTACTGGTAGGCAGGCAAGCTACCTCGCGAACTAAGCACCCTTTCTATTTCTGCGACCTTAGAAACTTACCCAGGACCTGGTTATACCCAGGCGGGTTTTGGATATTGCAGATGTGCGCCGCATGAGGCACCGCCGTATGGACAGCACCAGGCACAGTGTCGGCCAGGGCCTGCATGACATCAGAAGGGCCGCCGCTATGGTCGTCAACACCGCTAATGAACTGGGTCGGCACGCTGATGTTTTCTACCCCCTCTGGAGTAAAATCCAGCGACATAAACGCCGCTATGCAGCCGAAGTAACCGTTGAGGGCGGTGCCTCGAATCTGATTCCGAACAGACTCCAGCATACCCGGATTGGCAATCTTGAACTGCTCTGTGAACCAGCGCTGCACCGTCGTCTCCGCCACGGCCTCCATGCCACCCTCCTTGGCCGCTGAGACAAGTCCTGGCCATCGGGACGCCAGCTCAGGAGTCATGATGGCGCGACAGGCCGTCGGCACCAGGCTGAGAAGCCGGTCCGAATGCCGTATGCCAATGCCGATGGAGGTTGAGCCTCCCAGTCCCAGGCCTACGAGATGCGTCTTCTGGATATCAAGAGCGTCCCAGACTCCCAGCACATCGCCGATTAGCATATCGAAGTCGTAGTCGCCCTCAGTGGCTTCGGAGCCGCCATGCCCACGAGAGTCTATGCGTAGTATGTGGAAGTCCATCTCCAGCTCCGGCAGCTGCCCCTCCCACATGGTGGTGTCGTTGGCTATACCGGTAATGAATGTCACCCAGGGCGCACCTGCACGCCCATCTATCTCGTAATTTATGCGAATGCCATTGGCTTCTACCTGCATTCTGCCTCCCGTTCTTAAATGGATCATCTTGGGCATTACATGCCACGACTTTTTCCGCAAGCATATCACTTTCCGGCCAACCGATTAGTGCTTTTTCAGACGATGCTGGATGCCCATGCCTCAGACTCTTGAACAGCATCTCATTAAACGGCCCGAAAAGTGCCACAAGGAACGCAATCCCCAACGCCGATACTTGCGTAACATCAACACTCATGTAGCGCTGAAGATTGGGCCACTTGCTCCGTTTGAACAGGCTGCCAACAGCGCCATCTATACACTAGCCAGATATGAATACTATCCAACAAACAGCTTCAGACCAGACATCGACTCAGCCGGCCAGCGATGAGCCAGCAACCTCTGTAATAGCCAGAGTTACCGCGTTCCTTCAAAGGGAAGGACTGTCTCTTCTTGCCATCACGGTCATCGTCATCGTGGCCGTGGCGCTGCGGTTTTACGGACTCGACTGGGACGAAGGCTTCCCGTACACGCCTCATCCAGATGAGCGGGCCATCCTGTTTCGTGTTGCCGACCTGGCTCCGCCACCGTTGGACGACCTCGGTGTGCTGCTGAACGCCGACGAGAGCCCGTGGAATCCGCGCTGGTTTCCCTACGGCAGCTTCCCGTTGTACCTGCTAAAGGGCATTGAGATGGCATCGGCCGCCTTCCCGGGAGACGGCCTAACCGATCTGCGAGTGCCATCCCGAGCCATGTCAGCCCTGGCAGACGTTGTAACCGTAATCGTCGTCTACCTGCTGGGCAGGGCCATTTACGGCAGGCGCACAGGCCTTCTGGCAGCCGCCCTGGTCGCCTTGTCCGTGATCCACATACAGCTAAGTCACTTCTTCGCCGTGGACACACTTCTCGCCCTATTTACGTTGGCATCAGTCTTCTTCATGGTCCGCGTAGCCAGAGAAGGTCGGCCCCGAGACTCGGTGCTGGCCGGACTGCTGCTGGGCATCGGTCTCGCCACAAAAGTCAGCCAGGCGCCTATATTGGCAGCCTACGTCGTTGCGCACATCATGTACCTGTTCTCGCTGGCTGGCTGGGACGCGAACAGCACTTTCGAGCTTCGTCTGCCAGTCACGCTTAAGGCGGCGGCAACAGGAATCGGGGTGGCCCTGGCCGTATTCTTCATTGCCCAGCCCTACGCGTTCCTTGATTTCACACGCTTCTTCGCTGACGTTAACGAGCAGTCGGAGATGGTGCGGCGCATACGAGACTACCCCTACACACGTCAATACGCCGACACGCTGCCGTATATTTACCAGATGCGCCAACTGGCTACATGGGGCCTCGGCTGGCCGCTGGGCATTGCGGCATGGGCCGGAGTGCTTTTTGCGTCATTGAGAGGAATGCCTTTTAGGTTCGGAGCCAGCTACATCGTAATAGGCTGGCTGGTGCCGGCCGCTCTGCTTATCGTATCTAACAGTTTCTTTGGCATACTGGTCGCCTCTGGGATCGCTGTGGTAGCGCTGCTGGCCACCCTTCCAGTCAGATCTGAAAAGAGCCGCATCAACGTCTTGCTTCTGGCGTGGGTGGTGCCGTACTTCCTCATCACTGGCTCGCTTCAAGTAAAGTTCATGCGCTACCTCATACCCATCGCCCCCTTCCTGGTGCTGTTCGGCGCGCAGATGTTTGTTGCCGCCTGGGACTGCGTTGGAAGTGATCACAAGAGGCGTCGTAGAGTCAGGCTTATATTGGCCGTCTCAGTCGCCTTATTGCTGGGAACTACCGCCTTCTACGCCGTCGCTTACACCAATGTGTACGGCCAGACTCACACGGCGGTCAGAGCCTCCGAGTGGCTTGTTTCTCAGGCACCTGACGAGTCTGAGATTCTGAAGGAGCACTGGGAAGAGGGCCTGCCAAACCTGAACGGTTTGAGAGTCAGCGAGCTACCGCTGTACGACAACGACCGGCCAGCAAAGACCAGGAAAGTGGCCGAGGAGATGGCCGAGTCCGACTACATAGTATTTTTCAGCAATCGGCTTTACGGAACAATTCCGCGCCTGCCGGAGCGCTACAACACAACAACACCCTTTTACCAACTGCTTTTCACCGGGCAGTTGGGCTACGAACTTACCCACTTCGAGGCGACGTATCCTCAACTCCTTGGCATAAGTTTCGTGGACGAGACTTTTGCTCGACCCGGCCTGCCCGCGCCTGGGAAATTGGCTGGCTTCACACCGTCTCCAGTCACGTTAAGCCTCGGCCACGCGGACGAGAGCTTCACAGTGTACGACCACCCAAAGGTCTTGATATTCGAGAACGTCGGCGGGCTAGACGAGCGCACCATTCTGAGACGGATCGAAGGCGCTTCCTCAGGGTACGGACGAGCATTCTCTGAACCGGGAGACGAGCGGACAATAGGGCTGATGCTGTCCGATGAAGACGCGGCAATACAACAGGCGGGAGGCACCTGGACGGAAATTGTCGATCCGGATGGCTGGACCAATCGATTGCCCATATTGGCATGGCTGATCGCAATTCAGGGCATGGCTCTGCTTACGGTCCCGTTGGGCTTCGTCCTCTTCAGGTCACTGCCAGACAGGGGATACCTGTTTTCGAAGATCCTGGGCCTGATGCTGGTGGGACTCATCACGTGGCTGCTGGCAAGTCTTCAGTGGCTCGCATTTTCCCGGGAGTCGATCGGCCTGGCGCTACTGCTGGTGGCGGTGGCATCGCTGATACTCCTGCGACGTAATCGACATGAGATGCTGGACTTCGTCAAAAGACGCTGGTCTGTAATCGCGGTCAGCGAGGTCGTCTTCATGGCGGCGTTTCTGGCATTCGTCATGGTTCGCATGGCAAACCCAGACCTGTGGCACCCCTGGCGCGGCGGCGAGAAGCCCATGGACATGGCGTACCTGAACGCCGTGCTGCGGTCGACCTATATGCCCCCGTACGACCCGTGGTTCGGCGGCGGATACATCAATTACTACTACTGGGGACAGTTCCTCACGGCAACGCTTATTCGCATTACATCGATCAACCCTTCAATCGCCTTCAACCTGGCCGTGCCGACCTTCTTCGCGCTTACTGTCGGGGCGTCGTTCTCGCTGGTCTACAATCTGGCAGAGAGGACACGACGAAGACTGGCCATAGGCATCACCAACGTGACCGACATAAAAGGGAAAGGGCTGCACTGGTCGCCCGCGTTTGCAGGAATCGGCGCAGCGCTGTTCGTGACCGTGTTCGGCAACCTGGACGGGGCAATACAGGTCGGCCATGGCATCAAGAGAGTCGTATTGCTTGGCGAGTCCTTCGGCCAGTTCGACTTCTGGCGCAGCAGCCGCATGATGCCGCCAGACCCTCCAGGCCACGAGATAACCGAGTTCCCATTCTTTACCTTCCTATTCGCTGACCTGCACGCGCACATGATGGCCATTCCATTCACGCTGCTTTCGTTAGGGGTTGGGCTGGCTATAGTCATGGCCGCGACGCACCGCATCAAGCCAGGCCTGCTGGACCCTGTCAGCCTGGGACGACTGGTTGTACTGGGCGTCGCCGTTGGATCGCTCAGGCTTATCAATGCATGGGATTTCCCGACTTATCTGATAATCGCCGCGACGGCGATTCTGCTGGCCGAGTTCTTCGTCCATGGTGGTTTTGGGTTGCCTATGCTGGTGAAGGCTGGCGGGAAAACCGCCTTCATGGCCATTGCTGGTTATATTGTTTTCCTGCCGTTCCACCAGACCTACGAGACTTTCTTCAACAGCGTGGAGTCCACTACCAACACCACGGTGCTCTGGCAGTTCCTCGCCATAAGTGGACTCTTCATATTCATCATAGGCTCGTTCCTAATAAGCGATCTGCGGCACATGCTACTGCGAGCATTCGGAGTCATTTGGCGCAGGTACAGCCGCCTGCAACAGTCGCTTGTGCCTAACGCCGATGCCGCGCCGGAGCCGGGTTCAGAGACAGGAACAGGGGCCTGGGGTGCATTGGCAACGGTCGTCGGCGTCACGCTGATTGGTTTCGCCCTCACCGCCACATTCACCAGCGCCCTGGGAAGCATGGTGCCCTTTATTGCTGCGCTGCTGGTGCTCATGCTCATCTCTGGCATTCGCCGCCTGTTCTCCGACCGGGCTGATGCTCCACAGCAGGTCTTCGTTGCCATTATCGTCAGCGTCGCGCTTCTGCTGGTGCTGGGACTGGACTTCGTCCGCGTGGAGTCCGACATCGACCGTATGAACAGTATTTTCAAGTTCTACCTTCAGGTCTGGGTGCTTCTGGCCCTGGCGTCAGCCTACATGCTCTGGCTATTGGGTCACGGCAAACAGGTCTCGCTGATGAAACTTTCAGTTCCCAAAAAGGCGTGGGCGTTAATGCTGGTGGCGCTGGTATTAAGCGCAGCCATCTATCCAGTCATGGGAACCAGGGACCGATTGCGAGACCGCTTCGACGACAAGCCTGGGAACATTACTCCACTCACGCTGGACGGCGCAGCATTCATCGAGAACGCCGTTTACAGGGACGCTAACGGCAGCATCCAGTTGGCTACGGACTTCGAAGGCATCCGGTGGCTCCAGGACAACGTGCAAGGCTCGCCCATCGTATTGGAAGGCGTTACGCCGACTTATCGATGGGGAGGCCGCATCTCTATCAACACAGGTCTGCCCACAGTGATTGGCTGGCAATGGCACCAGGAACAGCAGCGCTGGGACTATCGGCAGGAGGTCGGCAAACGAATTCGCGATGTGCAGACGATCTACAACACGCCCAACTCCAGCGAAGCCCTGTCGCTAATGAGAAGGTACGGCGTGCAGTACGTTTACGTCGGTGAGTTGGAGCGGCTATACTTTTCAGAAGAGGGCCTCCGCAAATTCGATATAGACATGAGCAGAGACCTCAGCAAAGTTTTCGAAAACCAAGATGTTGTTATATACAAAATAACGACAACAATCGCGAGTAATTGATATGAACAGACCAAATTGGTTCAAAGACCACCCCGACGCCTGCACATGCGCTATGTGCCAGGCCGAACGTGTCGTCACTGACAAGGTACGCAGCGCCGGCAAGGTTGGTCGCAATGCCCAATGCCCCTGCAACAGCGGCAAGAAATACAAAAAGTGCCACGGCCGGTAGCTTTGAATATACCTAGCTGACTCTGGTTTGATAGCTTTAGTAGTGCTTACTCATGCGCCATTTGGCCAGCTGCCTGTTTTTTGAAAATACCTGGTTAGCTCTGCTTAGATAGCAGAAGTGCTGCTTCCTCGTGCCTCATTCGTTCAGCAATAGTAGTGTCTGGGATTACCTAACCTATACTCCCTGCTACACTCGGCCCGCTTGCCCGATATGACAATCCCACCAGCGCCACTGCCCTCTATTCAAAACTCAAGATAACACTTCGGTAATACTCATTTCCCTAAAATTAGGCTAAGCAAAAGATTTAGTTATCAATTACATAGCCAAACTAAAAGCAGTGGGGATGGGACGATGCGCAAACTTATCATCGCAGCGATTATCGGTGCAGCTGTGTTACCGGGCACCTAAGGGGCAACAATGGCAAGCGGAGTGTTGTCTCACAACACCGCCCAGGCAGACCTTACACTCACCAAGACCGCCTCACCAGATCTCGTCGAGGTCTGTGAACAGATGACGTACACGCTGGTGGTAACCAACAACGGTCCCGCCACATCTACGAACGCGACACTAGAAGACAATCCTGCCCGACTCGGTGACCTTCGTCTCCGCAACGGCTACGTCGGGCACATGCAGCCAGTCATCCGGCATCGTCACCTGTGTACTGGGTGACCTTAGCCTTGGACAAATTGCCACAAGCACTATTCTCGTCATTCCCAACGTGGCAATGGACATCACCAACACGGCGTACGTTGGCGGCGACCAAAACGACCCCCACGAGTCCGACAACGACTCCTCTGAGATTACGACGGTCGTTGCGTCATCCAAGCAAGCAGACCTCTCGGTCGATAAGGCCGGCTCGCCCAACCCGGTAATCTTGGGAGAGTTCCTTACATACACTGTGGAGGTGGTCAACCTGGGCGCTGCCACCTCCACAGACGTTGTGCTGGTGGACACGCTTCCCGCCGACGTGACGTTCTCTTCGGCAACATCCACATCAGGCACCTGTAGCGAATCCGGCGGCGTGGTTACCTGCAGCATCGGCACACTGTTACCGGACCACTCGGCCACTGTAACGATCGTCGTAATAGCAGATCATGTCGGCGAGATCGTGAACAGCGTTGAGGTCAACGGTGACGAGACTGACCCTATCCCGGATAACAACACCGCTTCGATAACCGTCTCTGTGATTGAGATTGCCACGGAGATGGAGATAGACATCAGGCCGGGTTCAGACCGTAGCCCGCTCAACCTACGCGGCAAGGGAACGTTGCCGGTAGCCATATTGGGTGCAACGAACTTCGACGTACATGACATAGACGTGTCGACCGTCAGGTTCGGTGTTGACGGTGACAACCAGAAGCCGGAGCATCACAAAAAGGGACACGGAAAAGGACACGACAAGAAGAGTGGTCACATTGCCGATGTTAATCGCGACGGCATAGATAACATGGTGCTTCACTTCAAGTCGCATGGCCTGGGCATCGATCGCAGCGTCGAACAACAGGGAGGCCTAGTTACGCTGATCCTCACTGGCGAGCTGGAAGATGGCACCAGTTTCGATGGTGAAGACACGGTGACCATAGTAGGCAAGGGCAAGGGCCATCCCAACAAGGGCGATTCCAGTTTCAGCGACGACGATGACGATGACAAGTCCAAAGGCAAAGGCAGGGGAAGATGACGAGGCAGGGGCCGAAATTAGCGCCTACTAAGAACCAGCCTTCGCAAATGTAGGCACATAATCCGCGACTAAACCACTGCTAAACGCGATAAGCTCGCGGTGAAATTAACGCCGTGGGCTTATGCCTTGCCAAACAAGTCGGCGGCACTACCATGCTGCCTAAGCTATAATTGCTGCCATGAATTGGCTCCCCATAGCCATCTTAAGCGCCGTTGTGTTTGCCCTAGTGTCCATATTGGACAAGGTCATTCTCGTTCACTACATCCGTGATGCTCGGACCTTCATCGTAATGGTAGGCTTTATCCAGTTCCCCATGGGACTGCTGATCCTACCCTTCGTTCCCTTCGAGAGCTACCCCATCACCGTGCTTGCGGCAGGCTACTTCTCCGGATTCCTTTGGGGCATATCTCTTATAGCTATGTTTATGGCCATGCGACAGGAGGACGTCTCAAGGGTCGTACCGGTCATCTCCATATCCCCGGTCTTCGTGGCAATTTTGGCGGTAATGTTTCTGTCTGAGAAGCTTACAGCGCTCCACTGGGCAGCCATCATGACCACAGTGTTAGGCGCCATTATCATCTCGGCCAGAACCACAGGCTCTTCCAGGTTGCCAAGTCTAAACTCGACCTTCTTCTTGCTCATCGCAGGAAGCTTCTTCATAGCCGGTGGCCAGTACCTTACGAAGGTCGCCGCAAATGACATGAGCGTATGGAACCTCCTGACCGTGCGCAATATAGGGCTGGGCTCAGCGTGCGTCCTGTTCATGTTCCGCCCCTACGTGCTGCGTGGGACGTGGCGCGCTATGACGAATGCCACCTCTGCCGGTGTCTTCCTGCTAACCGAAGGCCTGCTAGTCTTCATCGGCCTTGTGCTCACAATATGGGCAATCGACCAGGGTCCCGTGTCGCTGGTGGCCACTGCCATGTCCTCCCGCCCTCTCTTCGTTTTCATTTTGGGCATAGCCCTGAGCCTGCCCATGCTGAAGCTGCTGAACGAGTCCCTGGACAGGCGAACTCTGGCCATCAAGTTAGTCTCCATTGGCATGATAATAGTTGGCATCAGCGGGATTTCGCTCCTCTAGTCGGCCAATTGCTCTCGTCCCTCATGCCATCCTCACGCAATAGGGCTTGGCATGAGGTTGTTATGAACAAGACGTATCGCAAGATCAGCCCGTATACAGAGCTCTACGACTGTAGAACTACATGGAACTGATCACGGCGCTGCTGGGCGCACTGAT
>Ga0302132_10001633_pt1 | contig 12932 bp, 33 predicted proteins | sample CB9_321_MG_FD_203113 | JGI IMG/M metagenome (GOLD analysis project Ga0302132, IMG submission 203113) | Marine microbial communities from Western Arctic Ocean, Canada - CB9_32.1 | ecosystem: Environmental > Aquatic > Marine > Oceanic | place: Canada: Western Arctic Ocean | collected 2017-09-19
GATCGTGATCACCCTCATGTACATCTGTATCTGCTTCACACAGCAGAGACTCTCTTATAATTCTTCTAAGTTGTCTCTTTGTGATTTTCATATTCTTTGAATTCCTTTACGTCCTAAGCTGGTAATGTGTCCCTTGTATCCACCACGAGGATCTAAGCCGTAAGTCACCAAGCCCTTGTCTTTCAGGTCTAGCATCATATCTTTTTCCTCGCGTGATCTTGGCTCGAAGCCAGCAGGTTCAGATCTTGCGACACTCGCTAGCAGCTTTGCAAGTGGTGTACGTAATCCTTCTTCCGTGCTCAAGCCTAGATCATATGACAATTGATCGTATGCAGCTTCTTTAATAATTCTTCTAAGCTGGCGTTTTGTGATTTTCATTGTGGTTTCCTTTTCCTAATACGCACTATAGACTTCCCAGGATCCTGCTTCCCACTGGGCATACTCAGCGCCGGCAGCATCCTTATCTGGAAAAATCATTCGATCTTTACCAACTACAACTTCCCAATTCTTTCCATGGAACGGTTCATCAGCACCAACGTATTTAGATACCGATTTGATCTTGACGTCCATATCATACAATGCACGAAGATGATGACTTATTTCTCTCATTCGTTTTGCACTTGGCGCTTCGCCACCAGGGCCTGAGCCTTTTAGTGGGCCTGTTGTCGTTACCGTACCTGCAGTCACCCAATTTCCCCTACCTCTGCTCGACGATTGGAATCTCTTAAGTTCCACCTCTGTACCAGCGGGCAAGTTCATAACCTTCTTGGTAAAGCGATCCCCAGACTTGCTCCACTTATCACTAATAACTTCACCAGCATACGAATGGAGGCCGGCGCGGGATCCAAGTCCGCCCCAGATATTCTTTCCGGCAATAGTAACCCGATTGCCTTCTTCAGCCCAGTCTAAAATTTCTTGAGCTGGATCACCGGAACCAATTGCGCCGGCATATGCTTCTCTAATAATTTTTTGAATTTGTCGTCTTGTGATTTTCACTGTGAGGTTCCTGCAATTATGTCTGCTGCATATATCCGAAGATCTTCTTCGTTTCCGTCAAAATGATGTGTTAAATAATCCCACTCATCTTGCTGGAATTCAAATTGTGCGGAGTCTGAAAGATCCCAAGATATATCTTGTATGTCTGCATCGGGATTGTCACCTGCATACTCGCTACCTGCATTTTCTGCCCATTTTGTGAGACGGTCTAAAAGATTGTTAATGTCCGTACGCTTACGTTCTTTCTTTCTGCCTCTGACATGACGCTTACCTTCAGTTTCGTGATAAATGTCTGCATAGTCTTCTGCACTAAAATATAGTTCAGTTTCGACTTCACCATCCTGTAAACCGTGCACTTCTTTACGTTTAGGTTTGATGCCTAATCGTTTTAGTATATTGTTCAGCGCTGCCTCTGGAGCTGCAGCGTCTTTCATATCACCAAACTCAATAAGCTCGCCGGATTCGTCGTCAATAACATCAATAGCTTCTTTAATAATTCTTTGAAGTTGTCGCTTTGTGATTTTCATTTTCTTTCTTTCGAATAGGGCAACAGACTCTGGGTTAGTTTTGGCAATTATCTTTTTAACAATGCTATTTTGCTTAGGAGACAATCCCAGGCCACCTTTTAATTGTGATAGCACAGAATTTAAGAATTTGTCTGCCTTTTTATCTAAAGAAGCTTCTACAGCTGAGATTTTACTAGCGTTGGCATCTTTTCCCACATAGCGAGTTTCCTTAGAAGAGTAACTCTTACCGTATTTCGACGGGTAGTGCGAACGACGGCTGTCCAGGGGGTCCCAATCATCGTCAGCCTCTCCATCCGGTGGACACTCTTTATAAGCGTCACTTTTAGAATAGCCCATCGCCATATAGTCTTTAATACAGTCATATCGCTCTTCTTTTAAGAGCTCAACATGTTGCTCTTTAATGATTCGCCTAAGTTGTTTCTTTGTAATTTTCATTTTACTCTCATTTACAAGTTCGAACCTTGGTTCGTCTGGTGGGCCTAATGAATCCATTATAGTTGTGCCATCAGGAAAAAGAACAGTGTACTGTGTGCCATCTTGGTCGTCGTCGATTTCAACAACTGTGCCAATCTGGTCTCCTACAACCTTCTCGAAGTCTCCGCCCCACTCATCGCCTTCGTAATCAACTGAACGAACAAGGTCTGCTAGTTTGAGTTTTGTGATTCTCATCTTTCCTTCTTCTAATTGTGCCAGATCTGTAATACCTGCTTCAATAAATTCTGGCTGTTGTAGGACTTCGTCAGGTTTCATACCCAAATCCCACACATACAAATCGGCTAACTTACGGAGTTGATCTTTCGGGATAGGGCCTGAGTCTCTCATCGGTTCATCGAGGGGTGCAGCGCCGCCTGTGAAATTTCCCCACTGAGCTTCTTTAATAAGCTTTCTAAGCTGGCTTTTTGTGATTTTCATATTAAATCCTAATCATATAATGGTGGTGGGGATCTATAGATCTTACGCTTCTTGAGCGTTTTACCAGCGCGGTTAGTTAGAAATTCTACGAACTCTTCTCTAGTGCCGGGTGAATGTCCTCTACTAAGATCGTCGTTTGTAATATGGATCTCGTCCACGGCATGAGAAATTGAACTGGGTGGAGATAGACGAATATATCTCTTATATTCCTTCCAACCCAATGATTCAAGATCATTAGGGACAATAACTGATGAAAATTCGTTAGCCATGAACTCCAGCCAATCCTTATCCGGATCTGCAGCAACTGCAGCATGATCCTTCGTGGCTTGATCTTTGTGCCATGCGCTTTCGAGATCTTCCATAAACTTATCAACCTTGTCGACGTCCCAACCCTCTGGAACCACTGCGCCATCGCTGAAACTGCCATCATCTTTTCCCACTTTATCGATCCACCCTCTCATTTCATCGAGTTCCCAATACAATTCGTCGGTATTGACTTCTGGATCAGACATAGCTCCGGAGATGTTGTTTGTCAATGCATAGTTCGCAATTCTATTATACACTGAAAGATCTTCGTATGGATTATCCATAATCTTCAGCATCTCTGTTTCGACGAGCAGAGACTCTCTGATAATTTTCTTAAGTTGTCTTTTTGTGATTTTCATTTTAGTTATGTTCCCATGGTCGACCAGCTGCATACCCAGACTCATCAAACTCTTCTTGTTGTTCTGCTTCAGCGTCTTCTAGATTTTTTCTTAGCATACCAAGTGTCCAGTCTGGTGTTTCGGACTCAATTGCATCCACAATATCCCAGAGGTGATCTTGACGATCTGATCGATCTATTGCATTGATCCTGTCCATTAATTCTTGAGGAACTGTTTGGATAGCATAGTGTGTGACTTCTCGGATAATCTGTCTGAGCTGACGTCTTGTGATTTTCATTTTAGATTTTCCTTCCATATCTGATTGAACCGCCGCGGGGCACAGCGGCAATTACCTTACCTTCACCATTGTAACGATCAGCATGATCCGCCATAGCATATAACGCATACTCACCGTCAATAGAAACTATTCGAACTTCATATGGTAATTTACCATCTAAACGCTGGTTTGAATCATCGCCGAATACCATGTCTATAGCATAGTCTTCAGCTTCATCCTTACTTCGAAAACGTTTTGGTTCCAGGCCTATCAGCGACGGATCAGGAGCTAGCTCACCATCGGTGTTGCGGTAATTCCCGTCCTCATCGTAGTACGATTCTCTAATGATTCTTCGAAGTTGTTCTTTAGTTATCTTCATCTGTTCCTTCCAAAGTTTCCTTACTCCACTTGCTTTTTGGCATGAGTTTTTCTATTCGAAAATTGAGAACTTTCTTTCCGTTTATTAAAGGTTGCCCAAGATCGTCAGTCCCGATATCTTTAACAATCATTCTTTTGTTTTTGAACTTACCTGTTAAAATCACATCGCCAACTTTAAGATCTAGCTCTAGAGCTTCAGCAATAATTCTTCTAAGCTGTCGTTTTGTGATCTTCACTTATTATCCTGTAGTCGTCGCGTACACACTGTAAACATCATATGATTCAAGTGGGCCCATAGATTTTGGCGGGGTGGCTTGTAGTACTTTTAGCACTTCTGGATCACCATCTTCTAAGAGTGTTACTGCTCTAAACATATCTTCCCTTGTCTCTGGCGGTGAACCTCGTGGAACAAACTCTAACCATGCTCTGTCACGGCTGATTATTCGGCGGCCGCCGTAGCCGACGCCTCGGAAAGCGAGTCTAAAACTTTCGACTTTTGTTTCGGTGTCAGCATTTTCGCTGGCAAATCCACCAAGCGGATTTTCCAAATCACGAAAATTCACTGCTTCTCTTATAATTCTTCTAAGTTGTCTCTTTGTAATTTTCATTTTGTTTTCCATCATGTAGCTGGCCGCATCGGCCAAGTATTCAGATCCAATCGAACGAGGGTCTGCACCTTCAATCCATTCGTCGTAATAATTCCAATCATCTGATAGCATTTCTTCGCTCCATTGCTGATTGGTCTGATCTTCTAAATAATCAAGAAGTTCTGTGGTAAAGTCTTCAAAAGATAGGCCATCTTCTCTCATTGATTGAGCATTCGCAATAGCTTCTCGAGATCTCATCTCACCTGCGGTTTCTCTAATCATCTTTATAAGTTTTATACGAGATATTTTCATTTCTTTTTGTTTCCTTTATGATCCTTGATAGGAACAGGAACTGCTTGAGGCTGTAGGCCTAATATTTCAGCAAGATTATCGAGTAGATCATTAATTCTATCTCTAATGTTCTTCATCTTAAACTCCCCACATCAAGTATCCCATAGCAAGTCCGCTGCAACATGTGAGAACCATTAGAAAATAATCAGAAAGTGATCCTTTTCCTTTGCAAAGTAAGATTAGTATACACTTAAGATCATTGATCTCAGATAGAATATACTCTTTTGTAATTTTCATTTATACTCCCCAAATCCAATAGCCAATTCCGATTCCCACAGCAAGGGATCCGAGCTTTGCGATTGTAAATAAAACGTAATCTTCAAGGTTTCCCTTTAAAAGGACTAGCTCTTTGTACCGATCCCATGAAGTTAACATAAGCTCTCTTGGCGTGGTCATCATTTACATCCTTCAGGTAAGTGAGATTTTAAAGTCTCTTTATACACTTTTAATTTTGGCTGATTCCATCTAATGTATACACAATGATCTTTGTGATCTTGTTTGTCTTGTAAGAAAAGCTCTAAAGCTTTTGTATTACGATCGACATCAGAAAGATCTTGGGCATGAACAACAGTGAAGCTGATTGCAGAAATTATTCCGAAAAGTACAATTGCAATATCCATCTTCATCTCGTAACCAAGTTTTCAATACGACCTAATGTACTACGAATGTGTTGTACATCGCTCTCTACACGGATCAGTGTTCTGGTGGCATCGTCAAGCTCGGCTAGCTGCTCATCTTGTTTTGCAGTCACAGCTTCAAGATCACCTACATCGTTTCGAAGTTGGGCAACCTCGACATTCATCGTCCAAACCCAACCTGCCAGAGGCATCACAAGACACCCAAGTACGACAGTAAATAATTTCCATAGGTCTAGTTTCATGAGAGTCTCCACATTAGCCTTCTTCAGCTGCTCGACGATCGGCTTCGACTTCATCATCGCCTTGCCTATAAATTTTCTGTGCTTCTTCAATCACATCTAGCAGCATTCCCGCGTCTTCACTTCCATCCCGGTCCAGGCTCCTAAGGACAGATGTTAAACGTTGTTCAACTATATCAATTGCATTTGGATTTTGCTCATAAACAGTTTCTGACCAATCAGGCTCATGGGCACCATTATTGTTCCACTCGCTAACTAGCTCCGAAAATTGTTCTTGTACAGCGCTGCCTAAACCTGAATATGCTTGTGCAAACTCAATCAAGCTAGAGCCCGTCTCAATTGTGCTACCAAACTGCTCTTTAATGAGCTTCTGCTTCTCTTCTTTAATAATTCTTCTAAGTTGTCTCTTTGTAATTTTCATCTTATCATCCCACTGGTTCTACGTCATATTCAATGATACCCTCGCCCATATCTTCGTCGAATTCCATCCCTTGTTGGATGCTTTCCAAAATGTATTCTTCAGAGCCAGGAGCAACAGCAATAAGCATGGTGATCCTATATGTCTGTATACCTTCTCCTTGTTCTGAGAGTAATCTAGATTTTTCTTCTTTAATAATTCTTCTAAGTTGTCTCTTTGTAATTTTCATCTTCTTTCCCTTGATCGAGAAGCTGTCGTATCTTTCTTACCATGCTTAGCACGATCAACGTCATGCTCGTAATCCTCATTACCTGTTTCCCAGCCAGCCATATAATCCATGTTGTCTAGATACTTGGGTTCTAAACCATCAGAGCCGTCGTCATAGCCAGCATTTTCTGCCTCGCCAGCTCGTGATGACTCAAGTAAGGAGTTTCTAACTATTGTTTTAAGTTGTCGTTTTGTGATTTTCATTTTAGTACTCATCCATTGTATCTGAAATTTCTTGATTTTTAAACCAATCCTCGACTTGGCCAAAGACGTCGGGTCGGAAGTCCTGGACGGAGTTGAAGTCCATCTGGTCTTGGAGTGCTATAACATAATCTTGGATAGCGATAGCCAAAGCTTGTTCTTGAGTCTGGCCTTCTCGTAAGATCTTGCGTTTCTCTTCTTTGATGATTCTTCTTAATTGTCTTTTTGTAACTTTCATTTTAGATTTTTCTCCTTCCGTATGGATCATGTGGCGTGCGGTTTGGTCGACCTTCATTCTCATCTTGATTTTCTGGATCCATGGATTCGAAGTGATTGACCATTTGACCATAAAAATCATTCAATCGTTCAACTTGCAACTCTAAGTCTCGAGCCATCTCGTCGCCATCATCGCCGTTCACTGTTCCAGGTCCGCTCATTCCATACAGACCTCCTGAGATCTCATCAATAGCTGAAGCAATATCGTTTAGGTCTGCCATGAGCACCGCTTCAACCTTAATTCGATCCCGAGGAGCTTCTAGAAGCTTCTGTTTCTCTTCCCTAACAAGCTTTCGAAGCCTAGACTTAGTAACTTTACCTTCGTAGAAACCTCTTTCATACGACTCCTCATCACTCAATATGCCGCCGGCCTGATATTCATCATGCATTTTTCTAACTTCAGCGTCGGATTTATCAGTAAGCTTGAAATATTCATCGAATCCGTATTCGTTTTCGATAAACTCTTCTATTACTACAAATAATCTGTCTACACTTGAGTCTTTTTCAAGTGCATCCATTATAGTGTTCCAAGGAATTTCGACAGGCTGAGATCCTGTATCTGCAAGTTCGATCTCTAGGGTTAAACTATCCTGAACACGTTCTAGAATTAGTTTTCTTAGATAAGATTTTGTAATTTTCATTAGTATGCTCCTTAGCCTTACATAAATGCGAGCTTGAGTGCATCATGTACAACGCCTTCCCAATACTCTCTTAAGTCTGTCTCTGATTCTGCCATATCTGGATATTGCTCCAAAATTTCAGCAAGTTCTGCAACGTGCTGGCGTCGATAATCTTCCCATCTCTCGCGGCCGCCGGGCCCGTATAAGTTTTCTTTAATATTGTGACCCTTAACCGCGTGTGCAAATTCTTTAGAAGCTCTGGACTTCATGGGTATTGGTGAACGCTTTTGCTTTTTTGCAAGCTTATTAGCTTCTTCCTTGATTAGTCTCTTAAGCTGATTCTTTGTAATTCTCATTATCTAGCACCGTGTATTTTTTCGGCCATCAATCGGAATGCTTCTCTTCTGATCGCAGGGGAGCGAAATCCTCCGCCGATTCGCTCTGCTTCATCTTTTACATGCTGAATAAGCTCATCAATTTGACCTTCAACATTAGCCAGTAAGTCATATCGTTCTTCATCTTCATTAGTAGATATAGTGCCATCAGAATTCATTTCTAAAAGAAGCTTTGATTTCTCTTCCTTGATGATTCGTCTAAGTTGTCTCTTTGTAATTTTCATTTTAGTTTCTCTCAACTTTAATTGTAATACCTTCTGTGATACCGGTATTAATGTTAAATTCGTTTCCGTTCTGCTCGAAATCGATTCCGGCAGCAGACAACAATGTTGCGACGCTCTGAACAGGATCGTCAGCAAGCGCAGCCAAGATTTTTGGCCTCTCTTCTTTGATCACTCTTTTTAGCACATGTTGCATGAAACCCATTTTTAGTACTCGTTTAATAAATCTAGATAAACGTCATTCAGCGCTTGAATCACAACTGAACGAGATACACCTGCCATTCCGAAGTGATCAACCCACATCTCAACCATCGAGTCCAAGAAAGCGTCTTTTTCTGCAGCGGGGCTGTCAGACATAAAATCATTGTCATATTCACCTAAAACTTTGGCATCGGTATCGGCGTCGTCTTCTGGAAGAGGATTAGCAGTCCGAAACGTTTCAGGTGTAGCAGCACCGGAATGGATATCCGCAATATTCGGAAAGACGATAGAGTACTCACCTGCTTCATTGATGGCAGCCTTGCGGATGATTCTTTGCAATTGTCTTTTTGTTATTTTCATTTAAGCGTTCCCTGGGTTGTTTTCAGCATCCCATCCGGAATCGTTGAAATAATCTTTAATAAACTTAATGACATTAGCCTCGAGCTGATCTCGTGGGACATCATAACCCATTTCTTCATCGAGCACCATTACGTACTGGTCAAGAGCTTGCCACAAAGTATCTTCTTGGGACTGGCCTTCTCGTAAGATCTTGCGTTTCTCTTCTTTGATGATTCTTCGCAGTTGTCTCTTTGTGATTTTCATTCTATTATCCTCTGTCGTATTGGCGAGCATGAAGCTTATTTTCAATCTCAGATATTTTATCTTCTATAGCTAAGACTATTCCTGTGTCCATTTCTTGTTGTGCGTAAACTACCTGCTGTTCCCATTCTTCTATAGAGACTCGACCCATGGTTCCGTCTGGTTGCTCGACTGCAAATGCATCTGGTTCTTCATCGTACAAATTCATCATGTCCTCACCGAAATTATTAGAGATTTGTGAGGCGTACTGTTCGAGAAGATCTTGCCATTGTGTCATATCAGCGACGGATTCCTTGAGGAATCTTGTCTTCTCTTCCTTAATGATTCTTCTTAGTTGTCTTTTTGTGATTTTCATGAATAATCTCCCGATGGTGGATATTGACCATAACCTGCATCTGAGGCTGCATTTTCAACACCCGGGATTTTATCGAGAGCTGTGTACAAGCGGTTAATTACATTGAAGAGCGTACCTGGTGCATTCCCTTCTTTTTCAAGCATTTGAATTGCGTCCATAATATCATCCTTAATAGATGCGTCTGAAGCCTCTTCATTTATAAGCTTTACACGCTCTTCTTTAATGATTCTTCGAAGTTGTCTTTTCGTGATTTTCATGATGGCTCTCCAATAAATCCTTGTTCAATATCGTGAATAAGTTGTTTGCACACATCAATAAGATCTTCATTGGTGGCACCTTCGTCGAAAAGGTCATTAAGGGCCTGCTCCATTGTCCTTACGAAAGGTACCTCATCTATACGAGGGTCGATTGCTTCATGAAGCTTCCGCTTCTCTTCTTTGATAATTCTTCGTAGTTGTCTTTTCGTGATTTTCATATTATCATTCTCCTAAACATTTACCGAGAATTTGACGCCAAGCATCGGGCATGTTGTCTAGTGTTGTGCCTTCATTCTTCTCTTCTCTTTCTTCTTCTTCTTGGTCGTCGCGATCGTCAACAGCCTTATCAATGATACCCTTTTGAAGTCCATCGGGAAGTTTGCTTTGGGCGCCCTTTAGAGCAGAGTCATCATCGTATTTCTTAGTAGAACCTTCGGCTTCTCTCATCCTGTCGCGGGTGGGATCGGTTCGCGAACCGCTTTGATCGAGATCGCTGCGGAGCATCAGCTGGCGATCATCTAGGCCCTTTTCATATCCCCGCATATACTCTGGATCGCCATGACCGGGGGGTGGGTAGGCTTCTCCGGCCTTGCCGGCTGCAAGCCCTTCTCTGTATGCCGCGGCCATGCCGCGTTCTTCAGCATGAAAGGATGAAGCTTCTTTAATAATTCTTCTAAGCTGTCTTTTTGTGATTTTCATTTTTTGCCCTTAAGACAAGTGCCTAATATTTGACGCCATGAGTCTGGCATTTGTTTGAGTGATGTTCCTTCGTTATACTGGTCATTTTCGCCAGTCGACCATTCGTCGACAATGCCCTGGAGTTCCATACGAGCTTCTTCATTTCCGAATTTTTCGATTAATGCGTCGATAGCTGTATGTAGTTGTTCCATGACATTTTGATTTCGGCCGGACATATGAAGAGGCCTCTCCCTGAGCTCCTTTGTCTTCTCTTCTTTAATAATTCTTCTGAGCTGTCTCTTTGTAATTTTCATACCGTACCTCCGGATGCTTTGACTGCATCAATAATATCTTGAAATGTAAACTCACCAGGATATCCCGCTAGTGCATCATTAATCGCTATGTTATTCGAGTCAACAAACGGTGGGATGTTCAAATCATACCCCATCTCGCGAGCAGCTGCTAATGCACCTTTTGGATCTGGGTTAGTGACTTCTTTAATAATTCTTTGAAGTTGTCGCTTTGTGATTTTCATGATGATGTCCTCATTGGTCCTGTTAATAACTCTTCAAGCAAACTGATTAATTCTCGTACTTCTTTTTTGGAAGAAAAGCTAAGCGCTGGCTTGTCATCAACGTGAAGCCACATCACTAAACCATCATCAGACCAAGCTGCATCGACTGTTTTTCCAGCAATATTTTTTACAATCACTGGAGTATCGATCGGGAAGCCGGCTTCCTTGATAAGGCTTCTAAGCTGTCGTTTGGTGATTTTCACTTTAGCTCTCGGGTCTAGTTGAGTTTCTCGAAACTGACCGACATAGAGTCCAAAATGGATTCACGATTTGCCGGTCTCATTTTCTTTTTACGTGGGCGCAGACCAAATATCCCACAATCCATTATAACTATCTCGTTAAAATTGTTTTGGCCCCTTCTGACGATTCAAAAAGAAACTCTTTATATCATGACATGTCTCCACTACGGCGAGTTGCAATGCTCCAGCTACAATAGCAAATGCAACAATACCGGTCATGACTCGACTGTGTTGATTTTTGGGTGGTTTTTCGCGCTGTTCAGAAGCTCGGTTATAAGTCATGGGCATCTTCTTTCCTTTATGCTTTCATGTTCATTTTGTACCCTTGATTTGCGGGATAACTACATCGTTGATCCAATCGATGGTATCTTGAGGAGTGTGAACGTGTTTTACCCTACCCGTGGGCTCAAGCTTGGAATAGAGAGCATAATCGTTTCCACTCGGTGTACATTTATCCCCAGCAAACCAGACAGTAGCATCTCCTAAGTGACGTAATGCATGTGTTTTATCCCAGCCCTTTGGATAGATGTCGATGGAGGTAGAACCTCCCAAGGCTAAGTCGACCTCGTGAAGGCCGGATGCGTCCAAGCGGACGCGGAGGCATTCACATAAGTGTTTTCTCAAGTTAACTTCATTATCTTCAAAAATAAAAGTTTCTCGAGCCTCGTGGGACGCGTCTCTACCAATCATACACCAATTCAATAAGCTTTCGCGATAGGATATAAAATTTCCTGTTACTGGGTGATTATATTTTCGAATTGAATAGCCTTGCAACTCAATTAGGTTTATCACGATCTCTCTGTATGGATCTGGAGCAGCGCAGATTGTCCCCAGATGATCCGGGAGAGATGCCTTATATGTTAACTTAAAAATTTCTGTACTGTCATCATGGCCATAAACCTGTGTTCCATTACACGGCATTATTAAAAGTTTTTCGGATGTGAGTGCTGAGGTAGTGCTCCAAGCAGTAGACATTTGTTCATGAATATACGTCATAGGACTGCCGCTCACGATACCGATATAAGCATGTTTTGAAAGCGCTTTAAGTGCAGTAATCATCGGCTGAGTAATTTTCTTTCTTGGCTCTGTAAGCGTTCCGTCCATATCGAAGAGAATTACGTTATCTTTGGGCGCAAGCTCACTAAACTTAGCTGACACTTAGATACCTCTCCCCTCTATCACAAAGTATAGTCACAACTATACCCGATGGATTGTTTTCTTTTATAAACTTCTCTGCTGCTAAAAGATTGGCGCCGGCGGATATGCCTATTAATACACCAGATTCTTTAGCAAATCTCTGACTTCGGATTACTGCGTCTCTAGTAGAAATAATGTACTCGCCGTCTAAAAGATTTCTTTTTACTAGATAATCATCTCCGTCGCCGATGCCCTGGATGCCATGTCTATCTTCGTCCGGATCTGGTTTTACAAGTATACACTTCGTGTCGGTTCCCCTAAGAATACAAGCCTCTCGAAACCCCATGATAGTGCCGCCGGTGCCGGCACCTGAAATAAAGGCTGATATTGATGCGCTTTTTGGTATCTGCTCGAATATCTCTTTAGCTGTTGTGTCTCTATGACAGTCAATATTTTGTCTGTTTTCAAATTGCATGGGTGACCAATAATTTTCATTGTCAGCTACAATTTTATTTCTCATCTCAATTGCCCGAGAAAAATCACTGGCAGGTGCATCTATAAGCGTTGCCCCGAAAGAAGTCATCATTTGTTTGCGCTCGACTGACATATTGACAGGCATGATTATCTTTACTTTTAAACCTAAAGCAGCGCCTATTGCGCTAAGCGATATTCCAGTATTACCGCTTGAAGCTTCAACTAGCACTGTATTTTCATTTATTAGATTAGCTTCTATAGCCTTTTTGACTATAAACAGCACCGGTCGATCTTTTATCGATCCTGTTGGATTTGTAACTTCTAATTTTGCGTAGAGACGAGAGCTTATTTTAATAAGCTCTGTCGTCCTTAGCATTTTCCATGGATCATCTAGTATTAAGCTTTTAGTCACCAAGACCTCTCTTTTCTTTTATATGTTCGCCTATTGGTACTGGGGCGCCGTCTCCATC
>Ga0302132_10001646_pt1 | contig 12893 bp, 9 predicted proteins | sample CB9_321_MG_FD_203113 | JGI IMG/M metagenome (GOLD analysis project Ga0302132, IMG submission 203113) | Marine microbial communities from Western Arctic Ocean, Canada - CB9_32.1 | ecosystem: Environmental > Aquatic > Marine > Oceanic | place: Canada: Western Arctic Ocean | collected 2017-09-19
CACTTCTTGCGTTGATTTTTCAATGGCCGCAGCTGCCGGAACTTCTGCCTTTTGGGAAGCAGCCACGGACGCAACTTGCAACGTACCCAGGACCAGGCAGGCGATGACTTTCTTCATGACGTTTCCCCTCAGGACGTTATTAAACACAGCCCCATCTTCGCCCCCTGGGGCGGCGATTACAAGGGTTTGGCAGCGGACGCATCACTCCAACTTCCGCAGACACGCCTTAATTCTTGCAATGTGTGTGGCCGCTGGGTACAACGAATCTAATGCCTATTTCATTTGCCCAACCCTGTCAACGAACCATCAACGTCGAATCTGAACATCTAGGCATGGCAATGTCCTGCCCTTTATGTGGCGGTTAGTTTCAAACACCCGTTAATTCTTCTGAAAACGGCACAACTTAGCAAATGTCAAGGCTATAGCATCTCCCTCGACAACCTCCCCGCCTCCGCCGCCAAGATCGATCGCTCGGTGTGTGCTCGTATTAGCTCACTCTTCCTTGAGTTTTACAACAGCTTTGATTTTTACGTAGTACAGCCCGTCTTTTTTCTTGCGTTCCAAGTAATCAATAGACACAAAGTCTGAATCCCCTGACATTAATAAGTCATCTTCATCTTCTTGGCTGTTCTGATAACCAGATTTGTCATCATCCATTGTGGTTTTATTTTTTTCCTTGTGTGATCTCTGGTATTTAATGAAGAGACCATTCGCTTTTTCCATGGCTTTTTTCTTTGAGTCATCTTCAGCATCGCGAAGCGAGTTTTCGGAGATACCCTCCACGGAAACCTCTACGCATCCTTCTCTAAAAAAGTTATCTTGCCGAATAAGTTCTTGAGTTGCTCCTGTCCAGCTCAGCCCCCACATAACTGAAATTATTGCAGTGGCGACTGCAACATAGATGTTGGTTCGCGCAAGTTGTATGAGTGCAATGGCTTTGTTCATGATTAAGATTCCTTACTTAGGTGAGACTTATGCAGGTTTTTTTATTATTGGGGGCGGAACCGCGGCCGAAATCTGGCTGTGAAGCTTGTACCATTCTGTGTCAAAGATTGATGCTCTCGCGAAGTCAGTGTTTTTGTATCTTCGCCGTAGCCACGCTTTATGCACGATATCTCGAAGCAGGATCGTCGCATCAAATTGCTTGAATTGGGAGCAAACATGCCAGGTCCCGACAATACTCCACATTGAAATCAGTGTCAAAACAGTTTTTGACGAATCGCTGCAGTACCAGCGAACACATTGGCAGATTGCAACAGCAGCAAGCAGAAGCTTTATTATTGTCCAAAGCATGAGTAACGTTTTTTTTGGTGAGACAAGGAATCCAGTTATTCCTAACGCTGTAGCCACAGCTAGCATGGAAACCCAATGACTTTCTAGTCGTACCGTAAGAATTGCAGCGACAATGCCGCCGCATGGAATTAGCAGCCAAGGGGTTTGGATCATGTCAGGACGCGGCTGGTATAAGCATCCGCTCACCGCCAATAAAAACAAAAAGCAAATCGATTCCGGTAAGTATTGAAAGAGTGCTAAGTCTTGGGCGTAAACGATTAATAAAATGCTACAAAATAAAAATAACGGTGGGATCGAACTCGCATCGCCCTCGGTTTTCATTGAAAATAAAGCTTGCCAAAAGATCCGGAGGAAACCAGCTTTTGCGAAAAGAATAAATCCATCACTGACTTCGGGTAGATAGGCAAGTGGATAGCGTTTGATTAGGTCAGCAACATTCGAGTTGTCTGACAACAAGTCGGTGTCTGCTAATATTGATAATCCGTATCGCAAAATTGGGAGAACCAGTATGAGGACGCACCCGAGCAACGCCCAGAATATTCCTTTCCGCGGAATTTGGCGCCCTAGAAGCAACAGCGTGACGGTTAGCGCGAAGGAAATGAGTACGAACCAAAGGACAGTCGCAATGCCATCAGTATTTAGAGCGTTTAATCGCGGTAAGAAAGGTATTGCTTCTTCTAGCAGGTTCGGAAGTTCGCTTTGTCCCGATTCGATGCTATGAGCGATGAATGTGAACAATATTCCAGCCCCAAAATACCAAGTCAGGTGAGTAATTTGGTTTTTGCAGTATGTAAAGCCCGGGGCGTAGGATTTTACTTGTTTCGCAAGATTCGGAGATTTGAACCCACCGTCGTGCTGCGCGAGGAAACCACGAATAACATTTTCGCATGCAATCCAACGACGATGTGTTGAATAATGATTCAGTAATGTATCTGCTTCTGCGACGGTTAATATCTTGGCACTGTTAAATCTGTCAATGAATCCTGCGGTAAGGCGTTGGAGTTTCGGCAAGAACTGTACGGCAATTAAACCGGTGAGCAATAGTCCGCTTGCAGCGCACACGTACATCAACTCGACGGATAACCATTGCCGTCCTAGATACATACCAATCAATTCACCGGCAATGCCACCGATAATCACTAGCCATATACGGTCTAGGTGTGTCTGATTGCGGAGGCAACCTTCGCACAGCAAGCCATGCTCTGGTTTATGGATTTCTTTCCCGCACCGACCACAATTATTAGATGTCATAATTTATACTGTTTAAAAATCCGATTTTTTGGTTGGCTTTCCGCTGGGAAGTGTGCCGGCAGGTGTTTGGCGTACCCTGGGTTGCTATTTCGTTGAAGGTTTTGATGCAGTTTTTATGTCTTTTCGCAGTTGTTTTGCTTGTGCCGAAACTGCCGGAATATAAACCGCTATAGAAAAGGCCCAATCGTCGATCCCATCGTTGTTGTCATCGTAGTAGTAGGAATCTGACTGAATCCCTGAAGGTAACTTGCCTGATACTACAATATGGAATTCTTCATTCGTCTTTTGTTGAGAAAAGAACTTCTGCTTTGCGTTGTCGAATAAATTTATATCACCTTTTTGTTTATCGAATTGTTTAAATTCTTCAACAGTGATATTGCTGTCACTGAACGTGTATTGAATCGAATTGCCCTGGAGCATAGTGAGTAAATTTTGTTTCGCCGAATTGTTTGCACGGGTTAAAGCTAAGGTTTTTTGCCTTCGTTTCTGAATATCTGGCCAGTTCGCGTTTACCCGAATCGGCTCTGCCGCAAACCCAAGAAATGCAAACTCTTGCGTAGGGCGTATGTAAACTTGCTTACCTCCAACAGGAACGATGATGTTATTTTCTAGCATCTTTGAAATATCATTTTTAACAAAACGCATTCCAGCTTCAGCGTTCTTAGCCTGTTTAAGCGTGATTTTGCTCGCTGTGTGAGACGTGAGGCCTCTGAGTGTCTTTGGAGTAACGATGATTGACACGAAAACATCGTTAGCCTGATACACAACATCATAAAGGACATACCCAGAGATATATGCATTTACTGCGATCTTTAGTTTACCGCTTTGAGTGTTCTGGAAATTAAGTCGCGATGTTTCAGATGTGTCAATGTTATTCGAGTATTCGTCAATTAACTGTTCAGCGTCCACCTCTGTACCTTCGAGGAATTCACCTAACTTGCGTTGAGCGTCCATATAAGCTCTTAGAGTCGCATTTCGTTTAGCGATTCTCATTGCAACTGGATTCGCCATTTTGGAATCAAATGCCCCCTGACCCATAGCGACGTAGCCCGTACCGCTGCCGACTTCAATTTGCGCGACTCCGCTCCCATCCGCTTTTGTTAATTGTTCGACGGCAGCGTTAGCAGCATCCTGTGGGGTTGCAGCGGAAATAATTCCATCGTTTTCAGTTATTTGATCCGGATGTTTTATTTCAGCAGATCCTCCTTGCACTGGTGGAGTCACTTCAAAGTCTTGTGCTGCAAATGCAGACGTCCCGAGTTCAGCGACACTTTCCACCATCGCTTCGCACGATGTCAGGATCAGCACGGTGAATACGCATAAGATACGAGTCATTGAGCGTTCCTTTTCCGATCCACGTCAAGCACCTTCGTTAGCTGTTTACTTAATGTTACCAGTTGCCCGTCGACCTGCGTGATTATGTCCCCGACCTTTAAACCGGCTCTTTCAGCCGCAGAATTCTCTTTTACTTTTACGACCTTTATTAGGTAACCGATACCTTTTGAAACTGGCCGCAGATTTAACTGTCGACAACCAAGTACACCTCTCAAATGATAGCTGGAAAAGGTTTAAATAGACACTCCGATTTTGGCAGTTCCTAACCTGGCTGTCTATCAAGTGCGGGAAAAGTGAGAAACTCTTTTTTGGGCGGTTGTTCATCACGGTTAGCATTGCTTGCCAGCAGTCGTTACGGCCTTCATAATCGTAACCCACGAAGAAAGCAATTTGGGCTCTAGAAGTATAAGAAGGCAAGTAATTGACTAGATATGCAAACTAGTAAGAGCGATATTAAAGGTGCATGTCGCAATAAGTTCAGAGTTCCGATGCCGTTTTTATTTGGTGGTCGGTAAGACGCGACCTAGCCGGTAATTATACATATTTTACTACAGCTCTAAGCTCTATTTTTATACTGGAATAGCATATTTGAATAAAACTCAATCTTATTCTATCCGAAATGATTCGGATTATATTCATATTTGCGAAGTAAATTATTTGCATCTGGTGATAATTTAGTCTTATACTGAGTATGTTGTTGCTGGCTATCGTTCGGTTTACCGTATTTACACTTATTGAATTATAATTGAGGCCGAAATGAAACTTAAAATCATCGCGCTGTTATGCGCACTCAGTCTACTCAACCCCACTTATGCAAATGCTCAAGGTGGAGTTTCTGCAGCCGATTTCCTACCGCCGGCCAAAGGTGGAACTAAAAAAGTTAAAAATCGAGATGCCGTAAAAATCAAAGACAATGTGGTAACGGCAGAAACTGCCCAAGATGCGTTAAACGAGGCAATGAGCGCAAATCAGGCTGCCTTAACGGGAGCAGGAGGGGCTGCAGAAGAATCTCAATTTGCCAACCTTGGGTTTAAGTGGGTTAAATACGGTAGTGGTGTGGGTTTATTAGCGACCGGCATGGGAACATATAGCGAAGTTGCAAATCCAAATGCGACTCGCCTCGCTCAACGATCAGCTTACGTCATAGCTTACTTGAACGCGAAAGCAACAATAGCTCAAGCTATTGGAGCAGTAACCATTGACGACAACGATACCTTTGCGGCCTGCGTGAAACAGATAGACACCGCAAACAAATCTGAGACAGCAAATGCCGAACAGTTACAAGAAATCTCGCGTCAAGCTGCCAACGCACTGCTGAAAGGATATGTCACTTACTCCATCAATGAAGTAAAAGACTCAGTAGATCCTAGTGTTCGTTTTGTTTTCGTGAGCTTGGCAAGTAGTCCTAAAACCCAGAAACTAGTTCAGAGACAGGGTGCCATGAGAGAAGTGGAGTCTATCGTGGCAGGCATCGATGAAGTTATTGCTGACATTCAAACAGGCATTGTGCCACCTGTCGGTGGACGAGTAGTAAATGTAAGTGGTGATGATCAAACAGCCATTGTAGGATTCGGAAGTGCGCTCATTAACTCAACTGCAAACCGCGCTGTGTTTGCGAAAAATCGACTAAATGCTAGACGTATATCAGAGGCTAGAGCGAGATCATCGTTAGTGGGGATTATTAATGGTGATAGAGTCATTTGGCAAACCGGTATTAACTCACAGTTTACACAGAACATTAAGGCCGTTCAGGCACATGTAAAAGATCCGTTGGAAGCTAGTAACAACCAGGTCAAAGAAACAATTGCCCTACTAGAGTTTGACCTGGTGAATAACCAGGCAAATTCAGAATCCGTTAAATCGATTCGTAGAGGGACATTGCCACCTGGCGTTACATCAAAGACCTGGGAAAGTGAAGATGGTCATTGGGTTTACACGATGATGGTTTATTTGCCAGAGTTGACCAACTTTGCTGCAAGCTTTGCTAAAAAGATGCAAGAGGCCGACCTAATTGCACCGGTTAATGCCAATGGAGCTGCACCCGACCCAACGAGGACGATTGACGGGAAAGTGAGGCCTTTGAAAGGTGGTAAAGTGTCACCAGATGATGACCTATAAACGAAGTTTCGCGACAAGAATAAATATTTTTTAGGTTAGAAAATAGCTAAAGTGGTATTTATGGCCTTTCGATTCGTTGCAATTTTAACGAGCGTTTTTTGTATTGCGATCCTATCGGAAACCTCTCAGGCTGCTGAGCCTAATCCGATGGTATTACGCGGTACATTGGTGAGTTATGTCACGGATCATTCATCTTTGCGCAACACCGCTGTGCAGAAGGCGATGCTAAGAATTATTAATCAGACTGCCGATAAAAAGGTAAATATCTGGCGTGGTGAACTCGACAACCTGACGTTTTCATTGGCTGTTTATCCAATCCCTGCTTCGAACAGGCGTGCAGCCGACAGTATTTCAAAAATCGCCGCCCGTCAGTTGAACGCACAATTACTGGACCGTGTCACTGCGAAAAAACTGTTCAAAGGTTTAGGATTTGATAACGAGATACTATTGAATGACTCATTAAGAATAGCGGCTAGCGCTTTTAGGATTCAGGGAGTAGTCAAACCAGTCATTCGGCAGGTGAAAATTACGCCAGCGAGTGTTGTAGGTTTCTGCATTGCCCACAGCAAGGATATATCCGTTAGTATCTCCCAAAATAGCAATCTCGCTCTTTTGCGTGAAGCATATGGACGATTAGGTGTTGCCAAGGCTAGTTCCCAAATTGAAACAAAGTTGTTTGCCGAAACTTTGTCGCTCGTCAGTCATTTGGAATCGCTAAATTTTAAGATGACGTCACTGATTTTCATAAAGGTTAGATGCCTAAAAGCCCTGCAGCGGACTCGGGATGTCGTTTCCGTTCTGGAAGAAGCTTTGAATAATTCCGAACCACTGTCCGCAGCGGAACTGGAGTTGATTGGCGATATCCTTTTTAAAGAAAGTGAGGAACTTGCCAACAACGCGGACGGCCTCAAAAAAAAGGCCCTGGATCTTTCAGCAAATGCTTTCAATTTGGCATACGAAAAACCCGATCCAAGGGCGCCCTGACAAATTATATATTAACTTCTGGTTAGTCGCAATCAACTTTAACACTTTGGCTTGTTACGCTTTGGCTTTTTCTTGCTTGGTTCTTCTTTCTCTCGAATCGAAATTCTCATATTTTTTCAGAGTGGTTGAGCAGTTTGGCGGGAGTTGATGGATGGATGGTTGTTTTTTCTAGGTCGACGCAGTAAACCAAATCCAATTCCATAAAAAAGCGATACTTTACGTTTGCGACACCCGGAATTCGAATACTGCAAGCTGAATTGCTGCCGAAAGTAAGAGGAATGCGTCCAAGGGTGATGAGTACCCTTCGTTTTGAGACCTTTTCTCCACAATCCGGGCAGGCTGTCAGATTTGTGGTTCTCTCGCTCTCCCCACACCCAACGGCGATCAACAACAGCAATAAAATGGCAAGTCTCTTCTTCATAGCGTTTCCTTCCGGACGTTGAGTCTCGTTTCGACACAGCCCCTATATTCGCTCACTGAGGCGGCGATTACAAGTCTTTTGGCACCCCCCCCAGATTCCTTGCCCGGCGGCCCGGTGGTGGGGTAGGAACTACGAACACATGAGCAGGAGTTGGTGGGTGTGTAGTCGTTCTTCCTGTTTGCTACCACCAGCCCAATACTGATTTCTACAACAGCAGATCGTGCTGCTTGTCGGTACTTTTAACATGATGGGTGGTTGTTAAATTAATGGGGCTTATCTGTAATCACGTAGTTGAATCACGGAAATCAAAAACAACGGTTAGAGTCAGAGCATAAGTTCTTAATATTTTCCCGTCCTTTAGATCTACAAACCGAAGCAAGTTAACATGCTACTACAGGCTGAACAGAGTCATAAATTAACATCTCGAGCTACGGCGGGTTTCCAACTCCATGATTGAAGACGACACAACTGGCAAATCTTGCGTCCCTCAAAGTCTTTCGGATAACGATCTTTAGTGAGCGTTTTCTCTTTGAAGAAAGGCTCGTTGGCAATTACCGGCAGGTTGGGGCCCGCGAGTGTCAGCGATTGGGGCGATTGCTTCTTCCTTGTCGCAATGTAGAGACTTCGCAGTCCATTCAGGAACTGTCCCGGACCGACCGTTATACCTGCCATCTCAATCGATGACGGGATCGACTGCTCATTATCGATGGCACGATCGATTAGACGCAAAGATTTGAGCAGTGATTCGGAGTTAGTATTGCCTTGCCCAAGTTTTTCCGGGATCGGCGAAGTCGGGCCAATCACGTTTCGCATGAAGACCTTTTCCGGCAACGCACCGTCCTCGTGATAGACCCTTAGCACTCGGACAAGCATTCCGAACGCTTCTGCTGGTGATACCGATAAGGTGTCGCTGACATAGGCATCCAGGCGATTGCTGAGCAATGCACAGACTTCGTCCAGTTCCAGAAGACTAAACCATTGCCCCTGATTATCTCGGAAACCTTGGCGATACTTTGAAAACGTTGTGAATTCAGCTTGCTCGGCGTAGTACCTTATAATGCGTTTAAATAAGTCAAAACCCTTTCGATATTTCCCATCGGGAAGTAGGTCAAGATAGTGTGGGTGCTCCTCGTAATAGAGGTCGTCGTCGCGGTAGATATTCGGCCTTGGGTGTTCGACGGGAGGATACACCGCGTAGGCCTTGTAGGAATGCTGATAGGCTCTGATCAAGCTGCTTTTCTGCCCCTTGAGCTTCTCCGTATATTGGTCGACCACGGCCCGGTAGTAAGTTTCCTTTTTCTGATAGTGCCCTTCCGCTTCCGGTTCGAGCCCGGCGCTGAAAAAACGTTCCACGCCGATCGGGCTCTCGCAGCTTGGAATAAAGCTATTGCAGTACCACACCGCCCCGTGGCCCAGGGCCGGCACGGTCGAATAGCCGATCGTCGGCAGGCCGACTTGATTGCTGGCGAAGATCGACTGTGGCGCTTTGTTGAACTCCGTCGTATAGTAAGTCGGTTGTCGCCCGAAAAGCTCCTCAACCACTCGGAGCCCCGGCAGTTCATTCCTGGCCCATTCGGTAGTGCCGTCGCGCCAATTTAAGTTTTCCAGATAGCCGGCCATGAACGGCGCTGCTCCGTGATGGTTGCAGTGAAAGCCAATCTCGTGACTCCTCAGTGCTTCGACCACGTCCAGCCTACCGTGGCGTTTCAATGCCCTGGCGTAATCCCCGGTCAGGTGGAAGTTGCCGACCAGACCCTCCGCAGTCAAAAATTCCGCGAGTGCTTTGATGTGGTCGTAATCTTTCGGCACCTCTGCCACTTCGGTCGCGAACGAGAGAATAACATGCGTACTCGGTCGTCGCTCCGTGACTGTCTTTGTGGTAGGCTTCATCTCCTCATCCGCAGCCAGAAACGTGGACTGGATGTGGTAGAGCACAGGTAAGGCAGTTGATGTCGTCAGGAATTGTCTGCGTGTAGTCATTGTGTTACCCAGATCGTTCAGTTGGCCGGTGGTCGGACGATTATTCACCGAGTAGTTTCGATAGATTTGACTCGATCGCTTCAGCCCAGATCAAGTATCCTTGCTCGTTCAGGTGCAGCTGATCGGGCATCATTCCGCGAATCAGTACCCCATCCTTATTCATGAACTTTGATCCGATGTCAAGATAATGAACGTGCTCGCCATCGGCCAGTTCAGAAAAGATCGCGTTAGCCTTTTCATTCACTCGATGCCGCTCGTCGTTCGCGCCGCGAGGAAAGATCGCTAACAAAAGTACCTTCGTTTCGGGCAGCTTGTTTCGCAACTGATTGATGATCACTGTCACCCCTTCGGCGATTTGTTCAGACGTGTTGTCTCTGGAGTTATTCGTACCAATCATTACGACCGCGGCCTTAGGCGAGATGCCTTTGATATTGCCGTTGTCCAGACGCCAAATCACGTGTTGAGTGCGATCCCCGCCGATCCCGAGATTAACCGCATTCCTTTTACCGTAGAATTGTTCCCAGACCTTCGGGCCACGACTCTCCCAGCCGCTTGTGATTGAATCGCCGATGAATATTAGATCGACCTTGCCTTCGCTGACGCGATTGTTGATTCGTAGATGCCGCTCCTTTTTACCACTGGTTCGAGGGACGTCCGGGTTCATCGCAGCGTGGGTGCCGTCAGGATTAACAGTCCCATGAAACGTCAGCTGTTCTCCGAGCAGTGTTCGGAGCATCGGCAGGTCGTATTCCCGCAGTGAACCGAAGACCAGATTTGATTGCTGATTCCGCACAATGGGTGACTCGACCACCTCAGTCCACGAATCGATCGAACCTGATATTCGCACGTCGCCAAACAGGTCAGGCTCTAGAGCAGCGGCGTGCAGGGCGGGGATTGCGGCTTCGCCTGTTGCGATGAGATGTGGCTTGAGATTCTGGTTTCCCGTTTCTTGCCGCCAGGCGCGGATGAGCTGCCAAATGTCTTCAGTCCGCATACCGACATAAGATTTTCCCAACAAACTCGCCGCGGCTGTGTCTTTCCAATCCGGTCCAAACATCTCATCAAAGGTTTTATTTCGCCCCATCTTTTTAGTCTCGCCCAGGCCGCGAAGGTCTACCGCGAGGACTTGCGTCTTCGATTGCTGGGCGAGTCGTTTCACTTCGCCCGATTCGATCGCCTCACGCTTGCCGGCACCATGGAGGAAGATTGTAAAACTCTTTGAGTTAGTGTCACCCACAAGTTTGGCTGGAAGCTGAATTCCGATCTCTGGCTTGATGATGTAACCGTTGGACACTTTCGCCATAGTCGGAGTCGGCAAATCCGCCAGCTTCCGTGCCCCAATCAACTCTCGCACTTTCGCCAGCAGCCGAGCGCGATGTTCCGACTGCGCGTTCTCGGCCCTTCGGCCAGCGAATGTCCTGTTCCAATCCGAGTTGAGTTCAAAAATCGTTCGTGCGCCCTCCAGATCCAACACGCGCCCATTTGGTGTTGCATTGAGTTTCTCCTCAGGTAGCGGATTTAGCTCGCCCTCGACGATCGGCGTGTCCAAATCCAGTAGCCAACGTCGCATCCAGTTGGCCGCTGCGACCCGCATCTCAGTGGGGAACCCGTGCGTGGTGTTCGACTCCACCAAATTGACGCGTTCGGGGAATCCCTGCCGCGTCGCGAAGCGTTTACCCTGGCGAAACAACTGCCACGCACCGTTGATGTCGAAGTAATCCTTCGTCGCAGCCATGATCAGAGTCGGCTTCGGTAAACGCATCAGGACGTAGTCGGCGTGGTCCATTCCGAAGGTAAGTTGGTCGTGAATGTTTTGCTCCGCGTCTTGCGGACCGATCGTGTTAAACAGACTACGGAATCCCGTGAGATAACATCCGGGCGCCGCCGCGGTAATTCGGTCATCCAGAGCCATGAGGTAACTGGTATTGGTCCCACCTCCCGATATCCCGGTGCAGCCAATCCTGTCGGCTATGATGTCGGGGCGGCTCTGAAGGTAGTCGATCGCCCGCATTCCATCCCAAATCATTGTCTGGGCAACATTGCTACCTAACAGATGACTCGTCTGGTTTATCAGCGTATGTTGGACCGTGCTGTCATAGGGCTTGCCGTCCTTGTCAAACAATTGCTTGCGTTCGCCCTGACCAATTGGATCGTAGCAGAAAACCGCGCAACCACCTTTGACGATCACGATCGACGCCTGCTGATACAATTCTCTGTTCTTTGCGCTCGCGCTGTGGCCTGTCGGGTGGAGCACTACCGGAAAGGGGCCTTTACCTTGGGGCATGTAAAGTGTCGCGGTCACGTGCAGACCTGGCTGCGATTCATAGTAGAGTTTCTCAATGCGGTAGTCGTCCACCGTTAGTTGGCCAGTAACTTTCGCGTTGAGCGGAGTGCGTTTTGGAAACCCGCCCAGTTGGCGCACAAAAAACGCATGGCGTTCTTTTTGCCAGTTCGTAAGTTCTTCATTCGTGAGTTTCTCGAAAGCTGCGTCACGGCGATCGAGCGCCACCATCGCCTGTGTTTTCAGCCACACGGCCATCATTTCTGTTTTTGGAACGCCTGGAGCAAGTTCATCGGGTAGGACATCAATGGACTGCGCAACGCACAAGTTGAAAAGCGAAGGGAAAGTTAAAATTACGAAACCCAGAATCAAGCGTGTCATTTGTTCTCCGGCTGTTTGATTGCTTTTTCGATAGGTCTCTTGTGGCTACAAGTTTCGACAGCCAAATTTATCAAAGAATCTCCGCCATGTAAACGGCTCTGGCTGGCACCAAATCAATTAAACGATTAGGGAATCAGAAGGCTGCCTAGAGCCGCTACTGAGTAGCCCTGCTGCGACTAGGCCTCCCCCTATTTTTCTTGCCCGGCGGCCCGGTGGTGGGGTAGGAGCTTACTGTTGCCACCGACACCGAAAACCGAGATGAAATTTGGGGACAAACGGGGGACGCAACCGCCCGCAACGCCTCGCACGGCCCTGCAGAAGAAATCCCAATTCGTTATAAATGCACGTGAAAACACGTGTTTCTCGGACATTGTGGGTATTCTCGAAAATACCCTAGTAGCGGAGGAGGGACTCGAAAAACCGGCAATTCACTCGGTAAATATAGGGTCGCCAAGATGAAGGGTATAAAAGGCACCACAAAAGGCACCCCTTCAAGCAACAGTGTCTCCCTTACTCCGACCCTGTTAGCACAGATCTGGAGCGAGCTTGGTGCGGTAGAGCAGGGTAAGGTAGAGCAGGTGATACTCGATTACGTGGAGTCTCAACAGGACGGCGAAGTTGAGTGAGAAAACGAGCGGTATGTAAAAGGATGTGATACCAACCAATCCTTGCAATCTGCCCTGCCGCTGGCCGACTACGGAACTAATCCAACTCACGAACGACGCGGAACCCGAAGAGGTGGCGGAAATCCCAATCGCTGCTCGAGCGGTAAGCGGAACGAGCGTAACGCGAGATGAGGACCCACGACCCACTCCGTAAAACACGGAAAGAGCCGGAAATTGGGCCTTG
>Ga0302132_10001648_pt1 | contig 12888 bp, 9 predicted proteins | sample CB9_321_MG_FD_203113 | JGI IMG/M metagenome (GOLD analysis project Ga0302132, IMG submission 203113) | Marine microbial communities from Western Arctic Ocean, Canada - CB9_32.1 | ecosystem: Environmental > Aquatic > Marine > Oceanic | place: Canada: Western Arctic Ocean | collected 2017-09-19
GGTCAGCACCTACTGTCGGTGATATTACTGGAGTTACTGCTGGTACTGGATTATCAGGTGGTGGAACCTCTGGTACAGTCACATTGAACGTAGATGCCTCACAAACACAGATAACTTCTGTCGGAGCGTTAAACGCTGGATCAATTACTTCTGGATTTGGAGCTATTGATGTTGGTAGTTCCGCTCTGGCCGCTGGATCTGGCACATTCAGTAGTAATGTTTCAGTTACAGTTGCTGACAACTCTGCTGCCCTACAGTTGAAATGCACCGATGCGGATGCTAGTGCTGGGCCACTGATATTATTGGACAGAGACACTGCCTCCCCAGCAGATGGCGATGCTATCGGTAGAATTTACAGCCAAGGACGCAATGATGCAGATCAACTCGTTACCTATTCACAGGTTACCACCAAATCCATAGACGTAACAGACGGCACAGAAGATGGCCAGATGCTTTTCGATATTATAGTGAATGGGGCAGTCACTACGGTTCTGAATTTGTACGGCCCAGAGATCGAAATGAACACTACGTTGGTGGATATGAACGCCAACCTAGATGTCAGTGGGACATCTACGCTGACAGGGAATGTGGCAGTTGGTGCTGATATTGTCTTGGGTGCAACCGACAAATTACGGCTAGACGGATCTGCTTCAGGAAATACTTATATAACAGAAGCATCAGCCGATAATGTTCAAATCTTTACTGGTGGGGCATCTCGCTTCGGTGTTTTCGACTCAGGCATATTTATCCCTGCTACGGCTAAAATATACCTAGATAATGGTGGAAACACCTATATCTACGAATCAGCAGGAGATACTATTGACTTGGTAGCTGGTGGCACTACATCACAATCGGTGACTGCCACTGGTACGAGTTTCAACGATCTTGCTATCACCAACGTGGGAAACATAGCTCTCGACAGCGTTTCCTCAGACGGAGCTACAGCACCATGGTTCACGGGTACAGGAAGTGGTGGGGCAACAGAGCTTGCTGACAATGTGACCAACGCTGGTCTATTCGTAAAGAGTACCTATGGCAGTAGTGCTGGGCTGGCAATCGGAACTACTAGTGGTTCTGGCACATATCTGCAGGGTGGTTTTAGTGATGGAAGTGGTACAAAGGAACTCTACCTTCAACCTTATGGGAATCAGGTTATCGTCACGGGTGCCTTGTCCAAGGGATCTGGATCTTTCAGGATTCCCCACCCACTACCCGACAAGAAAAATACGCACGATCTAGTCCACTCATTTGTTGAGGGTCCAAGGGCAGATCTGATTTATAGAGGTTCTGTAGCTCTTTCTGGTGGAAGTGCCAGTATAGACCTAGATGCAGAGGTCGGAATGACGGACGGAACTTGGGAGTTGTTATGCCGTGATCCACAGGTGTTTCTGCAGAACGAATCTGGCTGGTCAGCACTGAAAGGATCAGTGTCAGGTTCAACTCTGATCATCAACTGCAAGGACACAACTAGCAGTGATACAATTAGCTGGATGGTAGTTGCAGAAAGACAGGACGAACACATGAAAGATGCTGGCACTGATTGGACAGATGAAGATGGCCGTCCAATTCTTGAACCACTGAAGCGAACTGGTTGAAAATGGAAGCTGAGATGATGAATTTAGTATCTCTGCTCGCTATACCAGCCGCAGCAGGGGCCGCCTATGGCGGAGTTAAAGCTGGACTAAATGGAACTCGCGAGACGTTGGCCCAGATGGAGCGAATCGTATCGCGACTTGACGAAAAGGTAGATACGCATGGGGAAAGAATTAGCAGAACCGAAGTCGAAATTGCACACCTCAAGTCGCGGACCCGTGATTGAGGGTGCTGACCTCGGAAGTGGGGTCACGTCGGGCAGTAGCAACGGTGCAGTTATTTTAGATGACCGACTGCCACTGAATTTGGAGCAAACCGTAAACCTTCGGAATCTTTATCAGGCTAGAAAGGAGATAGAGGAAAGGATCGGGCTTGCAGAGCAAATGGTTGGAATAAATGGCCGCGAAATTATCGGGGGCCACCTGGGCGATGACAACCCGCACTTGATGCTAAAGCCAGCAATCGTTAGCGCAACAAGCTAATGGCTTCAGCGCAATACGTCCCGCTAAGATTCCAGCCAGGTGTGTGGAAGAATGGTACTTTGTACCAAGCACAGGAACGGTGGTATGACGCCGATCTTATGCGATGGAGCGTAGGTGCGCTTGGCCCTATGGGTGGATGGAGGACGTGGGGCGACTCAACAACTGCCGTCACGGGAGTTCCGAGGACGGCACTTCCTTGGATGGACAACCAGTTCAGGCGGTGGATGGCGGTTGGCACTGCTGCAAAGCTCTATATGTACTCATTCAATGCGACCCTGTCGGACATCACCCCTACTGGTTTTACAGCAGGGCGTACAGATGCCGATCCAAATATTGGGTACGGAAATTCTATATATGGAAAGTCTACATATGGAAATTCACGTCCCGACCTGGGCATACCTGAACCAGCAACAATCTGGAGCATGGACCTATGGGGGGAAGACCTAGTGGGATGCACCCCAGATGATGGAGATGTGTATCAGTGGGACGCTAGTGGGGGAAGCCCCGAAGGCACAAAAGCTGTCAGAATAACCAATTCACCTCAATACGCTATCGCGACTGCTGTTACCAGTGAACGCATTCAGATGGTGTTCGGAGGAACTAGCTCTGGTGGAGCAGAGGCTACTCGCGACAGGCGGAAGGTCTTTTGGTCCGACTCTGAGGACAATACAGATTGGACAGCCTCGGCCACCAATCAGGCAGGGGACCATATTCTTGACACCGAAGGCGACTTGCTCGGCGCGGTAAAGGTGCGAGATCAGTTATTAGTCTTTACGACGATTGACGCCCACACAGCAACATATGTTGGGTTACCCTATGTCTACTCCTTCGACCGCGTAGGGCAAGCGTGTGGCCCAGTAAGTGTCAACGCAGTGGCAGTAGCGGGGCCAACGGCATACTGGATGGGTCGATCCGCACAAGGTTTCTTTATGTATGATGGGTATGTGCGATCAATTCCATGTGATGTTGAAAGTTTTTTGGTTACCAATATCAATCAAGCCCAGGCGTCAAAGGTCGTGGCTTGGCACAACACGCTTTTCAATGAAATCGTTTGGTTCTATCCAGGCGATACAATAGAAGTAGACGCTTATATCAGCTACAACTATCTTGAAAAACACTGGTCTGTAGGGACGATGGCTAGGACAGCGGTAATGAGCCGTGGAATCTTTTTACATCCGATCCTCTTTGATTCATCAGGTAACCCCTACGAACATGAAGTTGGGAATACCTACGCCGACGTGGGCCAAGCGGCAAAGGTTCCATATGTAGAATCTGGGCCAATTCAGCTTGGCGATGGGGATAGAATTTTATCAGCTACGTCACTGATCCCAGATGTTACGGCTCTGGGCGATATTACGACGACTTTCTATACTAGAATGTACCCGACTGACTCTGACACAACGCATGGCCCATATACAATGGCTGCACCGACTTCCGTGAGATTTACGGGTAGGACGTGTAGGATGAAGTGTACTAGCGCGTCTTCTGACGCATGGAACGTGGGTGTTCCACGTCTTGAATTACAGCCTGGGGGACGACGATGAGTGTTAGTGGTCCGACAGGTGGGCGGCGGTTGCGCTTGGCAGAACCGCGAGATGAATACAGTCGGGAATCAATGATATTTGCGAATGTCGCTCTAGAAAGGGCCGATAGGAGCAATTTTAAGCATTTTGAAGACGTAGACTTGGCGAATAAAGAGCGATTAATCCTAGTAAGCGCAAATGGGACGAGATACAGCGTAACAGTTTCAGATGCTGGCGTTTTGGGGACAACAGCCATATGAATTTGACAAAATTAAATGGATTTACAGAAGCGTGGGAGAAAAATAGGGACTACATGGTCACCGCGCTGGAGAAAAGCGGCGATGAATATGATGTAGACGACTTGCTGAACCTAATAAAGGAAGATCAGGCGATTTTCTATCCCGTTAAGAATGGGGCAGCAGTATTTCGAGTGGCCGTATACCCGAAAAAACGGAATCTTCTTCTTTGGCTGATCGGTGGAGAAGTGGGGGAAGGGGTCGCAAAACTTGACGCAGTGATGGAAGCGGCAGAGCTTTTGGCGGAAAAGTATGGCTGCGATGGCATTGAATGCACGGGAAGAAAGGTGTACGAACGGGTGCTAAAACCTTATGGTTATAAGCACGTTGGCGTGGTACTAAAAAAAGACATAGGAGGCTAAGATGTGTGGAGGCGGAGGCGACAACAGTAACCCGATGAAGGAACTAGAGATAACGGGCGCACAAAAGAAAGACCCTGCGTCCGAAGCTCGCGAGTTGCACCTTTGGAACCAGAGCCAGCAATTTGCAGAGACAGATCCCTTTACTTCACAGTACGGGGGTGCTTCTGCTATGCCTGGTCTGTCGGATATGTCACAACGGGGACAGCAATACCTAACTGATTCGATATTAGGAAAAGGTCAGTACGGCCAACAAAATCTTGGTTTCTCTGACTACTCCCGCCCAGAAACTGCTGCCGCCGCATCAACTTATGGGTACACGGCAGGAGCGCAGACAGCACCAGGAGGAGCGCCACCACCACCTTTTGTACCACCAACGCTCCCTACTAACAACAAGCCTAACGCCCCTGATCCTCACGCCCCTCCTTATGACCCTGATGCCCCAGCCGAACCCCAAGGCGATGGCCTGAGTCCTGCTGGTGCTGCCGCAGCAGCAGCTAGTGGATTTGAACGAACTCCTGCGGAGATAGCAGCAGGAGTAGATGCTGGAGGACTTGGTGGCTGGAAAGATAAGAACAGGAGAGAAAGAGAAGCAGTAGCTAGGGCAGCAGCAGCAGCAGCAGCAGCAGCAGCGAATACTGCACCACCATCACCAGAGTTTGGAAACAACTTTGAGATCGAATCAGCTCGCCTGGGCCAAGATCCAAAGTTTATGGCTGGTATGCAACAACAGCCAGCAGGGTTGGCGTCACGGGGAGACTATACGCCAAGCTCTATAGATGGACGGGGTATGCAACAACAGCCAGCAGGGGTCGATCCCTTTGGAAGGGCAGCAGAATTTGGGGGAGGATTAGCAGGAAAAGCTACGGAACCCTCCACCGCAAGGACTACGGCAGCCTCCACACCCACCCGCGCCCCGCAAGGAGGCTTATTGCGTATTGGGGACAAATCGTTGGAACGAGGGGTGGGGATGGACAACATGGAAATGGGAGCGTTGGCTACCCGCCGTTCGCTAGAAGAATTTGCACCCCAGCAGCCCAGCTATAGCAACATTGTCGGCCCAACTGTCGGATCAACGCAGGTGGGTACGACGCCGAGGATTGGAACTAGTGTAGGGAGCTTCAGTCCGTACGGTAGAGCCTTTTCAGTAGGTTCTACCCCGACAACTAGCATAGGCCAGACACCGATCACAAAGACGTCGGATATGTCAGCAAGCGAGATAACGGCTCCAGACGCCACGGGCATACAGGGATTAGGCCCACTAAAGGGGTTGGGCGGTTTTGCTTCTGGGGCGTCAACTAGACACATCCAGACTGGTGTTGGTGATGTTGCTGGACCAGACGTGCTAAAGCCTGAACAGGTGATTGACCCTAATACGGGCGCGACAGTCAACCTCGGTCCCGTTGCGGGAGAGGTAAGCGGAGCGCTTACGGACTATTCTGCCCCGCAGGTCGATGTCGCCGCCCTCGACGACGTAGGTGCAGTTGAAGTTGGTGATCTTGAAGGAGCAAAGGCATTAAAAATGGGCAGCGTAGACCCAACGGCCATAGCTGGCCCACAAGCTGTCGACATCGACCCCCTCACTGGGCAAGCTACTCAGTCTGTAGACGCGGTAGCACCTACAGAATTTGGTGGAGCCTCTTATTTGGGCGGTCCAGCCATTCAAGACTATATGAATCAAGCAGGTGTCGAGGCGCAGGTCGCACAAGCTCGACAAGATTACGAGGAGGCTCTTAATAGAGAAAAATCTCGCCAAGCACAGGTCGGCGCCTTTGGTTCGCGTGGAACGGTAGAAGAATCAGGGCTGATAGGAGATCAGGAGCGGAATATTGCCCAGATTCGTGGTGCGGGATATGACCGTGCCGCACAACTTATGGAGGCCGACACAGGACGCCGCCAGCAAGCAGGGATGCAAGGCCAACAATTAGGGGTGCAAGCTGGACTGGCTGGTCAGGGGTTAGAGGCCCAGAGAAGGGAATCTGATGCGGCGCGCGCACAGCAAGCGGGATTGGCTGGACAGCAACTAGGCGCACAGTCTGCAATGCAAACACAGCAACTGGCACAGCAAGGGAATATTCGCGGTGCCGAACTGGGATTACAGGCTTCTATGCAGGGGCAACAACTAGAAGCTCAACGAAGGCAGGAAAACGCAGCAAGAGCGCAGCAAGTAGGAATGCAGGGTCAGCAGTTGGGTGTGCAATCAGCGATGCAGACTCAGCAACTGGCACAGGCTGGCGACATTCGCGGCGCTGAACTTGGCCTAGAATCGTCAATGCAAGGACAGCAGTTAGAGGCAAGCCGCCGTGAAGCCAATGCTGCGCGGGCGCAACAGGCAGCATTAACGGGGCAGCAGTTGGGTTCTGAGGCTGGGCTACAGAGCCAACAGCTAACACAGCAAGCTCGCATCCAAACGGCCCAGAATGATTTTGCTGTCGCACAGGCCAACCAGGCTGCGTCGATGCAAACTGGGACACAAGAGGCCCAACTTAATGCCGAAAGACAGATGGAGGCAGCCCGTTTAGAACTAGCGGAAGCGCAACAGACGCAAGAACTTAGTGCTGAAGCTGGTATGCAAACCCAAACCTTGGGTTATCAGGCCAGCGCACAGAATGCACAAAACGAGCTACAGGCCGCTCAAGCGAACCTTAATGCGTCCCTACAGACGAATGACAGCCAAGCGCAGCTTAATGCACAGCGTGCGGTACGGAATGCGGAACTTAAAAGCACTCAACTTATGCAGACCCAACAACTACGCAACCAGGCAGGAATGCAGAATAGGGGACTGGAATCCGAAGCGAAAATGCAGAAATCACGGAACCAGATAGAGGTAGCACAAAGCAATATGCAAGCCGCCCTACAAACAGGGAATCAACAGGCTGCAATCAACGCACAGCGCCAACTGTCACAAGCCCAGATGGGGCTGGACGCCGCTTCGCGCAATCAGTCGACCCAACTTCAGGCCGCAGGGATGGGGATGGACGCCCAAGGTCAATTTAGGCAACAGCAACTTGGTGCAGCCCAGCAGTTGGCAGACATTGGTGGTATGCGACAGGGTGCTGCATTCGGTGCAGCCGACCAGTTGAGGGGCATGGGCGCCAATCAGGAACAGGCCGAAAGATTGCAACAGGCTTGGGATTACGAGCAGTGGCTAAGAGGGCAGGAGGGCGGCGCAGAGTCACTTGGCTTGGTTTCGGCCATGATGCCTGGAGGAATCCAGCAGCAATGGCAGCGTAAGCCAGATAGATTTGGCCAGATTCTAGGGGCAGCAACATCCTTGGGTGGAGCGGCTCTGGGTAGTGACATAAGAATGAAAGAAAACATTAGGTATGTTGGCGAGAAGAACGGCCACAAACTTTACGAATTCAATTACCTGGGTGGAGAGCAACGCTACAAGGGTGTAATGGCCCAGGATCTCCTGACAACACGTCCTGACGCGTTGACGAGCCGAAACGGTCTATACTGGGTTGACTATGGCGCACTTGGCCTAGCAATGGAGGCCGTATAATGGTGTACAACCCAGCAGAACAGTGGAGACAGGGGCTGTTGAATCGAAATAGAGGCCAAAACTTGCTTGGAATGAATCTTCCAGCGGGACGCAATACCCTGATAGCTGGAGGCAATAGTAAGATGGGGCCAAACAGTTCTGCTATAAATGCGGCGGGTAATTTTACCAATAGAATCGGAGCGCCCCAGCGCACCCCTCGACGCAGTGTCCAGAATATATTCCAACAACCCCGTGGTGTATCTGATATAACAAGACGCCTAAGTAGCGTCGGGGGTATGCCGCAACCTGATCCGCGTACAAGCAGTGACGCCCTGGGTCTACCAGGTGTACCAGGTGTACCAGGTGTACCAGGTGTCGCCGAAAACATAAACCAACTCGCGGGCGGTATAGGTCGTAAGATTGGAGGGGAACAGTCAGCAGTGGACAACCTCCCCGCTGTAGCCGAAGAAGGCCCACAGAATATACTGGGTAAGGTTGGCGGATTCTTCAAGCGCCCAGGTATGGGCCAGAGCTTGATGACCGCTGGTGCTGCAATGATGAAGGGACGCGATGCACAAGGAAATGCCATCACGGACCCATTTTCCTCCCTTGGTTTTGGGCTAGAAGCGGGACTAGCAAAACATCAAGCCATCAAAGAAGACCGAAGGATTCAAGACGACAGGGCGCAAGATGCAGCCGACAGGAAAATAGCGATTGAGTCTACAGAATTTTTAATGGAAGGCAGATCGAAGGAAGAGCAAGCTGCGATTAAGGCCATTATAGCAACTGGCGACTATAAAGACGCGGTGACTATGGCAGAAACGTATGCGGACGAATCCAGATTGAGTGAGGCGTTTGATCTGCTTGGCGGTCAGTATATAACGGACGCAAATGAATATGAGTTGATTAAGGCGCTGAATCCGACAGAACGTCACGCATGGTTGCTGAACTTCAATGAAAGCGAAAAGGGTGCTGCTTCAAGGGCTGCGGCCTTACAAGAAATACGCCCAGAGTTGTCTGAAGAGGATGCCAAGTTGATTGGCAATAACAAAGAGGCTACAGATAGAATCCTTCAGCGGCCTAGCGGTATGCACATCTTCACAGATGGTAGGGGCCAAGGCCATATCATCAACCTGGACGCACCAGAAGGCGATAGGCTAGGAGAAGGCCCAATCGGTTCTGCTCGGATTGATTTAAGTCGAGAGCAACTTGACCAACAAATAAAGGAAGCAAACCTTTCGGGAATTGAGGATATGTTCTCAAGCATTCAAGACTCGTACCACGCATTAGTTCCACAATTCTATGGATTGCAGGACTATGAGAAGGCGATTGACATCCTAGATAGAACAGTTGAAGAATGGGCAGCAGATCCAGATAAGGGAGAGCCGTTTGTAGGTGTTCTTTCAGACCTCCAAACAGGTGTAGCGAGGTTCTGGGGTAGCGATAGGGCGGCTACTACAGAAGAACTAGATAATATCTTACTAAAACTTGGTATAGGGAATCTTTCAAACTTCAAGGGTGCAATAAGTGAGAAAGAGATGGAACAAGCGTTGCGGGCTGCTGGCACCTTGAAAGAGCTACAGGTTGCCTTGCGGGATATTCTAGGCACTGCGGTTGAGAGACAAGTCAGCGAAATGGAAGACCATAACGTGAATGTCTTGAGATTGGAGGAAAATGGTATTCAAGATTGGGATTACTGGCAAGTTGATGCAGGGAGGTTGATCCAAATGAAAGATACGGCTGATCGGTTGGTAGATTCCGAAGACATAAACTTTGGTCTGACAGATACGAGCATCGAGTCGGTAAACCAGGAAACCAGAGAACGGAATGCGGAGCTTGATGAGGTGGGGATGAACGAGACGCTACGGCGGCAAAGAGATTCTGCTAATAGCTTAGTGAACCCAGGAGGAGGGTGATGCCAAGGGAAACTGATACCGCCCAGAGAATCAGGGAAAGACAAGAGGCCAGCCGAAGCCCCAGCGATACTAGTCAGCAACAACTTGCGATAGGGGATACCCGTAGAGATACGAGCGGCCAATTATGGGAATTGGTCAAGTATGACGAAGGCGGCAACCCAAAGTGGCGCAAGAAAGAGGCTCCTCAGACTGCGGCACAAAAACGTGGAACCCAAGGTTCTGGAGCGTCAGTTCCTCACGGATTTCTCCGCACGGCAGCACAGGGTGCGAGTTTCGGATTTTCCGACGAGGTGGCTGGGCTTCTCAAGGGGTTAGCCCCTGGCGGTCCAAAAGGATTTAAGGCTGGTTACAAAGAAGGCGTTGAGGGCGAACGCGAGAAGCTACACGCTTACCGCGAGCAGAACCCACTAAAAGCACTTGGAGCCGAAGCACTAGGTGGTATAGCGACAGGGTTTGGACTGGCTGGAGGAGCCAGAGCATTGGGTGCAAGAGTCTTGCCAAAAGTGGTAGGTCTAGGTGGAAAGCCGTCAGGAATACTTGGAAAGGTTCCTGGGCTTGGGAGGGGACAGCGCGTCGCACAGCAAACGCGAGCAGCACAGGTAGGAGGTACAGGAGGCGGCGCTGGAACCCGTGCGCTTAGTGCTGCTGGCGTAGGTGCTAGTGAAGGCGCCCTGTACGGAGTGGGCGTAGGAGAAGACAGCCTAAAAGAACGAGCAATAAGTGGGCTGGTTGGCGGTGCTGTAGGAGGTATAGCCGCCCCCTTGATGGTAGGTGGTGTAGCAGCAACCCGTAAAATTAAAGACTTCAGTAAAGATGTTTGGCGCGGTCAGTCTGGTGGCGCAAGAGGATTAAAGAGTCGCCAAGCGAAAACAGATCAGATGTTAGCAGAATCGTTAATGCGAGAAGCCCCAGAAAAATTTATCCAAGGGGGTGAGAGTTTTGTCGCAAGGATGCAAGCTATCGTAGCTAGTGGATCAAAGGCAAAGAATCCAGCTACAGGAAAATTTTATACAAAACTAGAGAAAGAAGCTGCCAGGAAAGCATTAAAAGACATTGGAGAATCTGGCGATTCCCCGATTGTTGCTGGCCTATTAGCAAGGGCGGATGAAGCGGCCCAACGAGAAGCACAGCCTGGAAATGTTTCGAGGTTATTGGGTGATGCAACTGACGATTTTGCAGAAACTACTGCGGCTATCAGTAAATTTGGTGGCGATGAGGTAGCTCCATTAAAGAGTCTCTTGGATTCGGGAAGTCGTTCGGTTCCCCTTAGTGGCTCCTTGGAAGACCTGTCCCGTGCCGCAAATACAAAATCTGTCGGAAGTGCCAAGAAGAATCTAGAAGCGCTAGAAGTTGTTCGGAAGCAGCAAGCCTCACAAGACTACGCAGACTTCTACAAAGCTGTCGATGACTGGGATGACATCCTGGCAGATCCTACTGGGCTGCCAGGAAGCCCCAGGTCGGGTACAAGGTCTGGCTACCAGTCAGTTATGTCAGATATAAACAGAATGGTTGATGCGGAACCAATGCTTTTCGATATAATAGAAGAAGCCTTTAAGAGTAAGTCAGTGGCAGCGACAATAAAGAAAAGGATTCGTGGGGGAAAGGGTCCAAGGGGGACCGCTCGAAATCTCAAGAAACTCTTAGATGATCCCCTGGGCAATGGTCCCGAAGATATGGACAAGTTCAGGAGGGCCTTGAAGAAGGCTGAATCTACCGCAGCCAAGTCAGATGACTGGGATCTGGCAAATGCTATGAGGGACTTAGCCGATGAAGTAGATGGAGCTATTTCTAAGCATTCTAAGAAATATGAGGCCGCACGCGGTAACTTTAGAGTTAAGAGCCGTAAGCTGGATTCGTACCAAAAAGGTACAGAGAATTACGCCAATCAAGCAGACTTGAAGAATGCCCACGATAATGCGTGGGTAACCTCTAAAGACAAAGGCGCGGGCTTCACAAAGGAGCAGAAGGACGCCATTCAAGCAGAGTTCAGGCAAGGCCGATTGGATAAGATAGCAGACGATGCAGCGGGTATGATGCCTGGCGACACAAGCGGCGCGGCTGCGACTGATTTCGTAGAAAGGCAGTTTAGAATGCTGTTTGATGGTGTAGACGCACCATTCGCATCAGTGAGGGGAACTACTAAGGCCCAAAAAGAGGCGCAGAAAAAGATACTTGATCAAGCTAAAGCCAACTTGAGGTCACGGTCTTCTCAGGCGAAAACGAACAAACGGGTAGATAATGCCAAGGGGACCGATGTAACGAAAGAAACGGCAGAAGTCTCTGGTGCCGTCCCCGCGACTGCTGGCTTGTATGGGCTGGCTGGTCAGTTTGGTGCGATGGGAAGGACGGGCATCATGTCGATGATCTACGGCGCTGGGGCGCAACGAAAATATGCACAGAATCTCGCAAGACGCTTACGACAAAAAGAGTCGCGTGGCCTCTTGGATATGGCAGAAACCGTCAAGCGGACAGAGCGCAAAAAAGTGACAGGGCTGCTTGGGGAGCGCGGCGTAGCTGCGGGCGGTGCTATGCTGCCTCAAGGATACCCAACGGCAGACTTCTCAGCGACATTACAAGGCGAGCGACGATACCGATAATTAAATAATAACTTACTGTGGTGTGTTGGATGATAAAACAAATCTTATTAGACGAAAAAGGAAAGCTCTCCGCAGCGAGGTTGTTGTTGGTGTGCTGCCTCATATTTACGGGCATCTTGATAGCCTTTGACTCAATTCTCTGGGCAACCGTCCCGAACGCGGCCTACGCCCTCTTGGGTACAATTTTTACTGGGCTACTAATGTGGGCTGCTGGTCCCAGGATCGCGCAGTATTTGGGGCCGCAGATCGGTGCGGTAGTAAGTGGGATCGGCGCGTCACTAGCCCGTGAACCCAAGCGGCCAGACGTATTAGATAGCTCGCCTGGGTTTCGTGATGACGAAAGGTGAGTGGGTCGCAGTATGTGGGGAGGCACTTTACGCCAAGGGGATAGCACACTTCCATCCCCTAGAAATTGCTGATGTTGGGCGCGAAGCCTTTGCAATCTCTGACCGTACGCACAAGCCTAGATGGAAAGTCGCACTCAAGGCTCCCAGCCTAGAACTGATACCTAGCGCGCTCATGCTATGTGAGTTGCTTTGTGAGCTAAGAGAGGCTGACCCTTTTGGTCCCGTCCTTGTCAATTCATGGTACAGAGACAGGCTTTACAACTACAGCATTGGTGGCGTCGCGAGGTCTAT
>Ga0302132_10001651_pt1 | contig 12887 bp, 10 predicted proteins | sample CB9_321_MG_FD_203113 | JGI IMG/M metagenome (GOLD analysis project Ga0302132, IMG submission 203113) | Marine microbial communities from Western Arctic Ocean, Canada - CB9_32.1 | ecosystem: Environmental > Aquatic > Marine > Oceanic | place: Canada: Western Arctic Ocean | collected 2017-09-19
GCTTATATATATTCCGTCCACACAGCGGTGGGGGTAGAATTTGAGGTATGAAAAACATTCTCTACACAATCATTCTCTCTTTCTTGTTTTCATCTAGTGTGTTTGCTGATTTCCAAGCGGGTGTGGATGCTTATAAAGCGGGTGATTATGCGACTGCTTATAAAGAATTTAAAGCTGCTGCTGAACAGGGAGATGTTGCTGCACAGAGCGATCTTGGTAAGTTGTATTACAGAGGAAAAGGTGTCGCTCAAGATTATAAAGAAGCAGCGAAGTGGTTTCGCTTAGCTGCTGAACAAGGGTATGTTAAAGCACAGTTTAATCTTGCACTGTTACACAAAAGAGGAAAAGGTGTCACTCAAGATTATAAAGAAGCAGCAAAGTGGTATCGCTTAGCTGCTGAACAAGGAGATGCTTTAGCACAGTACAGTCTTGGTAAGTTGTATTACAGAGGAAAAGGTGTCACTCAAGATTATAAAGAAGCAGCAAAGTGGTATCGCTTAGCTGCTGAACAAGGAAGTACTAAAGCACAGCTCAATCTTGCACTGTTACACAAAAGAGGAAAAGGTGTCACTCAAGATTATAAAGAAGCAGCGAAGTGGTTTCGCTTAGCTGCTGAACAAGGAGATGTTAAAGGACAGTACAGTCTTGGTTTGATTTACGGAGAAGGAATAAGTGTCATAAAAAACTATGTTATTGCACTTATGTGGATCAACATTGCTACTAGTAACGGATACGAAGACGCAAAGAAAGTCAGAGATCTTATAGCAGGACAAATGACAGCTGAACAAATTGCAAAAGCACAACAACTTGCTCGTGAATGTATTAAAAAGAATTATAAGAACTGTGTTAACTCTTCATTAAATATTGAAAAAGCACCAAATAAAACTACAGATAAGGCTGTTGAAACTATAAAAACCAAAGGTAGTGTGTCTGCTGATTTTCAAGTGGGTGTGGATGCTTATGAAGCAGGTGATTATGCGATTGCTTATAAAGAATTTAAAGTTGCTGCTGAGCAGGGAGATGCTATTGCACAGAACAATCTTGGTTACATGTACCAAAATGGACAAGGTGTCGCTCAAGATTATAAAGAAGTAGTAAAGTGGTATCGATTAGCTGGAGAACAGGGATATGCTAGAGCCCAGAACAATCTTGGTTACATGTACCAAAATGGACAAGGTGTCGCTCAAGATTATAAAGAAGCAGCGAAGTGGTATCGCTTAGCAGGTGAACAGGGACATGCTGAAGCGCAGTTCAATCTTGGTGGAATGTACGTAAAAGGACAAGGTGTTACTCAAGATTATCAAGAAGCAGTAAAGTGGTGGAGATTGGCTGCTGAACAGGGATATGCTAGTGCACAGTTTAATCTTGGTGGAATGTACGGAGAAGGAATAAGTGTCATACAAAACTATGTTATCGCGCATATGTGGTTCAACATTGCTGCTAGCAACGGATATGAAAGTGCAAAGAAAGGTATAGATATTGTAGAAAGTAGAATGTCATCAGAACAAATCGCAGAAGCACAAAAACTTGCTCGTGAGTGTATTAAAAAGAATTACAAAGACTGCGGTTAACTCATGAAAAACATTCTCTACACAATCATTCTCTCTTTCTTGTTTTCACATTATAATACTAATGCTTGAGGAACTTCTTCATTAGAAGATTTATGGAATCACTTATGGGATGGAAAATTTATTCTTGGTTTTTTTTACTAGTAGTAGTTGCCGGTTACACAGAAGCTCTTATAACCGAACCGAAAACCATATTATTTTCTCTCGATTTAATAGTTACTATTAATGGTTTAGCTGGTCTTTTTGCATATGCCTATAAAATGAAACTAGTGTCGGCGAATTTTTGGAAGATCTGTTTTGTGTTGAATGTAATGTGGGACCTTATATACAATACTATTTTACAAGATATAACTCTCCCCCTTGTTGAAGTACTACTTGTTGTTGCAGTATGTCTTCCTATTTATGTTGCTTTATACTTATTAGGATTCAAATCAGCGAATCTATGGAAAACAGAAAAATAATCTATCTGTATGCCACACGTGACACATTTATGTCACACCCCTTTTACAACTAAAGTACTACTACTTACTCCCTTCCATCCTGTACTCGCTTCATTAGAGCCGATTCTTAACTGTTTACTTTTTTGTACCACCCATTGGTACCTATCACTTTTAAACCGATATATACGCCCCAAATCATCGTAAACCGTGTTTTATATATTCCGTCCACACAGCGGTGGAGGTAGAATCTTAGTTCTATGTCAGGATTTATTTACATCATGTCTAATCGATCATTCAGCGATGGTCGTATTAAGATTGGTAAAAGCGATCGCGATCCTGATACGCATAGAAAGGATGAATTAGATACAACAGGTGTCCCAGAACCCTTCTTTGTTGAATATTTTGCGTTTGTAGAGGACCACCACTCCTTAGAAAGACAAGTGCATAGTAAATTGGATAGTCAAAGACCAAATAAAAATAGAGAGTTCTTTACTGCCTCAATACCTGAAGCTATTAATAGCATTCGTGAACTGGCAGGAGACAATATTAAGTACGAAGAAGTTAATTATAAATCACCTGAAGAAATCAAAGCAGAGGAAGAAAGAATACTAAAAGAACGTGAAGATCAGGAAAGAATAGAGAGAAAAGAGGAAGAAAATAAACAGAAAATGAAAGATTTGCAAAAAAGAGAGAAAATAAGAAAAGAGAGTATGAATACCTACTCACACGTTATGCCAACCATGCAAGAAGAAGCTGCGCGTAAAATTGATGAAGTATTCAAAAATGCTGAGAAATAACTCTCAATAAAAGCACTTTGTTAGCAAAACGCTATTTTGACTAAATTCAGTCAAACAGACAAAACACTTAAACCCTTTAAAAATGGCGGAGAGGGAGGGATTCGAACCCTCGAAGCCTGCGAAGGCTTGTCGGTTTTCAAGACCGGTGCATTCAACCACTCTGCCACCTCTCCAGCTTTAGGGCGTGAGGATACAACATCATTAACATTCCTGAAAGACAGAATAGAAATTATAGATCTGTTATAATTCAACAAATTTAACCGAAACTTAACTTGAAATTAAGCTGTCAAAGCATTGCATAGTAAATATAGTTAATTTAACGAGGTGAAATATTAATATGAATCAATCAACTAATACAGTTGTCCGTCGAGGTCGTCCGACAGAAGCAGTATTCGCAACAAACAAACTCATACGCAATACCTACACGCTATTGTCTATGACATTGTTATTTAGTGCGGCAACTGCTGGAATATCAATGGCCTATAATTTTCCACATCCTGGAATGATAATTACGTTAGTGGGTTATTTTGGATTATTATTTCTGACCGCAAAACTAAAAAATAGTGCCTGGGGTATCGCATCTGTTTTTGCCCTCACTGGCTTCATGGGTTTGACATTAGGTCCAATTATAAATCTCTATGTTCATACTTTTGCAAATGGAACAGAACTGGTTATGACTGCGCTTGGTGGGACTGGTGCAATTTTTGTCGGTCTTTCAGCGTACGCGCTAAGCACCAGAAAAGACTTTAGTTTTATGGGTGGTTTCATTATGGTGGGTATATTAGTTGCCTTTTTAGCTGGTATCGGCGCATTGATTTTTAACCTACCTACTTTATCACTAGCAGTTTCAGGAATGTTTGTACTCTTAATGTCTGGATTTATTCTCTACCAAACAAGCGCAATGATTCATGGTGGTGAAACAAATTACATCATGGCAACCGTTGGGCTTTATGTGACAATTTATAATCTTTTCCTAAGTCTACTGCATCTGCTTGCCGTATTTAGTGGTAGAGACTAAGAAGTTTTCATTTAAAATCATTAAAAACCCGGCAGATGTCGGGTTTTTTTTAAAAAAGTATGAATCCATGAAATTATCTATTAATCATGATAATATCGCCGCTTTTTTTAGCACAAGAATAATTCATTCTAGTTAGTAAATTCCAGTTTAGGGGGTCATGCGATGAAAATCGGCGTGCCAAATGAGGTACACACAGGTGAAAAACGGGTTGCAACAACACCTGAGGTTATAAAATTCTTACAAAAACTCGGCTATACCATCGCAGTCGAATCTGGTGCAGGTGCTAAAGCAAACTTCTCAGATGAATCTTATCGTCAATCCGGTGCTGAAATCATTAATAATACCAAATCGCTTTGGGAATCATCGAACATCATTCTAAAAGTTCGTGCACCAGAATTACATCCAGACCTTAATATAGATGAATCCGATCTTCTAAAAGAAGGTCAAACACTGATTAGTTTTATTTGGCCTGCTCAAAATGAGTCCCTAATACAAAAACTTGCCGAAAAAAATATTAATGTTTTAGCTATGGACAGTATTCCGCGTATTTCAAGAGCGCAAAAAATGGACGCATTAAGTTCCATGGCTAACATTGCTGGTTATCGAGCCGTCGTTGAGGCATCGTATCATTTTGGTCGTTTCTTCACTGGCCAAATTACCGCAGCTGGTAAAGTCCCTCCTGCCAAGGTATTGGTTATTGGTGCGGGTGTAGCAGGTCTTGCTGCAATTGCTGCTGCTAATAGTCTTGGTGCAATTGTTCGCTCTTTTGATACTCGGCCAGAGGTAAAAGAACAAGTTGAAAGTATGGGGGCAAACTTTCTATTACTTGATTTTGAGGAAGATGGCAGTGGTGCAGGTGGTTATGCTAAAACAATGAGTGACGAATTTATTGCTGCCGAAATGTCACTCTTTGCTGAACAGGCAAAAGATGTCGATATTATTATTACAACCGCACTAATACCGGGTAAACCTGCCCCTAAATTAATTACGAAAGACATGGTCAGCTCAATGAAAGATGGCAGTGTAATAGTTGACCTTGCAGCAGAACAAGGCGGTAACTGCGAATTAACTCTTCCGCATGATGTTAATGTTACTGATAACGGAGTAACAATAATTGGCTACAGTGATTTACCCAGTCGATTACCCACACAATCAAGTCAACTCTACGGTACAAATCTAAGGCATTTACTCACTGATATGACACCTGAGAAAGATGGTCAAATGATTATTGATATGGAAGATGAAGCCATAAGAGGGGCAACTGTAATTAAAGAAGGTCAAATTACATGGCCTCCCCCACCACCAAAATTATCAGCAACACCAGCAGTAAAACAAGCAGAATCTGTCCCTGTTGTTACTGAAGAACCGAAAAAACCGACTCTATTGAGGCAATCTTTACCATTAATTATCGGCGGGCTTATTTTATATGCCCTTGGTTCGGTGGCTCCCTCATCGTTTATGACGCACTTTACTGTTTTTGTTTTGTCATGTTTTATTGGTTATATGGTGATATGGAATGTAACAGCATCTCTGCATACACCTCTAATGAGCGTCACAAATGCAGTAAGTAGCATTATTATTATCGGCGCGTTAGTACAAATTTCTTCATCGGATACCTTGCTAGCTGGGCTCGCTGCTTTTGGCATCCTTATCACCAGCATCAATATCGCAGGTGGCTTTGCAGTTACCAAGCGCATGTTAGATATGTTCAGGAGATAAGGAGAACGATATGTCAGCAGAATTGGTAACCGTTTCGTATATTGGGGCAATTATTTTATTCATCCTAACCTTGGGTGGATTAAGTCATCAGGAAACAGCCCGTAAAGGTAATCTCTACGGCATGATCGGTATGACGATGGCTGTTTTAGCGACAATTTTTGGTCCGCAAGTTACAAGTAATACCCATCTTATTGTTATTGCTATGTTAGTTGGTGGTTCGGTAGGGATTACACTTGCTAAGAAAGTTGAAATGACACAAATGCCTGAATTGGTTGCCATTCTCCATAGCTTGGTTGGCATAGCTGCCGTCTTGGTAGGTTATGTAAATTTTATGGGTGGTTCAGGGCTCACTGGGATCGAAAAGTCCATTCATGAAGTTGAAATATATGTCGGCGTTCTTATCGGTGCTATCACATTTTCTGGTTCCGTCATTGCATTTTGCAAGTTGAGCGGAAAAATTAGTGGCTCACCGTTGATGTTACCTGCTCGTCATTGGCTAAATTTGGGCTTACTCATTTCTAGTATCTACTTCGGTTATGATTTTGTTCATCAAGGACATGTCGGCGGTGATCAGATGATTCCATTAATGATCATGACCGGTATTGCTCTACTTTTTGGTATTCATATGGTGATGGCAATTGGTGGTGCGGATATGCCAGTTGTGGTTTCAATGTTGAACAGTTATTCCGGATGGGCTGCATCCGCAACGGGTTTTATGTTATCCAATGATTTATTAATCGTGGTTGGAGCCTTGGTTGGTAGTAGTGGTGCTATCTTGAGCTTCATCATGTGTCGCGCAATGAATCGTAATTTTATTTCAGTTATCGCCGGGGGATTTGGTACTGGTACAGGCGCTGTTGCAACTGGTACAGTTGAAGATCAAGGTGAAGTAGTTTCTATCGAAACTCATGAAGTCGCTAGTCTTTTAGAAAACGCGAAAGAGATTATGATAATTCCTGGTTATGGAATGGCGGTTGCGCAAGCTCAACATACCGTAAATGAAATTACAAAAACTTTACGTGATAAAAAAATAAATGTTAGATTTGGTATTCATCCTGTTGCTGGTCGTATGCCAGGTCATATGAATGTTTTACTTGCAGAAGCTAAAGTGCCCTACGATATTGTTTTTGAGATGGATGAAATAAACGACGACTTTCCAACAACAGATGTTTCAATAATTATTGGAGCAAATGATATTGTGAATCCATCTGCCCAAGATGACCCTAATAGTCCAATTGCAGGAATGCCAGTACTCGAATGTTGGAAAGGAACAACAACGATTGTTTTAAAAAGAAGTATGGCAACGGGCTATGCAGGTGTACAAAACCCACTTTTCTTTAAAGAAAATACACGCATGTACTTTGGTGATGCTAAAGAAACTCTTGATGCTGTTTTAAAAGAATTACAATAAGTATTAACTGGAATATTTCAAGGTTAAGGTTTTTTGATAATTGATTCATTAGACATGTATTGTCGTAATACGTCTGGAATAATAATATCGCCATTTTTTGTCTGATAATTTTCCATAACAGCTATTAAAGTCCTACCAACAGCAAGACCCGATCCATTTAATGTATGTAATAACTCTATTTTATTAGTCTTTGAGTTGCGCCACCGAGCTTTCATTCGACGAGCCTGAAATGACTCGAAATTACTACAAGATGATATTTCTCTATACGTATTTTGGCTAGGTAGCCATACTTCAATATCATAGGTTTTAGCAGCAGCAAAGCCTAAATCACCCGCACATAAAGTAACAACGCGATAAGAAAGATTTAATTTCTTAAGAATTATCTCAGCATTTAATGTTAATTCTTCTAATACATTATAAGAATTTTCAGGCCGAACAATCTGAACTAATTCAACTTTCTCAAATTGATGCTGCCTAATCATGCCCCGTGTATCTTTTCCATAGGAGCCTGCTTCACTACGAAAACATGGTGAATGACAAACAAATTTTAATGGTAGTTCTGTATCATTAATAATTTTATCTTTAACAATATTTGTAACTGGTATTTCAGCAGTTGGAATTAAATAAAAATCCTGATCTTTAATATGAAAAAGGTCTTCTTTGAATTTCGGAAGTTGTCCTGTATTAGTGCAGCTATCAGCATTGACGAGGTAAGGGACATTAACCTCTTGGTATCCATGTTCAGAAATATGTATATCCAGCATAAATTGAATTAATGCGCGATGTAAACGAGCGATCTGGCCTTTCATAACAACAAAGCGAGAACTTGTTATTTGTGTTGCTGAGTCAAAATCAATTTGTTCTAAAGACTCACCAAGATCAACATGATCATTTATTTTAAAATCAAAACTTGGTTTTTCACCCCATTCTCTTATTGGTTGATTATCTTCATCAGTACTACCTTCCGGCACAGATTCGTGCGGTATGTTGGGAATTACAATTATTAACTCATTTAATTCTTGTTGAATAGCAGTTAATTCTTCCTCATTTTTCTCTAGTTGATTCTTGTTTGATGCAACCTTTTCGAGAAGATTTTCTGTGTCTTCGCCTTTTGCTTTCATTTCTCCTATTTCTTTCGAAATGAGATTGCGATCAGCCTGGAGTTTCTCGGTTTTAATCTGGATCGTTTTACGTTTGTCTTCAATTTTTTGAATTTTATTTGTATCTATTGAGACACCGCGCTTATCCAACGCTTTTGCAATAGAATTCAATTCATTTCTTATTAATTGCGGATCTAACATTATAAAAAAATACCTAATATATTTGTCGCGATAAATTCATTCCTAACCAACATCCAGCAATGCAAAGTGTAACACTAAATAAAATATTCAATCCGGCTTTTAAGATTTCACCCGATTCAATTAGATTTATAGTTTCAATTGAAAATGTTGAAAATGTAGTGAAAGCGCCTAGCAAACCAATTGTGATTCCTGCGCGTAACTCTTCACTAATATTTGCTCTTTCAATCATCAGAATGTAAACACTTCCCATTATGAATGATCCAAGTATATTTACGGCTAATGTACCGTATGGAAAACTTCTTCCTAATAATAAATAAATTCCATTCGACATACCGTATCTACATAACGAGCCTGCAGCGCCACCTATTGCTATAGATATTATACTCATCATAATTTTATTTATTGGCCAGCTTATCTCGCTCTCTTAAAATCGCTAGTTTTTCCGCAATTTTAATTTCCAATCCTCTATTAACGGGATGATAATATTCTCTTGGTTTCATATCTTCTGGAAAATAATTTTCGCCTGCTGCATAAGCATCAGCTTCATTATGCGCATATCGATAATCCTTCCCATAGTCTAGCTCTTTCATGAGTCTTGTTGGGGCGTTACGTAAATGAAGAGGTACATCCAGCGATCCTAATTCTTTAGCATCTTTCGTTGCTAAATTAAATGCCTTGTAAACAGCGTTACTTTTGGCAGCACAGGCAAGATATATGATGGCTTGTGCTATTGCTAGCTCACCCTCTGGCGAACCTAAACGTTCCTGTGTTTCCCATGCATCTAGTGCCAGTCTGATACCTCTGGGGTCAGCATTACCAATATCTTCAGACGCCATTCGAACAACGCGTCGAATAATATAAAAAGGGTCACACCCTCCGTCAATCATTCTCACAAACCAATAAAGAGATGCATCTGGGTTTGAGCCTCTTACAGCTTTATGTAAAGCAGAGATTTGATCATAAAATGCTTCGCCACTCTTATCAAAACGCCTTAACGATCCATCTTTTAATACATCGCTAATTAGCTCTTGCGTGACTATTTTGTTTTCAGCAAAATCGGATATAATTTCTAATAAATTAAGTGCTCGTCGTGCATCGCCATCTGCAACTTTTGATAATTTCAGCAATGCATTCTCATCTATTTTCAATTCATGTTTTGATAATCCATTCACATTGTCAGTTAAGGCTTGATTAAGAATTTCATTTATTTCTTTTTCCGATAATGATTTTAAAACATAAACTCGTAATCTGGATAATAGTGCATTATTAAGTTCAAACGATGGATTTTCTGTTGTCGCACCAATAAACACAATTGTGCCATCTTCAACATAAGGTAAAAATGCGTCTTGTTGTGTTTTATTAAATCGATGAGCTTCGTCGACGAACAGTATTGTATCTTGATTGTAAACATCTCTGTATTGATGTGCTTTGTCAATAGCTGTTCGTATATCTTTTACGCCACTTAAGACAGCAGAAAGAGTAAGGAATTGAGCATTACATGATTTAGAAATTAATCTTGCTAATGTTGTTTTTCCAGTACCAGGAGGGCCCCAAAAGATCATTGAGTGCAAACTTCCTTGTTCAATGGCTTGTCTCAGAGGTTTTCCACTGCCTAAAATATGTTTTTGTCCAATATATGATTCGATAGATTCAGGACGCATTCTATCGGCAAGTGGTCGATAATCATTTATTTTCATTATAAATTAATAGATTATATATTTTAGTGGCTAAAATAATTATTTTCTTTCATCAAAAATATCAACATTATTTGGAACTTCAAAATTAAAAATACTTGATGATAAGGTGATATTTTTTTTAAAATTAGCAAAATCAATACGGGTAGTTTGCTCCAGATTATCAATTATTATCATCATTCCTAATTTGTCTCCATCAAAGCCCATTTTTATATTTTTATATTGAGCCTCAAGATTTTTTGGTGTTAATTCTATCCAATCATAACCATCTATAACTCCCATGTTTACCTGAACAAAATGTTCTCGAATAGATTTATTCCCTAAAATAATTCCGGCAGGTGTTTCATCAATTCTATTATCAATATGTTTTACCGTAACTTGCTCTAAATCTTCATCAAAGATCCATAGTATGCTGCCATTAGAAATTATTTTTTGAGAATATGGTTTTTGATAATGCCAATAAAATTTTTCTGGCGGTTGAAGGTATAATACTCCTTCTGTTTTTTCTAATTCTTCACCATTTTCATTCATTAATATTTGAATGAAACTAACCTCTAATGATTCGAGGTTTTTTAAAAAAGTTTGTAATGGATCATTTAGGTTCTCAGTATTGCTTGGCGCTATAGAAAAAAAATATATAAAAATAAATAATATTAATTTTAGCTTAGTCATATTATTCATTTGTTGGTGGAATTAGTATTTCTCGACTGCCGTTTGATTCAAGAGGCCCCACTAAACCGCTTTTTTCCATTTCTTCAACTATTCTTGCTGCACGGTTATAACCAACCTTTAGTCTTCTCTGTATATAAGAGATTGATGGTTTGCGTGTTTCTATAACAATGCGAACAGCTTCATCATAGAGAGGGTCCATCTCTTCGGTTGGGGTATCTAATCCTGGTATCGCTTCAGCGCCGCCCTCGTTAGGTCCGCGAAGTATATCCTCATTATACTCAGGCCTACCAAGCGATTTTAAATTACCAACAACCTTGTGTACTTCTTCGTCAGAAACAAATGCGCCATGAACACGCTCAGGATTACTGGTGCCGGCCGGTAAGAACAACATATCACCATGACCTAGTAATTGTTCTGCCCCCATTTGATCAAGGATTGTTCTTGAATCAACTTTTGATGAAACTTGAAATGCAATACGACATGGTATATTAGCTTTAATTAAGCCTGTAATCACATCAACTGAAGGGCGTTGCGTTGCTAAGATTAAATGAATTCCGGCTGCTCTAGCTTTTTGAGCTAGTCGAGCAATTAATTCCTCTACTTTCTTGCCCGTAGTCATCATCATATCTGCTAACTCATCAATAACAACAACTATGAAAGGTAATTTTTCTAAATAAGGAATTTCTTCTTCATCAGTTAAGGGAATATAAAATGGATCAGAAATTGGCTGTCCTTTATCTATTGCTTCAGTAACTTTACGGTTATAGCCGCTTATGTTACGAACACCAAGTTTTGCCATAAGTTTATAACGTCTTTCCATTTCGGCAACACACCAACGTAAGGCATTTGCCGCTTCCTTCATATCGGTAACCACTGGTGATAATAAATTAGGAATTCCTTCGTATACTGATAATTCAAGCATTTTAGGATCAATCATTATCATCCGCACTTCTGATGCAGTTGATTTGTAAAGTAAGCTTAGTATCATTGCATTTAATGCGACTGATTTTCCTGATCCCGTCGTGCCAGCAACCAATAAATGAGGCATCTTATCTAAATCTGTTACAACGGGTACTCCACTTATATTTTTTCCTAAAGCTAGAGCTAATGGTGAACTAATTGATTCATACTGATTGGTATTTAAGATTTCGCCCAAAGTAACTAATTCACGATTTTCATTTGGAATTTCAAGTCCTATATATGGCTTACCTGGTATTACGTCAACTATACGTACACTTACAACCGCAAGTGAACGAGCCAAATCTTTTGAAAGATTAATAATTTGATTGCCTTTTATTCCTGGGGCAGGATCTAATTCAAAACGTGTGATAACTGGTCCTGGATGGACTGCTACAACTTTCACATCTACACCAAAATCTTTTAATTTTAATTCAACTTGTCTTGACATTGCTTCAAGCGTTTCTTTTGAGTATTGTCCTATTGAAGCTACAGGTTTATCTAATAGATTTAATGGTGGAAGAGCTGTTTCTATTGCGGGTTCAAATAAATTCTCCTGCTTTTCCATAATAGAGCGAATACTTGGTTTTAAATCTGAAATAATAGGCTCAATTTTAACTGGATCGCGTTGCTCAACAATGTCCTGCTCAATTTTAAAAACAGTACCTCTATCTTTACGAGCTCGTCGTCCTTCAATAAAATCATTGAGTGAAGATAAATTATTACGAAATTTGGTGATTGTATTTAAAGCAAACTTCCCAACCGAGTCTACTGCCAAAAGCCAAGAAAGGCCTGTATATAGAGTTAACCCTATCATAAACAGTGCTAGCATTATTAGTGTACTACCATCAAGCCCTGTTAATTTTAACAATACTGGCCCTACCGTATAACCTATAATACCCCCTGCTCCTCTAATTTCAGAAGGTAGCCAGGTATTTGCGTTAAAGTGCATCCATAAAATTCCACAACCCCCAACAAATAACAGTAATACACCTATTAAATGAATTGAAAATATAAAATGATCAAAAGTTTTTTGATTTAAACGTGTTTGATACAATCTCCATCCACTCATTAAGAAAAGAAAAGGGATTAAATAACCGAAATAGCCAAATACTGATAACAAAAAATCAGCAATATATGCGCCCACAGCTCCCGCATGATTTTGAATGACAGTATTACTGACGGAAGAAGACCATGCCGAATCATCTGCATTGAATGAAAATAGTGAAATTAGCAAATATAAGGCAAAAACGAGTGACGCGAAGACCAATACTTCTCTGATATTTTTCACTACTTTGTCAGATACGGGG
>Ga0302132_10001652_pt1 | contig 12887 bp, 11 predicted proteins | sample CB9_321_MG_FD_203113 | JGI IMG/M metagenome (GOLD analysis project Ga0302132, IMG submission 203113) | Marine microbial communities from Western Arctic Ocean, Canada - CB9_32.1 | ecosystem: Environmental > Aquatic > Marine > Oceanic | place: Canada: Western Arctic Ocean | collected 2017-09-19
CAAGAGAATCATCGATGTATATCCCTATGCTAGTTTTAGGGATAGGTTATTTTATTCAGTTAATCGCAGTTCAAATATTCTATAAAAAAACTGCCATTGAAGTATAGGTATCAATCTATAGGGGTCTTGCAAAGAAGCTTTCACAGGCTGCATTATCATAGCAACAACCTGTGCCACTCATGCTTGATGTTAAATCGTATTTTGTGACGAGGTTTTGAAATTCTTTAGAGCAATATTGAGAGCCCTTGTCAGAATGAATCAATACTCCTTTGGGCATGCCTCGTTTGAACATTGCCATATGGAGTGCATCACAGACTAATTGAGCTTTCATGCGCTTATTAATTGACCAGCCAACAACCATTCTTGAATATAAATCAACAATCACACATAGGTAGAGCCATCCTTCCTGTGTGCGTAGGTAGGTGACCTAGATTATCAGATATTACCTTGTAGGTCTCATCTGACTCTAAAGCGAGTTTAACTGCCTCACGCTTGAACTCTCCTGTGTGCCTTGTACGTGTCATTTTTTATTCCTCTATTCTGGGTTGGTGATTGTCCCAAATTGGAGGGGTAGGTCACTTATCCTCCGCTTTCACATCAGGGATTATTGGTGCCATAGTTTTAGTTGGTGCCCAAGTGCTTATTCTGGGCGTTGCTACTGATTATCCCCTTTTGTGGAAAACGTTGGTTTATCAGAGGCTCCATCATTGGTTTGGCGGTCATTTTATTTAATTTCCTAGTTTTGATGCCACTGTCGGGTAGAGGATATTTTGCCGTAGATGCAGGATGGGTCGTATTTTTTAGCAATATTGGTTTTAATTATCTTTGGGGAATTGTGGCTGCCTTGTGGTACAAAACAGTTCAGTCTTAAGCGTCCGAGATCAATGCTCCCGCGTTGCCCTAAAATGAATATCTGGATAGCGCTCTTCTGTTAATTGCAAATTCACACGCGTCGGCGCAATATAACTTAAATGATTACCTCCATCTAAGGCGAGGTTTGTTGAGTTTTTGCGTTTAAATTCTTCTAACATTTTCTCATCTTCGCACTCTACCCAACGTGCAGAGTGCACGTTCACTGCCTCATAGGAGCATTTAACGGCGTATTCATTTTCTAGACGATGAGCAACGACTTCAAACTGCAAAACTCCCACAGCACCTAATATTAACTCGTTACTGTCCAGAGGTCGGAATACTTGCGTTGCACCCTCTTCGGATAATTGAATCAATCCTTTTTGTAACGCCTTCATTTTAAGCGGGTCTTTCAAACGAACACGTCTGAATAGCTCAGGTGCAAAGTTAGGAATTCCCGTGTACTTTAATTTTTCGCCACTGGTAAAGGTATCACCAATCTGTATGGTTCCATGATTATGTAAACCAATAATGTCTCCAGAATAAGCCTCCTCAACAGAATCACGGCTGCCCGCCATAAAAGTCAAGGCATTGGCGATTTGAATATTTTTTGCAAGGCGCACCTGATACATTTTCATACCCTGTGTGTACTTGCCAGAGCAAATGCGCATAAAAGCAATGCGATCTCGGTGCTGCGGGTCCATATTTGCCTGAATTTTAAAAACAAATCCTGAAAATTTTTCTTCTGTAGGGTCAATCACTCTGACATCTGTTGCTCGCCCAATAGGTTCAGGAGCAGTTTCAGCGAAGCCATCAAGCATTTCTTTCACACCAAAGTTACTCAGTGCTGTGCCAAAGTAAACGGGTGATAATTCACCTTTTAAAAAGGCTGCTTGATCAAATTCAAAACTCGCCCCTTTAACCAACTCAATTTCTTCACGAACCTCTTCGGCTAACTCAGAAATTCTCTCATCTAGTAAAGGATTATCTAATCCTTTGATGACTTCATAATCATGAATATGGTGTCCATGACCATTTTCAAATAAAATAACTTCATCACGATAAAGATGGTAAACGCCTTTAAAAAACTTACCCATGCCGATTGGCCATGTAATGGGTGCACACTTGATATCTAAAACGGCTTCAACTTCATCCATCAGTTCAAGTGGATCACGTGTATCACGATCAAATTTATTAATGAAAGTGGTAATGGGTGTGGTTCTTAAGCGACAAACCTCCATTAATTTAACCGTACGAGCTTCTACCCCTTTCACGCCATCGATCACCATTAAGGCTGAATCAACTGCTGTTAGCGTGCGATATGTATCCTCTGAAAAATCCTCATGTCCTGGTGTATCAAGCAAATTAACCATTCGATTATGATAGGGAAATTGCATCACAGAGGTGGTGATAGAAATACCACGTTGTTTTTCCATTTCCATCCAATCAGAAGTGGCGTGCTTACCAGATTTTCTGCCCTTTACCGTCCCAGCTGTTTGAATCAAATTTCCAAATAGTAGTAATTTTTCAGTAATGGTCGTTTTTCCAGCATCTGGGTGGGAGATGATCGCAAAAGTACGTCTTTTCTGTACCTCTTCAAGATATGAGGACATTATTTATTCGCCTTCTTTAGGCTTTTCTTCTTCCACTTGAGGCTCTTGTGCAGTGACTTCAGTATTTACTGTTTTTTCATTCTCAACTGTGGCTTCAGGTTTTTCGCTTGTTTCTTCGTTGATCGTTTCAATAACCTCAGCTTCAGTAGCGGGTGCTTCAATCACAACTTTCTCTACAGAAGATGCTTCAGATTCAATTTCAGCCGTTTCAATTTTGGCTTCAGTATCCTCTATTGGCACCTCATTAGCCTGTTTTTCAGCATTAGCTTCTTCAACGCGGGCTTTTTCCAATTCTTCTAATGCTTCTTTTTCTTTCTTCTTTATTTCATAGAATTCAAGATTTGTGCCGCCTTGTTTTCTAAATGCTGCTTTTTCTTTTAATTCGGCTAAACGCTCTTCAGCATGCGCTACATGCTCATCAGTCATTTCTTCTGCAACATTACCTTTTAAATCATAGCGTGCTTTATGCTCTAAGATTGATCGTTGGTAGTTTTGATCACCAACATAACGACGTAAAGTACGGCGTAGCGCCATTTGATCTACATCAGATTGATTTTCTGCTTTAAAAATAACTTCAATCTCTTCACTAATCCCAATTTTAAGCGGTTTTTTAGCTCTTGGGTTAAAACATTTTGGGAAACGCTTACATAACCAGCCAAATAAACGACGCTCGTCCATTTGTACTTGTTTATTTGCATCAACCGTAATAACGAGCTCTGCTTCTTGTGGCTGATTTTCTTGACTAAAATCATCTGCATAATCAATTTTTTGCCCATACTGAGGCATATGAAAATGTTTCTGTGTGCTTGCTTTTTCCATACGGGTTTGTGGTCGACCACCAGCACCTTGTTGGTTTTTCTGACCTTGCTGCCTAGAAGTAGATTTGGCACCATGTGATTTTTGGGATGCATTTTTCGTTTCAGTATCCTGAGCCTTATTACGGAGGCGATCCGTTTTATCTTTAAGGCCTTTAAAGCTTGAACTCACCAGTGATTTTAATTGTCCAAAATCACCCAATTTATTTCTTCCACCAGACATATGACACTCTCATCCTATTTTAACTTACAACACGTGCTTTAGATCACTGACCCCAAGATACTCAAATCTTAAAAAAAATCGAGTACATTGTCCAGTTTAATGGGTAAAATAGCAACATAAAAGCTAAAAAAAGTGATTGACAAGTAAAGGGCATTTATTGATAATGCACACTGCGTTGGCTACGTAGCTCAGCTGGTTAGAGCACAGCATTCATAATGCTGGGGTCGGTGGTTCAAGTCCACTCGTAGCTACCATATTTTATAAGGGTTATGAACTACAAGATAGCATCGAGCATCCTGCTTTGCTGCGCGCCCACTCAGGACGCTTCTTAGCATAGGTCTCTTTATCACTCTGTTCATCATAAGGATGCTTCATTACCTCAAACAATTCATTGACGTCTGAAAAATCCTCTTTTTCAGCTTTGCCTATTGCTAATTGAGCCAGATAATTTCTTAATATATATTTAGGATTCACCCTATTCATTTTTTTTGACCTATCAGAATCACTTCCTATATCTTTATTCAAACGCGTAATATAATTTCGTAACCATTGCGCCATTGATGATTTTGCCTCTTTGCTAAGCTGTTTTGGTAAATAATAAGCATCTAAGATTGGTCGAATTAAAGCATCCTCTGTGGATTTTTCAAGGTTCGTATCTTTACAAACCCTAGAAAGATTACGATAGAAAATCGTAAAATCGATCTCATGCATTTGCAACACTTCCAGCAACTGATCCAATAAAAGTTGATCCGTTTTAGGAATATAAGCCTCCAAACCTAATTTGTTTGCCTGCATTTTCTGAATCTGTACTTCTAAGTGTCTAACGCTTATCTTTAGGTACTCCTTGAATTGTGAAATATCACACACTAACGGCGAAACTGCTTGAGCAAGCCTATTTAAATTCCAGAGTGCTATGGTGGGCTGACGCCCAAAACAGTAACGATGGTGTGAAGCATCTGTGGTATTTGGTGTCCATAGAGGGTCGTAACCTTCAAGCCATCCATAAGGTCCAAAGTCTATCGTCTCGCCAATAATGGACATATTATCTGTATTCATCACGCCATGAACAAAACCCACTCGCATCCAATGAACCATCAACTCACAGGTACGATCGCATACTTCAGAAAACCAACTCAAATAAATTGCCTCATTAATTTCCTGTTTATCATTCAACAAGTGAGAGAAGTCTAGCGTAATACAGGTATCAACTAATGACTTTAGTAATTCAACATCACCTCGAGAAGCGGGTAATTGAAAAGTACCAAAGCGGGTAAACGAAGATGAAATTCTGCAAACCACTGCACCAAACTCATGTCTAGCATGCCCATCATAAAACATATCTCGCAATACTAGATCGCCCGTCAAACACAAGCTCAGCGCTCTGGTTGTTGGAATGCCCAGATAAAACATTGCTTCTGAACACAGGAATTCACGAATTGAGGAGCGCAGTACTGCAAAGCCATCGGCAGAGCGAGAATAAGGTGTTGGCCCCGCACCCTTTAATTGCAGTGTTTTGTATCCATTGTCTGGCGTTTTTAATTCACCTAAATTTATGGCTCTACCATCACCTAGTTGCCCTGCCCAATAACCAAACTGATGCCCACCATAACACATCGCATAAGGCTTCATACCTGATAATAATGTATTGCCACAAAGAGTATTCGCAAATTCCGTCGAATCTGCATTAGTATTCGTGATTCCAAGTTGTGTAGCACAATCATTTGACAGTATGATCAGATTTGGTTTTGATGATTTTTTTGGCACCACATAAGAGTATGCGCTATGATAAACTTGCCTTGGATAATTTTCTCTTTCGTCATCAGCAGGCAATGCTTTAACATACCGGCAGTCAAAATTAAGTTTTGAAAAACTCACAGGCATTAGATTTCAACCATCTCAAAATCTTGTTTCCGCGCACCGCAGTCTGGGCATTCCCAATCTTCAGGAATATCTTCCCATTTTGTACCTGGGACAAGCCCATGATCCGGACAACCTTCTTCTTCATGGTAAATGTAACCGCAAATAACACACATATAATTTTTGAACATTCAACCAGCCATGCCATTCTTTATAAAAGATGAGTAACTCATTGTAGGTCATTCTAAATATTTTACTATCAACAAACTTAGTCTATCGCATATAATTAACCCATATACGGTCCAATTTATTTTGTAATGTGAAAATACTAATTGATGCTGATGCATGCCCAAAGCAACTAAAAGAAATCCTTTATCGTTCAGCAAATAAGCGAAAGATAGAGTGCATTTTAGTTGCAAATCAAATCTTAAATCACCCTGTTTCGCCTTATATTCGCTCTATCCGAGTGGATAAAGGCTTTGATGTTGCCGATAATTACATTGTTACTTTAGTAGAAAAAGATGATCTCGTCATTACGGCAGATATTCCATTAGCCGATGAAGTGGTTAAGAAAGGGGGCGTGGTCATTACCCATAAAGGAAAGAAATATACGCTTTCAAATATTGGACAAGTCTTAGCAATGCGGAACTTTTTCACTGAAATGCGCGAAGCAGGTTTGATTGAAACTAAAACCAAAGCCTTTGGCACGCAACAAACGCAAGCCTTTGCCTCACAATTAGATCGCTACTTAACGGCGCAAGGTTACCAATAGAGCCAAGTTTATATTACATGCAATGAGCTTAGCATCACTAAGAAACAACAAAATGTAATAATACATGACATGGTATTCAGCGATTTACGATCCATTACCAGTGCCATAATAAACCATGACAACATCCCCCAAACAATCCCTTCTGAGATCGATAATGTCAAAGGCATTAAAATAATCGTCATAAAGGCAGGGATAGATTCTAGAGCTTCATTCCAATTTACCAACTTAACGGAACACATCATAAAGCTCCCTACCATGACCAATGCAGGCGCTACCACAAATAACGGCACCATCATGACGAGAGGTGCTAGAAATAAAAATGGTAGGAAAAGTAATCCTACTACGACAGAAACTAACCCGGTTCGCCCACCAGCAGTAATGCCTGTTGCAGACTCAACATAAATTGACGTCGGTGAAGTACCGAACAATCCCGATAAAGACGATGCAAAGGAATCCACCAATAATGATTCTTTCATCCGTATTGGATTACCATTTTCATCAAACCAATTTCGACTTTGCGCCAGCCCAATCAAAGTGCCCGTACTGTCAAAAATATTAATGAATAAAAAAGTGAGTACGGCTGGCAGCAATGCCACCTTAAAACTCCCCATCCAATCAATAGCAAAAAATAAGGAGAAGTCGGGTCTCTTAATAAAGTGTTGCGGGATTGTTAATATCTCTTGATCTCCCCAAAGTCTACCAAAAGGTAGCGCAATCACACAGCCTAGGATAATCATTAATAAAATTGCGGCCTTGACTCGCATCGCTAAAAGCACCGCAAGGATAAAAAAGCATAAAATAAAAACTAACGTTTGATTGGTGAGAGGTGCAATTTGCAGCAGCCCATTAGGTGCCTGTTCAATAAACCCTGCATTATAAAATCCCACTAAGGCAATAAATATACCGATCCCCGCTCCGATACCATGTTTCACCGAATTCGGAATTCCTGCTAATATTTTTGTGCGTATGTTAAAAATAGCCAATAAAAGAAATAGCACGCCAGACCAAAAAACAGCGCCTAAGGCAATCTCCCATGGGATGCCCCAAGCCTTAACGATGGTATAGGTGAAAAAGACATTCATTCCCATGGCAGGCGCCACCGCATAAGGGTTGCGAGAATAAAGCCCCATGGCAATAGAGGAAAAGGAAGCGATAATAACGGTACTTGTCACCAGTGCAGATTCTGGCATTCCTGTTTGACCCAGAATCTTTGCATTGACCACGATAATATATAACATCGCCAAAAAGGTGATCATCCCTGCTAAGATTTCAGTCCGAAAATTTGTTTGGTGATGCGAAAATTGAAAATAGTTTTTAACAGCATTTAGCATGGCAACATGATACTCCAACACCTTGCCTATAAATCAAGTGAACACCATAGCAACCATAATGAGAATGTCAATATTTTTGGTTAGGTTTAGAGCAAAATAGAATCAAATAATTTAGCCTAAAGCAAATCACCAAGACTAAATTTTTTTATTTTTTGCCTGCCTATGCACTTGACTCCACTAAGGTGCTTTTTTAGCAGATCACTCCACCAGTGACTTTTCTAGCTTTGGGGTTTTTATCTGAATTGGATCAATCTCAAGTGCTTGCTGTATTAATCGATAAAATAGTTTTCCTCTAAAATTAGATGTTCGGCGATTAAACCTAAAGGTAAATTCATCTAAATAATACGGAAAATTCTTGTGATTTACTGCCCCTTGGTGAGTGCTAGAAAGCCACCTCTTAAGGAGAGAAGCAATTAGATGTGTTGAAGAAATCAAATCATTTTCCTGTACGTTGGTATTATTAACAGGCTGATGTTTGTACCCATGTTTAAACAAACCATTGTAGCCATTCCATCCATCACTTCGTATTGTGCTTCCTTTCGCAACCATTTCCATAACGGCATTGTTAATGGAATCCCCTGAAGCATCCGCAATAGTAGCAAGCCTTATTCTTCCAATTCCCCATTGAGTATCTTCTAAGGCTACAAGAACTAATGTTTTCCCTTCTGCTCCACGCCCTCTTTTACCAGGATGTACACCACCAATAAGGGTTTCGTTTACTTCTATACGTCCATCTAGCTTATCTCTTCCAGGTCGAACCATGGCGCGACGCAATTTATGTAGCCATTCCCAAGCAGTATGATAACTGCCCAGACCAATTGCTTTTTGTAAGCCAAGAGCACTGACACCGTTCTTTTGATTCACAACATACCAAATAGCTTGAAACCATAGTCTTAATGGTTTATGCGTGTCTTGAAACAGAGTACCAACAATTACAGATCCTTCATAATTGCATGACTTACATCTGTATAGGCCACGCCCTAATTTTGAAGCTTCACTCTTATCACAGCGGAGACAATGATATCCGCATGGCCAACGAATCATGCTAAGATAGTCTAAACATCATTCCTCATTCGGAAACATATCCATTAATTCAATTGCATTTTCAGGGTAGATTTTCATAACCTGCCAATTGTCTCATATGCGACCAGATGGAGTCAAGTGCATAGGTTTTTCTTCAGGTGGAGTCAATTGCATAGGCAGGTTTTTTTATATACGAAAGGTCCTACAGAACCTCAAGAATCCCTGCAGCGCCCATACCTGTGCCGATACACATCGTGACCATAGCGTACTTCTCACCTAAGCGTTTAGCACCATTAATTGCCGTTGCTACACGCACCGCACCTGTACCACCTAAAGGATGACCAAGTGCAATTGCACCACCGTTTGGATTCACTTTCGCTGGATCTAGCTTAAGCGTATCTATCACTGCAAGTGCTTGGGCGGCAAACGCTTCATTTAGTTCAATCCATCCCATATCATCTTGCTTTAAGCCCGCTGCTTTTAATGCTTTTGGAATCGCGGCCACTGGACCAATACCCATCACATCTGGAGCAACACCTGCAACTTGATAGCTCACCAAACGTGCAATCGGCTCCAGCTTATGTTCTTTCATAAACTTCTCACTCACCAAAACCGCACAGCCACCGCCGTCCGACATCTGAGAACTGTTTGCTGCAGTAACAGAGCCACCAGCCGCAAACGGAGACTTCAAACGTGCTAGAGCCGCAAGATCTGAGCCACGGCGTGGGCCTTCATCATTCTCAACCAGTAGTTTCTTATCAGCGACAAGACCCGTAGCTGGATTTGGATTACGGAAAACAACTTCATAAGGCAATATTTCATTTTTGAAAAAACCATTATCAATGGCGTGAATCGCACGGTTATGACTTTCGAGTGCAAAGACATCTTGCATCTCACGGGTAATTTTATATTGTTTTGCAACGATTTCAGCCGTAATTCCCATACCATAGGCAATCGCAATATCCGCATTACCGTTAAATATATTTGGGTTTCCTGACATGCTGTTACCACCCATTGGCACCATAGACATGCTCTCAATACCACCTGCGATACCACAATCGATCGCCCCTGTTGCAATACGACTTGCAAGCAATGACATACTTTCAATACCTGAACAACAAAAACGATTAATCGTCATGCCAGGAACGGAATCTGGTAGACCTGCTAATAATACCGAAATACGCGCAACATTCATGCCTTGAGGACCTTCTGGCATGGCACAGCCAAAGATACCATCTTCGATCAATACTGGGTCTAATTGAGGCACAGTGGCCAAAGTTTCTTTAATCGCAAACGCTAACATATCATCTGGACGTGTATGCCTAAAAACACCTCTAACAGCTTTTCCAACAGGCGTTCTTTTTGCGGCAACAATATATACATTCTGACTCATTTCATTTTCTCCAATATTAGTTACGCAATGGTTTGCCTGTGGTTAACATATGCTGAATTCGATCTTGTGTTTTTTCATTCTCAGCCAATTTCCCAAATGTTTCTCTTTCGAGGCTGAGGTACCATTCCTCGCTTAACTCAACGCCTTTATCAACGCCACCACCCGTCATAATATGGGCAATCCCTGTGGAGATTTCATAATCATACTCTGACATGAAATGCCCCGCTCTCATGTTTGCCAACAGCATTTGAATCGTCGCTTGCGCATCACGCCCCATGGCTTTCATTGTAGGCTTAAACGGTGGACGATAATTCGCCACCTTCATCGCCTTAACCTGTTCCTTTGCCACAAATAAAAGTTCGTGAGAGTGGAAGACAACAATATCTTCATCACGCAAATAACCCATTTCTTGTGCCATTTGCGCACTCTTTGCCACTTCTGCCATCGCAATATTCTTGTAGTATTTTTGCATAACTTTTTCAGGATCTATACTTGACTGAGCTCGTAGCGCCATTTCTTTACAACCGCCGCCTGCAGGCACAAGTCCCACACCCACTTCAACCAAACCGATATAGGTTTCAAGTGCTGCTACCGTGCGATCACAATGTAACATCAACTCACATCCACCCCCAAAAACATAGCCCTGTGGCGCACAAACAACGGGTACCATTGCATAACGAACAGATAACATCGCCGTTTGGAAATTTTTAATGATTTCTTTGACCGCATCCGTACCATCAAGCATAAACGCCATACCAAACTCTTCAAGGTTTGCACCCACACTGAAGTTTGAACCCTTACGCTGCCAGATTACCACACCGTCATAGCCATCTTTTTCAGCAATCTCAACGGTTTTAGTAATCCCTTCTAAAACTTCCGCACCAATGGCGCCCATTTTAGATTTAAAAGAAAGAATCAAGACATTGTCATCTAGCGTCCAAGCACGTACACCCTCATTTTCAAAGACCGTTTTGCCTTCGTTAAAAGATTCATTTAACATTGGGTCTGGATAATACTGACGCTTGTATACTGGCAACTCACGGCGACCATGATAGGTATTATCAGAGGCGCTATAGGCTTTGCCTGTCGCATTATAAGCACCATCGACTTCAAAAACCCACTTAGGAAGCGGGGCTTTCACCAAAGTTTTACCTGCAGCATTGTCTTCTTTAATCCAATTAGCAATTTTGGACCAACCTGCCTTCTGCCAAGTTTCAAATAAACCCTCTTTCCATCCATAACCCCAACGCAAAGATAGATCAATATCACGGGCATTATCAGCGATTTCAGCTAAATGATATGCTGCATAATGAAAACTATCACGATAAATAGCATACACCAATTTGGCTTCTGGATGATCAGAGTTTCTCAATGCTTCAAAACGCTTCACCACATCTTTTTCTTTTAAAATGGCAATGACTTCTTTCGCAGGCTTTCCTGTTGAAGGACGATGTTTCCCTGTTTTAAGATCTAAGACAAATAAATCTTTTCCTTTTTTCTGATAAACACCACTACGTGTTTTCTGTCCTAATGCCCCCGCTTCAATCAAAGCAGTAATCCATGTTGGTGGCTCATAAAAACTGATCCAAGGGTCATCCTGAGCTGCGCCCAGCATATTATTCGTCACATGCATCATGGTATCCAAACCAACCAAATCAAGCGTACGGAATGTCGCAGAATTTGTGCGACCCAATAGTTTGCCTGTCAGCGCATCTGCAATTTCAAAATCAACCCCATATTCCACAGCATATTGCATTACGGATGCTAAAGCGAAGACACCAATACGATTCCCAACAAAGTTCGGTGTATCTTTCGCGCGAATAATACTTTTACCTAAAATGGTGGTCAAGAATGTTTCTAGATCGTCCACTAATTTAGGGTTCGTGTGATCATGTGCGATCAGCTCGACTAATGGCAAATAACGTGGCGGGTTAAAAAAGTGAACGCCGCAGAAACGTGTCTTCACCACATCTGGTAAAGGTTTAATCAATTCACGAATAGGAATACCAGAAGTATTTGTGGTGAAAATGACATTATCTTTCAAGAATGGAGTAATTTTATGATAAAGATCATGTTTCCATTCAAGCTTTTCAGCAATAGCTTCAATGATTAAATCACAATCTCTCAGCTTTTCAAGATCGGTTTCATAATTCGCTGCAGACAAGCCTTCTAATGCTTTTTTAGAGCCTAGTGGTGCGGGATTCAACTTCAACAACCCCTTAATAGCTTTATTTACAATCGCATTTTTATCACCTTCTTTGGCAGCTAAATCATATAACAACACTTCTACTTGTGCGTTAGCAAAATGTGCTGCAATTTGCGCGCCCATAACACCTGCGCCCAAAATCGCAACTTTTCGAATTAAAGTTTGACTCATATTACATCCTTACAACGTTTAGAAAATTTACAAACTATCGTTAATATTGGCAATAAACATAGCACAAAATAGGGTGGTTTAAAAGTAATACGATAATGAAGAAAAATTAGGGTTTTACAGGCCGTGATGGAAAATGTAAGGATTGCTTAAAAAAGTGAAAAAGCCTATTTTTTTAATATAAAATATCCACTAGCTACCACCATTACGCACAATTTCAAGAACTTGACTATAGTTAAAGTCACAGCATTAGTTTTGAAATAGCTATGAATAAACGCACAAGCAAGGCAGATATAATAGAAACGCTTGGAAACAAGTTTGATTTAACTCGAATCCAATCACAACAGGTAGTTGATACCATTCTAAACTCTATGATTGACACCTTAGCTAGTGATGGAAATATCGAAATAAGAGGGTTTGGGACTATGAAAGTGAAAACATACGCGCCTAGAGCAGGAAGAAACCCTAAAACAGGTGAACGTGTTAATGTAGACGCGCGATATCTTGTACATTTTAAGCCGGGCGAACCTTTACGAGAAAAAGTGAACCAATATGTGAGAAAACCACTATGACAACACTAACGAAAGCCAAAATAATAGAAAACATTGTCAATGAGTGTGGACTTGAACCTCCCTTA
>Ga0302132_10001656_pt1 | contig 12874 bp, 9 predicted proteins | sample CB9_321_MG_FD_203113 | JGI IMG/M metagenome (GOLD analysis project Ga0302132, IMG submission 203113) | Marine microbial communities from Western Arctic Ocean, Canada - CB9_32.1 | ecosystem: Environmental > Aquatic > Marine > Oceanic | place: Canada: Western Arctic Ocean | collected 2017-09-19
TAATTCGCTTCGACTGTTGGTCAAGAAATTGTGTGGAACGGCCCGCTAGCGGGGTAGCCGACAGCAACTGAGGGTTTTTCTCAAGCATCGTGGTTGTAGCTGCGCCTTCGCGGATTTCAGGACGACTTAAAATGGCGTGAAGGCTTGCAAGGTTTGTCGGGAGCCCGGTTATCTGGAAGGTCTCTAACGCTCGCAGAGATCGCTCTACGGCAGACGCCAGGGTGCCACTGGAATTGGAGCGACAAATTAGCTTCGCTACCAGAGGATCAAATTGAGGTGAAGGCGCATAGCCCTGAAAACCGCAGCTGTCCACCCGCACACCTCGCCCTGCCGGTTCCTTATAGGCGGCTATCGTTCCGCTACCCTCGGCAACAACCCGCGATTGGATGGCATAGCCCGTGGGTTTGCACTCAAGAAGCCCTAATTCTTTGAGGCTTCTGCCATTGGCAATCTCAATCTGAGCCTCGATCAAATCTATCCCTAGGACTTCCTCGGTAATCGTGTGTTCAACCTGAATCCGCGGATTACATTCGATGAAATAGTATTCTGATGTCTCCGGATCCACCAAAAATTCAACGGTGCCGGCATTGACATAACCAGCTCCCTTCACAAGGTTAATAGCATCTTGATGTAGCTTTACCCTTAACTCATCCGTTATTGATAAAGCAGGAGCCACTTCAATGACTTTTTGGTTCCTGATCTGAACGGAACAATCGCGCTCATAGAGATGGATTGTTTCACCTTGTGAGTCCGCTAGAACCTGCACTTCAATATGTCTTGGGCCAACGACCAGCTTTTCCATAAACAGCGTACCGTCACCGAAAGCACTCGCAGCCTCACTCCCACATCTCTCAAAGGCGTTGGCTAGCTCATCAGGGGATTCAACCCTTCTGATGCCCCGCCCTCCCCCACCGGCGGTGGCTTTCAACATGACTGGATAACCAATTTGATCTGCGGCGTATACCGCATCTGTCAAGCTATGAAGCGCCGTTTCCGACCCAGGGACCAATGGAACATTAAGCTTCTTAGCTAAATCTCGCGCACGAACCTTATCGCCGAAAAGGGCCAGCACTGAAGGACTTGGTCCAACAAAAACAATCCCTTCATCCAGACAACGTTCTGCAAACAATGCATTTTCAGCAAGAAAACCGTATCCCGGATGCACACAATCGCACGCCTCTGTTTTCGCTACTTCCAGCACAGCGTCTATGTCTAAATAAGCCGCAACGCCGTCGCCAGCGGCAATCTGCACGCTTTTTGTCGTCACGCTAGTATGTCTGGAGGTCCGGTCAACCGCGGCATATATAGACACAGTCTCCATTCCCAGAGACGCTGCCGCCTCGGCGATTCGTATCGCAATTTCGCCACGGTTGCATATCAACATCCGGTTAAGACGCTTCATTTATCTCTCCTTTCACAACAATATTTCGACACAACATTTATACACAATCACAAAGCCTCGACAATCTCTTGTTTTTCCCAGCATAATCGGACCATAGCCCACTTAATCATAGACCACAGAGAATCCATTTATGTATGACCTGATTATTAGAAACGGAACGATTGTTGACGGCAGCGGAGCACAGCCAGTAACCGCAGATATCGCTATTAGCGCAGGTATTATCGCTAAAATTGGCGACCTGGATGACGCTGCTTTGGAAGAAATCGACGCAAAAGGCCATGTCGTGACGCCCGGTTTTGTTGATCTACATACCCACCTGGATGCACAAATAGGCTGGGATCCTAGCCTCACGCCCATTAGTTGGCACGGCGTGACAACGGCGTTGATGGGAAACTGCGGTGTTACGTTCGCGCCTTGTAAACCCGAAGACAAGGATCTATTGGCAGCCATGATGGAAACTGTCGAAGATATTCCGCGCAAGGCTATACTCGAAGGTCTTCCCTGGTCCTGGGAAGATTACGGCGGCTACCTTGATGCCATCGAGGAAATGAACCCCGCAATTAATGTCGCTGGCTTAGTGGGCCATTGCGCCGTACGTTACTACGTTATGGGTGATCGCTCGATCACCGAACAGCCGACCGCAGAGGAGCAGGCGCAGATCGTCAAAATTGTAGGTGACTCTGTTCGGGCCGGTGCGGCTGGATTCTCGACGAACCGATTTCTAGGTCACTACATGCCAGACGGTCGCCACGTACCTGGAACCCATGCCCTTCACGACGAGGTAGAAGCCATAGCAGCAGAAGTTGGTGCTGCCGGTGGGCTCATGCAGAACGTGCTAAATCTTGGTGGTGATTTTGAAGGTGAAGCAGAGTTGTTGCGCAAAGAAGCCAAAGCAGCAAACGGAAGAATTTTGTTTAGCATCACCGCCGGCGCAAAAGATTCCTCTGGGCAGCGCGTTAAAGATTTGCTCGAAGAACTGAATGCTGATGGCCTTGACGTTAGTGCGATTTCTGTCCCCAGAGGTACTGGCTTTATCACCGGTTTACAGTGCGGTTTCCCGTGGAAGTCAGACTCATGGCACCAACTGGCGGACATGGATCTTGCCGCAAGACTTGTCGCAATTAACGATACAGCATTTTGCGAAAAGCTGGTCACCGAGGCTTCTGAAAAGCCTGGCCTACCACCGGAAGAGCTATTCTGGATGGGTACCGAATCGCAACCCGATTACCTTGGTTCAAAAAGCCTCAGTGCAATGGCAGAGGACGCAGGAGAACATCCAGCACAAACCTACCTGAGGCTTGCCCGAGAGACTGACGGCCTCGGTCTTTTCACCATGCAATTTTTTAATAAAAACCTCAAAGCATTGGCAAACCTCTTTTCGAGCGATCACTGTTTACCCGGTCTGGGAGACGCAGGCGCGCATGTCAGCCAGGTAATGGATTCTGGATGGTCTACCTTTGTGCTGACGCACTGGCACAAAAGAGTACAGCTATTTTCGTTGCCAGAGGCCATTCATAAGCTGACAGCAGCACCAGCCAGGATTTTGGGCTTGAGTGATCGCGGCCTACTCCAGGAAGGCATGCGAGCAGATATCAATGTCATAGACATGGACCGACTGGGTGAAAAGATGCCGCGTATTGTGCACGACTTCCCCTTCGGTTCACCGCGGTTCATCCAACAGGGACAGGGGTATATGGCCACCATCTGTAATGGCACAGTCATCTTACGAGACGATGAACTTACCGGGGATCGAGGCGGCCAGGTCATTCGTAATTATGGCTAACAGAGCACTGAACTGATTGGCTCGGTGCTGCAGGCGCAGCACCGGCTGCATTTCAAGACAGAGCTGAATATCAGGAACCCGCTCAAAAAGTGGGTATGACCTTGGAAAGTATGGCTTTGTTAGTTCACACTAATTTAGCCTCCTTTGATCTTATTCAAAATCTTGCAGGGGGACTAATGCTTACCATATGGAAAAACTACACTGTTGGGTAACAGGAACAGGAGAGTTTGAATCACCACATCATTGCGCTACTTATATAGGGGGGTGCCGTGTCTGGGTTACTTGTAATGCAACACCCGGTACCAGCGGTCATAATCAACATGCATCTTCGATAGACCTTCAGTATACTTTGCGCAACAGGGCCATTACGGCCCTTTGAATCCAATCTAGAACAATAGAACAATAGAACAATAGCTAAATAAGGTAGTACCATTATGGAATGTCCGAAGTGCCAAGCGAACATGGAAGAAGTCACCTACGGTCGTAATATGACTGTAGATCGTTGCTCCAATTGTAAAGGAATCTGGTTCGACGTTGGTGAAGCTGAGGTATTAAAGGGCAAGTGGATGTCCGAGTTCGTAGACAGTGGCGACCCTGAAATGGGCAAGGAATTCAACAAAATCGTAGACGTTGATTGTCCTAGATGTGGCAAGAAAATGGATAAGATTGCAGATCCCAAGCAATCCCATATCTGGTACGAAGCCTGCCAGGAGCATGGTATGTACTTCGACGCTGGGGAGTTCACAGATTATAAATATGAGACACTTCTGGATAAGTTTCGAGACCTTGTTACAGGTAAACGAAGCTAGCGGATGGCATGTTAGTCACCTTCTATGGGGTCCGCGGTTCTATCGCCGCACCTGGCCCTAGAACAATAAAGTATGGCGGCAACACGTCCTGCGTGCATGTACGCCTGAACGACGGCAACAACATCATCTTTGATGCAGGCACCGGTATTCGCGAACTGGGCATGAGGATGGTTCAAAATGATGAGCCCCTCCTCCTTCTTCTTAGTCACGGTCATTGGGATCATATTCAGGGTTACCCGTTCTTTGCACCAATCTATCAGCCAGGTCGTGAGATCAGGATTTGCCAGAGTATCGACAGCAACGAGGTTTCACTCAAAGCCATACTTGAACAAATGGATGGTTCGACCTTCCCGGTTCGCTCGGAGGATTTACCGTCAAAGATCACAACGGTGTGTCAGGTTGATGAATACCTTGATACGCAATCGTTTCAGACGACCAGAGCGCCGCTAAATCATCCGGGAGGCGGAGACGCCTACCGGATCGAAGAAGATGGCGTCTCCATCGCCTACATCACCGACAATGAACTAGACCCACTGGCAGCGCCCCAGACAACGTATGCCGAGTGGGTAGACTTTTGTAAGGGTGTAGATCTGTTGATTCATGACGCGCAGTACACCGAAAAGGACCTGCCTGCCAAACACGGCTGGGGGCATTCCCTGATATCCCAGGTGCGCCAACTCGCAGTCGATGCTCAGGTTAAAAACCTGGCGATGTACCACCATGATCCGGAGCGCACCGATTCAGAACTGGACGAGATCGCGATAGAATCAGCAAAGTTTTTTAAATCCAGGAACAGTGTGATCGGATCCTATATAGCCTCTGAGGGGCTGGTGTTTGAACTCACTTTCAGGAAAGACTCCAGGGTCACGACCATCGACCTCCACGAAACCAGCAGGTAACGCTATCAAAATCGTTTCTTTTAATGTGAACAGCATTCGCGTGCGGCTTAATCAGCTGCAAGCTGTTATCAAAAAACATAACCCCGCTATTATAGGCTTGCAGGAAACCAAGGTAACCGATGAAGACTTTCCTGTTGAGGAAATAAACGACCTGGGATACGACGTCGCTTTCCATGGCCAGAAGACCCACTACGGTGTGGCCCTTCTTTATCGGTCCGAAGCAACCGACATCAGAAAAGGATTCGTTACTGACGATGAAGACAGCCAGAAACGTCTGATTAAAGCCACATTCACCACGAAAGACGGCCGCCCCCTATCGGTCATCAATGGCTATTTTCCCCAGGGCGAAAGCCGAAAGCACCCGACAAAGTTTCCTGCAAAAGTGAAATTCTATTCAGATCTGCAGGCTGAGCTCGAAAAATCATATGATCCAGATGAACTGCTGTTTGTTATTGGAGACATGAACGTTGCGACTGTTGACCAGGATATTGGGATTGGTCCGGACAATGCCAAGCGCTGGCTTCGGGATGGAAAAACCAGTTTCCTGCCGGAGGAGCGAGAATGGGTTGAGCAGCTAAAGGGCTGGGGTTTACATGATGTCTACCGACATCACTATCCAGATGTCGATGACCTGTTCAGCTGGTTTGATTACCGTAGTCGAGGGTTCGAGCGGGAACCTAAAAGAGGGCTCCGTATTGACCTGATTATGGCTTCAACAGGTGCGCTTGGATCCTCAAAGGATTCCGGCATCGACTATGACATCAGGTCTATGGACAAGCCTTCGGATCATTGTCCAATCTGGGCAGATTTCGATATCGACCTGTAAGCGTCAGCTTTTCGGCTCGATCTTTACCAGTCTCAAATCAAAGGTGACAGGCACCATCAGGTCTATTGATTGCAGACCTGCAACCTTTCTGAGCGATTCCAGACCATCTGACAAAGCAAACTGTGACGCATGGATAACAATCGGGCCAAGGCTGGTGACTTCATAAGCGTTGTTTGAACTCCGCGTCACCTTAACCAGCACGTTTTTTGATACATCCGTTCCGTGAAGGTTGACGCCAAGGAGTATGGTGTCTGTCCTGCTTTCGCCCAGCCTAAGACTGGTGAATTCATCCAGATCAAGGTTGGCGGTGACGGTCACGTCGGGATACTGCGCTACCTCAAACAGTATTGCCTGCATCCGCTCATTTCGGATAGGTATCAGTGTTTCCACACTCGCCAGCGCAATGACAATGTTTGCGTCACCTGAATCTTCTATGGTGCCTGTAATCAGCGTAAAGCTGTGATTCTCAGCGAGAAGGTCATTTTTCACTGAGGCGAAACCGACATAGGATCCTTCCGGGTCAATCACCCATCCTGCAAGCACATGAACCGAGGTCGTTAAGCAGATTACGAGAAGTAACAGATTTTTCATTTGGCTGACTCCCTTCAGATTTCCTGGATTAGTTGCTGTGCCGATTTACTTCATTCCTGGTTTCCAGTGCAACTTCCCTGGCTTTTTCGGCGAAGTCTTCGCCCTCGCCCGCATAAAGGATCGCGCGCGAAGAAGAAACCAGCATACCGCCGCCCTCCCCTGCACCCACCATTTGTTTCACATCGGCACCCTGGGCACCTACGCCGGGTAGTAAAAACGTCATATCGCCGCAAATTTTACGTATCTGCCGGAGTTCCTCTGGTCTCGTCGCACCGACCACCAGTCCGACGTTGTTATTGGTGTTCCAGTGATCGCGGGCTTGCCTGGCGACGTGCTCATAAAGTGTCTGACCGCCTTCCAGCACAAGATTCTGCAGGTCACTGCCACCGGGGTTTGACGTTCTGCAAAGAATGAACACACCCCTGTCGGTATAGTCCAGGTAGGGATCCATCGAATCTTTACCTAGATAAGGATTCACCGTGGTTGCATCAGCCGCGTATCTTTCAAACACTTCCCGGGCGTACATCTCTGCGGTGCTGCCAACATCGCCGCGCTTGGCATCAAGCAGTACCGGCACATGGTGACTTTTCGCGTATTCAATCGTGGCGAGTAACTCGTCTTCGGCTGCTTCGCTGGCGTAATGGGCGATTTGTGGTTTATAGCAAGAAGCCAGATCGAGCGTGGCATCGATAATCGCCTTATTAAACTCAAATATTGGCTGAGAAGACTGTTTACAGGCCTTGGGGATACGGCTCAGGTCCGGATCCAGGCCAATGCAAAGCTTTGACCCGATTGACTTCTGGCGTTTCAGCAAACGTTCAAAGAAGGTCGTGGATGTTTCATTTGTCATTGCGTTAATAGCGTTTTGCCTTCTTATTTGAGCCACAGGCGGTCCTGATGGCCGCCAGGATTACATTACTTAAACCCACCTTAAAGTCTTCGCGAATAAACGCTTTAGGTGTGATGGTGTCACACAAGGTCAGTGACGCGACGCGCGCTGGCAGTAAGTATAGCCGAAGCATGGACGTTGATCGAGCAAAAAATTCCCATTAAGTCATTGTTTTTAAAGGTTATTGGGGATCTTCAAAGAGTTGGCATGAAAATCACCACTACTCGTATGAAGTAACAATGCAAAGCCCAGAAAACTAACATGCAAAAAACATCCAGGATTAGCGCCCTTTGCAACGACGAGGATAGTGATGCGCAATAAAATCAGCCTGGCCATATGACGAGTAATGGTTAAACGCGACCAGGGTTTGTGGTTATTGGCTGACCTATGGATGCCAGCGATTAGCCAAGGTGCTTTTCTGTTGGCGTAGGGATAAATGCGCTGCCGTGGTTTCACTTGCATCGGCCAGGCGGTAGAAGGAACCTTTACCGATCCGGACAGCACAAAGCAGGAAAACGTCTACTGATACGCCCCAAAATAAGGGGTCGAACCGATTTAATCGACACTCCGGCACTGATCGCAGGTAAAGGATCTTTAGCAGGAAATTCGGTTCGACCCATTATTTTTATATTTTTATATCGAGAATACTAACTAGTGCGGTGCGCCACTGGCCGCGCTCGGCTTGACATTACCCTATGCCCTCTTTGTGGAGGGACTATGCGCGTTATCGCCGACATTACTGATCCAGACCTAATTCAGAAAATTCTAGATCATATTGCAGCACAACCACCACCCATTAAACATGCAACAGCTAGCCAGCCCTAAAACATTCGCGGATAAACAGCCAAATCAGCTTTCGCGGTACAAAAATCTTTTCAGTGATCAACCCGGGCGTCTGTAAGACAATAAATCATTGGCTAATCAGACATTGACTATCCTCTACCGAAAAACTACACCACGGGCTTCTTTTCGCAAAAAATCCCAATCAAGATACTTTTGAAATCCGGGATAAATGCGGTTTAAACTTCCTGTCCTCTAAGTGTGAACTGAAGCAGGAGTTGGAACTGAAGCAGGACGGGGCGCAGGAATAAAGCTAACAGATTTATAGAGTATTTTAGAAAAAAATAACAAAATGTTTTGGTAACAGCAAAAAAATGATAGCCACTAACGTTGACGACAATATCAACGGTTAGTTCTAAAAGAGGGCCACTAAAATGAGTGAAAGCAACATTAAATCTTTTGATAGCAATACGCCTTCAGATGTTATTGCAGCAACGCTTTTAAAGGAGGGTGGGGTTATTGTTCGCAACCAGGTCTCCAATGCGTTAATTGATAAAGTGGCTCAGGAATTACGAGAGCCACTAGATGCAAAAGGCCATGAATTCGAAAATGATTTTAATGGCTATAAAAATCGCAGGTTGGGGGCGGTACTGGATGTGTCCCGCTCATCGGCTGAATTGGTGGCTCATCCCGGTACGCTGGAAGTTGCTGATGCTACCTTAAAAAGGCATTGTGATAACTACCAAATCGGCAGTATGACGGCTATTGAAATTCACCCCGGGGAAACCGCTCAGATCCTGCATAGGGATGGTGATTTTTACCCTATTGCCATTCCTGGGGTGGAGTTTCAAATGCAGACCATGTGGGCTTTGAGTGACTTTACCGAAGAAAATGGTGCCACCAGAATCGTTACGGACAGCGATGTTCTTAAAGGTGTAAAAAATGCGGAGACTGAGGCTTTTGAAAACATCGATGAATCCAAGGTGGCGCAAGCTGTTATGCCGAAAGGGTCTGTGGTTTATTGGCTTCAGTCAACCATCCATGGCGGTGGGGCGAACAAAGCGTCGACACCCCGCTCGGGTTTGTTTGTTTCCTATAGCTTGGGTTGGTTGCGTCAGGAAGACAATCAATATTTGATTTTGCCAAGAGAGGTTGCGGACAGTTATCCAGATACTGTCAGGCGGCTGTTAGGTTATCAAGCGCATGGTAAATATTTGGGGATTTATCCCGGTGATCCTGATGGTTGTTGGTGGGATGCCTGATTATATGTTTAAGGTCTAAAGTTTTCCTTTAACGCTATACCCAGCCCGGCTCCAGTGGGGAGGGTTATTTTTCCTTCATCGTCCAGCGCAAAGGGATTATGCTTGAGAAGATCCGTAATACTTCTGTGAGGCATAACCTCAACCATACAGAATTTATCGCCGGCCATTGTCGCTTGAAATTGCAGATCAGCGGCAAGCCCTACGGCTGTATTCCAACCGTGTGGAATCAGGTTTATATTATATTGACTGGCGGCAGAGCGAATGGATTGCATCGCTGTTAAGCCTCCTACCCTGGTACAGTCAGGCTGTAGAATATTCACAGCTTTTAGCTTTGACAAATTCTCAAAATCTTTTAAGAGGATAAAGTCTTCACCTGCGGCGATGGCAATTTTTGAACTTTGAGCCAGTCGCGCATAGTCGTGAACGGCCTCGGGTGTTAGTGGCTCTTCAAACCAGAGGTAATCCAGTTCTTCTAACACCTTTGCTGTTTTAACAGCCCAGTCAAAATCAGGCGTCCAATAGGGATTAGAACCATAAACATCCAACATTAATTTAACATTCTTGCCAACAATCGCTCTTGCAGATTTTAGCAAGTTCGCTTCACAAAGATCCCATTCACTATCAGACTTGCTGCTATTTCTGTGACCAAACCTATCTCGGTGACCAAAGTTATCAATGCTAAGCTTAATGGCCCTGTAGCCCTGATCCAGCACGGCGCGTAATTTTTTTTCGAAGGTATCCCCCGATACGGCCGAAGTCATAAGCATGTTCATCGTCGCATACGCGAGAATACGGTTGCGCTTTCTGCCGCCAAGCAGTTCACTAATGGGTTGGTTTTGTACTTTCCCGCGGATGTCCCAAAGCGCTATATCGATGGCGCTCATCGGGATGGTCATCTCAGCATTAGCGTTGTGAAGGATTGTAGGGTCTTGTTGATACAGGGCTAAAGCCTCTCGTAACTGATGCGCGCCCGTATAAGCAGAGCCAAGACCTGTTACACCTTCACGGCTGGTTAATTCTAAAAGGACAACCTCTTTTTCAACACCATCACCCCAATCCACTGGAGGTAAGGGAATTATTTTTGCCTTGTTGTTCATAAAGACTTAATCATAAACAAGTAGCCACCTTTCCGAGCGCGATGGTCAACCCCCTGATCAACTGATCAATTTCATCCCGTGTCGTATAGTGCAGCAACGACATCCTGATGACGCCCGGATCCGAGTCTATTTTCATATCATCGAGCTGCCTGACGCCATCAAAGTCACCGGATGCGACCATTAGTTTTTGTTTTTCTAGTTCGGCCACGACCGCCGGAACGGGTTTATCGAGTGGCAGAATACTGACCGTTGACGCCCTGATACCTGCATCGTCCGGGCCGACAATAAAGACATCGTTGCGGGCCTTGAGAAAGTCGAGCAAGGGCGTTAGCAGTGAGGATTCATAGTCTGAAAACAGTTGGTGCAGCCTCCGGCCTTTGACGGCGCTTTCGGGGTCGTCATCAAAATGGTGGGCATAAACCACATCAAGATATTCGGCGACGCCAGCTGCGGCGGCAATTTGCGCGTGATCTGGGCCGGCGGGCGTCAGGCAATAGTGGGCTTCGTCCCCATTGTAATAATGCGATTGGTTGGTCATCTGTTTCATCAGCGCCCGTTTCACAAACATCGCGCCTAGGTGTGGCCCCCAAGTCTTGTAGAGTGAAAACAGGTAAATATCCGCATCCAATTGCGCAATGTCAGGCAACCCATGGGGCGCATAGGAAACACCGTCAACGGCGACAATAGCACCGGCCTTATGGGCCTTGGCAGCGATTTCCCGTACTGGGTTAATGTGTGCAATAACATTGGATGCATGCGGGAAGGCGATGAGCTTGGTGCGTGGCGTGATAAGGGCGTCGAGTTCATCGGCGGCCAAGCGCCCGGTTTTTTCATCAATATGCCAGTCCCGAACAACAATGCCCTGGCTTTCAAGACGCCGCCAGGCGCCGGAGTTAGCCTCGTGATTTTGGCAGGAAATAATGATCTCGTCGCCGTCCTCCCACATCGGGCGCAGCGCCTGGGCCAGCACATAAACATTCTGCGACGTTGAGGGGCCAAAGTTAAGCTCGTCTTCGCCAATGTTTAAATAAGCCGATAAACGCGTATACGATTCATCCATGCGCTTGCCAGCCTCGGTTGACGCCGGATAGGGGTAGTACGGCTGAACCTTGGTCTGGGTGTAGTACGTCAGCAGTCGGTCGATGACCTGCTGACACATATACGACCCGCCCGCGTTTTCAAAAAAAGCCCATCCGGCCAGCGAGGGTTCGTGGAAGGCTGGAAACTGTGATTGTATAAAGTCAATATCTAGGGGCATGGCAGGGTTTCCTGATGACATTGAGTATTTGATTCGTAGGCTGACAGCCGCGTTCGGCTAATCAATAAAAGATACATCATTAATGAGTATTTTGCAGATTACCGAAAGTAGTCTTCGCAAGGCTGCTTGTAAATTGAATAAACCGCGAGCCCGCTATGAATTTTTTGCACAGATCAACTACAGACTAAAAACGGATTTTTAGGTATGCTGGATGGATACAATCGGCAGTACCTCAAAGAATGGTGGCATAAGCGCAAGTTTGTATTACTGTTAGTGATAAATTAATTCGACTTCTTCACCCTCTCTCTGCAAAAAAAAGCAGGGCCTCATAAGAATGGACATTTTTACCCTCACGATTGTAATCACTCTGGTCCTATTCGTTGTTATTGGTAATTACGCTGGGAAAAACGTCAAGAGTCTGGATGACTATTTTGTTGCCGGGCGCCGCGCTCCCACCATTCTTATCGTCGGCACCTTAGTGGCGAGCGTGATGAGTTCAGTGGCTTTTCTCGGTGAGGCGGGCTTCACCTATGACGGTCAACTGGGTGCCTATATGTTGTTCCCCAGCACGTCTGCGGCCGGATATGTCATAGGCGCATTGTTTTTTGGCCGCTATCTACGACGCAGCAGGGCGACTACCGTGGCCGATTTTTTTGGTCAGCGATTTAACAGCTTCCGTGTGCAACGAGCCTCGGGCATTATCATTATGCTCTCCATCGGCATCTATCTACTTATAGTCACTCAGGGCGCGTCTATCCTGCTTACTGATTTAACCGAGCTCACCTATGTTCAAAGCCTCATCGTGGTGTGGCTCAGCTATACCTTCTTTACGATGTATGCGGGTTCCAAAGGTGTGATTCTTACCGACACCTTAATGTTCTTAATGTTTACCGGTGCCACCGTTGTTTTTGCGTATTACATTGTCAGTGATTTAGGCGGCATCGCAGCGTCTATTGAGAATATGGCCCAACTTGAAAGCAAGCCCGGCATCGCCTCCTGGAGCGGCATTGTGGGGCCGGGTACCGAGTGGCCAACGCCGATGGATTACCTTATATGGGCACTCGTTGTCGATACTGCCTGGAGCGCGGTTTATATTGTCGGCCCCTGGCAAGCAGGCCGTCATTTGATGGCCAAGGATGAACATGTAGTTCTACGGTCGGCGATGTATGCGCTGATTATTGTGGCCCTTTTGCAAATCATCATTTACGGCCTCGGTGGCATCGTTAATCTGGTAAAGACAGATATTACGCCTTCTGAAACGGTATTGGTTTGGGCTGC
>Ga0302132_10001671_pt1 | contig 12832 bp, 14 predicted proteins | sample CB9_321_MG_FD_203113 | JGI IMG/M metagenome (GOLD analysis project Ga0302132, IMG submission 203113) | Marine microbial communities from Western Arctic Ocean, Canada - CB9_32.1 | ecosystem: Environmental > Aquatic > Marine > Oceanic | place: Canada: Western Arctic Ocean | collected 2017-09-19
TCTGCTAGCTATCGACGAGGTATTCCACGATGTTAGAGCTGGAGATAGACCTACTGAAGAAGCACTGACCAGCAATTTTGACACCCTTGATATCGTCAAACTAACTCAGATTATTCTCGAGCGTGGAACCATTCAGCTAACCACTAACCAACGTAAGTCGATGGTTGAGACCAAACGACAGCAAATAATCCATGAGATTCACTCGAATGCGGTTGACCCAAGGACCAAGAGTCCACACCCAAGAACCAGAATCGAATTAGCCTTTGAGGAGAGCAAGTTTAACGTCGACCCGTTCAAATCGGTTGACGACCAGGTTAAAGAAGCGGTCGCCATACTCAAACCGATGATTCCTTTATCGTTTGAAGCGATGAGGCTGGCCTTTAGAATCCCAGCGGGTGGCTATCAAGCAGTCCACCAGTTGCTGCGGGTTCACGTCGAAAAAGACGAGTGGTTATCAAACGGTGATTGGGCTTGTGTAATCGAGTGTCCAGCAGCGATTAAGGATAGTCTCATTTCCAAGGTTCTTGGTAAAGCCAAGGGCTCTGAAGTCAAAGAGATTTGAGTTCTATTGTAGCGCGTGCTTTATCATGGGTTGGCCAGTGGGCCGGCCGGAGAGAGAAAGATGAACGGAGCGGTAGAAGGCGCCGAGCAGCGCCTCGTGACTCCGGGCGAGGTCATCGGGACCTCACTCGATAAGCGTGCAGGAATAGGTGTCCTTTCACAAGGTGAAGGGATGATAGCAACCCGACTCGGCTGGGTCAGGGAAAATAACGACACCATCAGTGTCGACCCAATCAATAGCAGATATACCCCCCGTTCGGGTGATTTGGTAATCGGTGTGATTGAAGCTGTGCGCAATAATCTGTGGTTCGCAGATGTCCTAGGTCCGTTCAATGGTCTCTTGCCGATGAGTTTAGCACCTTGGAAGGTCGAATTCGGCGCAGCCAGACAATTCATGGATGTTGGAGATGTCATCCTCGCTCGAGTTCAAGAAGTCGACGAATCCCATTCGGTGGTTTTGACCATGAAGGGTGTCGGTTTGAGAAAACTGAAAGAGGGAATAATGACCTCGGTGCCAATGAATTTGGTATCTAAACTCAAAGGGGAGAATGATGATAATCTTCGTACTCTTTCCGCAGCTAGCGATTGCCGTGTAATCGTTGGCGAAAACGGTCGCATCTGGATCGATGGCAGTTCGACTGGTATCGATTTGGTGCGCAAAGTAATCGACCTTGTCAATAAAGACGGTCACAAAAAGACATTCCAACAAAGTCTATCCAATCTGATAGACAACACACCTGGAGGTGATGAATGATGGGAGGATATGGAGACGTAAAATTACTCAATGACGATGGTACTCGCTTGGATGGAAGAGCGATTGATGAGATGAGACCGCTAACTGCTGAAGTGGGAGTACTTCCCGCTGCAGATGGCTCGGCGATGGTTACCCACGGCTTGAACGTGGCAATCGCTGCGGTTTATGGTCCGGTTGAAGCCCACCCCCGTAAAATTCAACGCCAAGATCGTGCAGTGGTCGACGTACGCTACAATATGGCGCCTTTCTCGACCAGCGAACGTATCCGCCCCGGCTATAATCGCCGTAGTAGAGAGATATCCAAGGTTACTGCTGAAGCTCTAGAAAGCGTGGTATTGGTTGAGAGATTCCCTCGGGCAAAGATCAGTGTCGAAATCGAGATTCTAGCTGCTGAGGCTGGAACTCGTTGCGCTGGTATTACCGCCGCATCTCTAGCTCTAGCCGATGCAGGCATCCCAATGCGTGACATGGTAGTCGGTGTCGCTAGCGGTAAGATCGACAACATAGTGGTTCTCGACCTCGACAAAGCCGAGGATAATTACGGTCAAGCCGACCTGCCGGTGGGTATTCTACCCACAACTGGCGAGATTGCATTCTTACAAATGGATGGCGACTTATCTCCAGAGGAATACAATACCTGTATGGAATATAATTTCAAAGCTGCAAAGGAAATTCACCAAATTATGGTCGATGCTCTAAAGGCAAAATATGACGGAGGTGCTTGAATGGTAGAATTAGTTCCTTCCCTATTGCGCCAGGAATTAGCTAACCTAGCCGAGGCCGACCAGAGAATCGATGGCCGTTCACAATGGCAATCACGTGACGTCAACCTAGAGGTCAACTGCCTCTACAATGGCGATGGTAGTGCAAAGGTGATCTGGGGCGATACCATCGTCTACGCTGGTGTCAAGTTCGAGGTAAGAACCCCTTGGCCGGATAGACCAAACGAAGGGTCTCTGATGTGCGGGGCCGAATTACGCCCGATCGCTGGTCGTAAATATGAACCAGGGCCCCCTTCACCAGAGTCTATTGAATTGGGCCGGGTAGTCGATAGAGGAATCAGGGAATCAGGTTGTATAGACCTTGAAGCCCTGTGTATTATCCCGGGAGAAAAGGTCTATGGAGTAATGATAGACATCCACGTTCTTTCCGATTGTGGAAATATCTTCGATGCTTCAGCCCTTGCAGCAATCGCTGCTCTACGCACCACCACCGTGCCAGCAAGTACCTTCGACATCGGTGATGACCATGCATTACAGGTTTCCAAGGCACCGATGATGTGCTCATTCACCCGTGTTGGTGGCAGGTACGTCCTCGATGCTAACGAGCAAGAGGAATTGGGTGGTAACGAGCGTATCCACATCACCCTTGGTGATGATGGGCACCTGCATTCACTTCAGAAGGGGTTAAAGGGAGTATTCACACCGGCCGAATTTGCTGAGATACTCGATGTTGCACAGCAGAGATGCAAGGAACTGAGAGACATGGTAAGCGCTATGGAGGCGAACTGAAGATGGCAAAGAGAACCCAGAAGGCTGGAATCACTGCTAGATTCGGTGCGCGCTACGGTGTTTCGGTGCGCAGAAATGCTGGTAAGGCATTGACCAAGAAGAAGGCGAAATATACCTGCCCGGTCTGCCAATACCAGAAGGTTACCTTCCAATCCGTGGGCATTTGGGCCTGCAAAAAGTGCGGTCATACCTTTGCTGGTGGCGCTTGGGAACCATATACTCGTGCAAGCGAGGCGAACTCAAAGATCACCCGACGTTCAATCGAGGGTGCAACCACCGCTGATATGGCATTTATCGCTCAACAAGCGGCGATGGATTATGAGCGCAGCAATGCCGATGAAGAGGAGTGATTCTCGTAATGTGGCAACTTCACCTGACGGTGAACTCGCCAGAGGTAATCGCACTAGCGGCATCGTTAGCAAGTGAGGAGAAAGTCATCGTAAAGGGCGATTCACTTTCGTTCACATTGTCTGAGCCAAGAGCCAAAGATCTCCGGGCCATGTGGAATACCAGAGTACGGTCGCTGATAATTGCACACAATGTCCTTGAGGTGATGAGTTCATGAACCATGATTATCTCGGCCAAACATGTCTGATGAACAACGGTTGCAGATGGTGGTTGGCGAAGTGCAAAATGCACGGCAACAGGTTGCGTCTTTGAGTGCTCAAATCAAGGAGATTACTCAAACCATCACCGCCATCCAGCAGCACCCTGCCGACGCTGCACTTCACCGGCAGATGGGTGCGGTCTTAATCGAGGTTACCGACCGTGATGAACTGGTCAGGGACCTTGAGAATACCAACCAAAGAATGAGTGAAGCATTGATTACAATAAGGGAGAGAGAGGCCGAGTTGGTAAGTGCTTACGAAACTCTCAAGCAAAATCTAGGGGAATGAGTCGTGCTCACTGAACTCCATGAGTGGATAACCGCTGCCTGCAACCGCGGGGCAGTCCCAGTTCTCTCCCATCGTAATGGCGACATGGACACCATCGGTGCTGGTATCGCCCTTGCATCCTCGCGTCCTGAACTCATGGCTTGTGGTGTCCATATTGGCCGAATGGCCAAGCGCTTATGTGAGGAGATGAAAGCGCCTTTTCGCCAATTGTCGCAAAAACCATCATGGCCTGAAAAACTAGGCGGTATTATCGTCGTCGATTCGGCTGGGCCTTCTCAGACCGGACTGAGTCTTCCCGAGGGAGTGCCTCTCTGTATTATCGACCATCATGCAACCAGTGATTGGGATTTTTCTGATGATGATTTTGAATGTCGCTTAGAGCGGCGTTCTACAACTCAAATCATCCATGAATATCTTAGTGAATTTTCGCAAGAATCGTTGACCGATAATGTGCGCAAGTTGCTATTGGCTGGACTGATTACCGATACTGGACGTTTTCGCCATGCCGACGGACAGGCCTTGGCAACTGCGGCATCCTTGATGGATGGAGCTGGGTTTGAGTATCAGTCCTTTATCGAATATGTCGAAGAGCGTGTCACCTCGCCTTCTGAGCGAGGTGCACTGATCAAGGCCATGGCTCGAGCCAATAATCTCGAGGCTGGGCCATGGAATCTGGTTCACACCAATGCTTCGACTCTCGAAGGAAGAGTCGGTGGTGCGCTGGTTGGATTGGGAGCAGAGGTAGCAATGGTCTCTCGTTACAAAGATGGTAAGACACGTCTCACCGTTCGTGCCGCGCGTGTAAGTACACGCCAAGGCGTGCACTTGGGTAAAATGATGCAAACTTTAGCCGATAAACTCGGAGGAGAGGGTGGCGGCCATGATGGCGCAGCAGGCTTGACGGTCGCAGTGGAACGGATTGCTGCTGAAACCGCATTCATCAATCTCTTGGCTAAGACGAGGAGGGATGAGGGTGAATCCTGAATCGATTATCGAATCTTGGCAGAATGACGAGGATCTAATTGCACTAGAGAAGATGAGAGATGAATTGGGTTGGACTTCGTGGCTTGCAGTCGCAGAGATCGCCTTGCTCTATGGCAGTCCGCTAGCGGATATCCTCAGAGGTGAGATGACTGCGGCCGAAAATGCCGTGCTCGATTTGGTTGTGATGCGTATCTCCGGAGAGGTCGGCCTAGCCGATGTCGATAAGGCATTAGCTGTGGTTCGAAATCCCGAGCAGCGTGATCTACTACTAGAAGGCCGTCTGCGTATGGAGGCGGGGTTAATCCGTTTTGAGTCGGAGGATTTTGAGCAAGCACGTGAAGATTTCACCTGGGCCGAGACCCGCTTGAAAAGCGTGGCCAAGGCCAGCCGTGAACACGATATATCGCTCATAAATAAGGCCGCTTTTCATCTCGCTCTCGACGAACCGTTGATGGCTTTGCAGGTTTACGGGGAAATCTCGCGCAAGGATGGCCACGCTGATGAGACAATCGCTATTTCGCGCATGAATGCGGCGCGTATCCTGTTGGCATTTGGCCGTATTACCCAAGCGCTGCGTAATTCATTCAATGCCCATACCCATGCGATTCTTGCCGAAAACCTGGCATTGGCAATCGAGGCTGGTGCTATCTTTGTCGAGATAGCACTACCATATATAGAACAGGAGGCTGTTCGCATGAAAGAGTTATCAGACACTGCTAAACCACGTGATGCTGAGGAAGAGGAAATCAAGCCAGAAATCCATCCAGAAGATATGGAGGGTATCCTTTCGTGGTGTGTCGACAAAGCCACCGCAGACCTTGGTGGCAGCGAGAGGGGTGATCTCAAAGCACTGCTAATCCTATGTGAACGAGCACAACGAGTGGACCTCTTTAATTCGACTTTAAAGAGATCAGGTGAAGTTGAGGATGTCGAATTTGCCAACCTCTGTTATGCTCTTAGCGAGGGTGATGAATGGAGTGCCCGCATCAGTGAACTCGCTGCACTTGAAGCCAATTTCTGAGATCGATTAATTCCTGTTCATCCCAATGTGTCATCTCGGGATTATTTGGCCACCATCGTACTTCGCTGACTTTTTCGTCGCTACTATTCCACCACGTGCGTGTATCTTCAACCTCGACCCAACCCACTAGGCCATCGGGGTAATAATCGCTATTCCACCGTTTGAAAACACCGGATAGTCCGGTCTCTTCCGCTAGTTCTCGCATCAGAGTATGTTCGGGACTTTCATTGATTTCACAATGACCACCTGGTAATTCCCAACCTCGTTTAGGATGTCTTACCAATAGTATTGCATCATCGTTTTTTCTGGTCACCAAGGCTAGACAAAAACTAGGATGCATCAGAGCATCTCCTTGGCTTTGCGCAGATATTCATCAGCCCATTGCTCTCCGGAAGTCACTAGTGATCGGGCAAGGAAGAAGGCCTCTGCACTATCACCGGCAGCGATTAATGCTTTGAGACGCACCTCTTCTTGATTGATGGATTCTTCATCTTCATCTTCGACCACTTCCTTAGCGGCAGAGGGAGGGGTTAGTTCGATCATCTTAGCAAGGAAATCCTTGCGTGTCTCGACGCTAGGACCCGACCATGGTTGCTGCTTTTTACCGTCCATTCGACCTAAGAGTCGAGTGAGGAATTCATCCCTGACTGTATGATGCGGGCGCAAGGACTGGACGTGGTCATAACAGAGCCATGCTTGGTCTATCTCATCCCGCCTCTCGTGCAAGCGGCCCAATTCCAACCACAATTCATGATTTGCTGGACGGTGGGCGAGCAGGTGCTTGACTAATTCGATGAATAAATCATCATGACCTGCTCGGCGTATTCGTTCCAGTCGACGGCCATAGATGATATTGGCACGCTGGTCGGTAAAGTCGAGGCGCTTGCATCTCGTGCTGAATCCTAGCAAATCGGATTCTCCTTTACGACGGAACCATTCCTCGGCATCAAGTGGGTCAGCGAGGAATGCAGCTTCCAATAATTCACAGCCAATAGGCAATAATTCAACGCCTTTGAGTTGATCTAAACGCTCTGATTCTCGGCCAAGTACCACGAATAAATCTTCGAGCACAACGTGAAGACCAGCCTCGTCTTCAAGGGTTGTCTTGATGGTAGCAAGACAGCGCCAATTACGCTCATCGGTGAAATCATAGAGCACTGCCTGACGAGCATTCTGTTCTGCCCAAGCAAGATTTTGTTCAGCATTATCCGGGTCTCGGTTGGCTAATTTGACAAAGCGTTCGGCCTGAGCCCGATGGCGATTACCGAGATTGCGCCGCGGGTGCTGCAGAACATCGGTCTCCCTCATCTTCACCACACTCACTGAACAGAGGTGAATGGCCCATGGTCTAAACCATAGGGGATGCAAGCATCATAGCCAATCTTACTAGTCAAACCGTTTTCATCTCGAGTTGGGTCGAGGCTACTACCTTTCTCACCACTAAGAATGATGGTGTCACGGTCGGGTTGCCATCTAGTCATCAAGGCCCATTCTACTCGCGCCGGGTCCTCGATATCTATATCTTCATCGACAATCGTCACCATCTTCATCGAGCGATGACCAGCAAGTGCAGCCATGATTGCGTTTCTAGCATCCTCTGGACGCTTGACCTTGATTTTGACCACAGCAGCCAACCAACCACAACCGCCTTCACTCATGTGTACGTCCAAGCATTCACAGACCTCATTGACTGCTTGTTTGATGGTTGGGGCCCTTGGCAATCCCATCAGAGTGATGTGTTCGGCCTCAGCCGGGATCAGTGCATGGAATATCGGGTCTTGACGATGATGAACCCCGTCGATTCGAATAACCGGTTCTTGACGGACGTCATCGACTGTGCCGGTGATGTCGACATATGGCCCCTCATCATCACACTCTTGGGTAATACTACCCCACATCGCATATTCAGCATCGGCTGGAACCGAGATACCGTTAGCTAGTTTGACCAATTGTAAGGGTCGTGAGTAAATCTTCTCGTGCAATGCAGCAGCTACGGTCAATTCGTCGAGGTTGTGGTCAAATGACATAGCGGCAGCCAGTAAGACCACATAATCTGGAGCATTGACGATGGCTATCGGCAATTCCTCCTGTTTTGCCAGCGCCTTATCGGTCATGGTGCGCAAATGTCGTGGAACCAATCGTGCTACGAGATGATTCTCATCACGCAGGAATTGGCGGTGAAAACTCATATTGCGAATACCATCTTGCTCGGCTATTATAACGCTGGCCGACATGTAACGTCCACGGTCTTGGCGCCAGTGATGAGGAATTGGTAATGTTGTTAAATCCACAGGGGATTGGCTGCATTGCTGAACCAAACCCGCTTCGATAATCTCAGGTGTAGAAGGATTGTTCATCGCCCATTGCAAAAGGTCGAGAAACTCCTCCGCTTTGATGTTGAGGGCAGTACATATTCGGCTTCTGGTCAGGAAATTAATGGCGGCCCTATGACCAGGGGATTGTTCGATGGATTCGAATATTAACATCTCATGTCCACGAGCCCGAGATATGTCAAACATCTCATGGATTAGACTTACCTTATCGCTAACGAGTGTCGCTGCACTAAGAGCATCTCTAAAGGCCATGTACGCTCCAGATGAATGGCATCCTTCAATATTGGTATGCCAAGCAGGCACATGTGCTCGCAATGAGCCGAAGCACATCGGCACCATGAAATAGAGGAGGTAGGTCGCATGGTTGCTTCTAAAGAGGATTTATCATGGGTCGAGGATTGTTCGGTGGATCGAAAATGGCCAAGGATCGACAGAAGTTCAGGTGGGGAGACCGGCGCTACAAGCAGAGAATGCTCCAGAGTCGCGCCAAGCACGATCCCTTGAGCGGTTCAACTCAGGCCAAGGGAATCGTTATCGAGAAAGTCGGTATCGAAGCTAAACAACCTAACTCCGGAATTCGTAAGGCGGTCAAGATTTCACTGATTAAAAATGGAAACAAACTCACCGCCTTCGCCCCTGGTGACGGCGCAATCAACTTTATCGATGAACACGATGAGGTAATGGTCGAAGGTATCGGCGGCAGTAAGGGGCGTTCATATGGTGATATCCCTGGTGTTCGCTACAAAGTCATTCAAGTCAACGGTGTCTCATTGGATGAGATGGTTAGAGGACGTAAGGAGAAGCCAATTAGGTGATTTACCATGTCTGATGAGGAAGTCGTAGAAGAGGAAACCGTCAGCGAAGAGAGCGAAGAGATTCGCCCCATCGCTGGTATTGGAACATTGGTCTTTGGCAAGTGGGATGCGAGTGAGGTCACTTGCAGAGACCCCGGGCTTGCACCATACATCAATCTCAGCACCGTAGGTGCACCGCACTCAGGTGGCCGTCATGCAAATGCTTGGTTTGGCAAAGCACGCCTTTCAGTAGTTGAGCGCTTCATCAACAAGCTAATGCGCACCGGCAAATACACTGGTAAGAAAATGGGTTCTATCAAAGCATTCGATGCCGCACTCGACATTATAGCCGAGCGCACTGGAGCCAACCCCTTACAGATCTTCGTCGATGCAATTTGCTACGGCGCACCGATGGAAGAGATCACCAGAATCAAATTCGGTGCGGTCTCTCAACCAAAGGCGGTTGATTCCTCACCATCTCGCCGACTAGATGTCGCTTTGAGCCACCTCGCAAAAGGTGCACAACAAGGCACAAGGAAGTCAAAGAAGACCTTGACTCAGTGTATCGTCGCTGAAATCACCAAGGCCAGCACTGGCGATATGACCTCCTTTGCGGTTTCCAAGAAGGAAGAGGTTCAGCGTATCGCTGCTTCCGCCCGCTGATAATAGCATTCATCTGTTCTCAGTTGCTTGATTGAGCAAGCTGGATATGAGTCGGATTGATAAACCCCTTGCAGGTGGCCGACACATCCACAAAGGTGTTTGCCATGGGCCGAAAGGAAGACAATATCAAGCGTGCAACTGAAGTAATGCATCACCTGCCACAAATCCGTAATCTGTGCATCGCTGCACACATTGACCACGGAAAGACCACACTCTCAGACAACTTGATTGCCGGTGCGGGAATGATGTCTGAGGACTTGGCTGGAAAGAGCCGAGTTCTCGACTTCGACGACCAGGAGAGTGCCCGTGGAATCACCATCAACGCCGCATCTGCTTCTATGGTTCACACCGTCCGTGGCGAGGATTATCTCATCAATTTAATCGATACTCCAGGACACGTGGATTTCGGTGGCGACGTCACCCGAGCAATGCGTGCTGTCGATGGCTGTTTCATCCTCGCTTGTGCGGTTGAAGGACCGATGCCTCAGACTGAAACCGTGGTTCGCCAAGCTCTAAAGGAGAAGGTTAAGCCTGTTCTATTCATCAATAAGGTAGATCGCCTAATCAATGAATTACAGGTCACTCCTGAAGATATGATGGAGCGATTCAAGGAGACTATAGGCAAGGTCAATCGTCTGATTAAGCAATTCGCCCCAGAGGAGAAGAAGAAGTCATGGCAAGTCAGCGTTCAAGATGGCACCGTAGCTTTTGGTTCGGCATATCACAACTGGGGGATAACCGTACCCTTCATGGCGAGAACTGGAATATCATTCAAGGAAATATTCGAGTTCTGTCACAATGAGCAACAAAAGGAATTATCTCGCAGAGCCCCAGTACACGAGGTTCTACTCGACATGGCCGTATCAAAATTACCAGGCCCTGTCGAGGCACAGGCATACCGTATCCCAAATATTTGGCAAGGTGACCTAGAAAGTCCAATCGGTAAAGCAATGATGGAGTGCGACCCCAAAGGAGACCTTGCAATGATGATCACAAAAATATGGATGGATCCGCACGCTGGAGAAGTAGCGGTTGGTAGAATATACTCCGGTTCAATCAGTCAAGGCGAAATCATCTGGGCAATAGGCGCTAGCAAGGGTGAGAGAGTCCAGCAAGTCAGCATGATGGTCGGTGGTGACAGAATCACCGTACCTTCAGTCGTTGCTGGAAATATCGCCGCCGTAACTGGAATTCGCAGTGCTGCTGCAGGTGTCACAGTCGCTTCTAATGAAGATTTTGAGCCCTTTGAGCCAATTCGCCACTACTCAGACCCTGTGGTTACTGTAGCAGTTGAACCAAAGAGCATGAAGGACTTACCAAAGTTCATCGATGCTCTGCGAACCCTAGCAAAATCCGATGCATCACTACAGGTTACGACCAACCAGGAAACTGGAGAAGCTCTACTTGCTGGAATGGGAGAATTGCACCTAGAGATAACAGTCTATAGGTTGGAAGAAGAGCAGCATATCAAAGTGAGTGTCTCTGAGCCAATCGTAGTTTATCGCGAGGGTGTCGAGTCGAATAACAGGGGTCATTCCTTTGAAGGAAAGTCTCCAAACCGCCACAATAAATTCTTCATAGAATGTGAACCACTCAGCGAAGAAGTTGTTGTAGCCCTAAGGGAAGGAAATATCCACTCTGGAAATGTCAGACCAAATGATGCAAAGGAAATAGGTCGTAAATTCGCAGAGTATGGCATGGATAAAGATCAAATGCGCAAGACATACTCGGTTTTCGGAACCAATGTTCTAGTAAATGACACCAAAGGTATTCAGAACCTGCACGAGACCAAGGAATTGATTGTTGAAGCATTCAATGAAGTCTGCAAGCGTGGACCTATTGCTGATGAACCAGTCATGGGAATGATGGTCAGACTCGTCGATGCAAAGTTGCACGAGGATGCTATCCACCGTGGACCTGCTCAGACAATCCCTGCTGTCAGAAATGCAATCAAAGGCGCTATGCTAAGATCACGTACCGTCATAATGGAGCCAATGCAGAAGACTCAAGTCAGCGTTCCTAATGACTGGCTAGGTCAAGTCACTAGAGAGATAACCAATCGCCGTGGAATTATCGAAGATATGCCAGCAGATGGCGAGGTAACCACTGTAATCGGAACTCTACCTGTCGCAGAAACCTTCGGATTCTCTAACGATATTCGCGCAGCCAGTCAAGGGCGTGCGATCTGGAATTCAGAGAACACTGGATTCGAGATACTACCCCCTCAATTATTCGACAAGGTTGTAGCATCTATACGCCAAAGGAAGGGCCTCAAAGAGGTACCACCTGGTGAAGAATACTACGGCGAGTGAATATTTCCTTCAAGGAAGATTTACGAGTTGATAGCGCCTAACAAACTGCTACGCTGTTAGCCAGTATCACTGAAAACACTAGTTGATTCGATTTAATTGATAATCGGTCAATTCTCTGAGTGCTTGTAATGCTGGACTATCTGTAATGCGGTCTAGACAACGATGTGCAGTTGCGTGATATTCTTCGGCTTTTTGTCGAGCATAGTCAATAGAACCAAGTTCCTTAAGAGAATCACGACCCAACGTTATCTGTTCTGCACTAGCCTCATCACCAAGCCCCAATACGGATAGCAGATTTTGCTTAGCTTTACAATCATCTTGACCTAGTGCGTGGATTACCATCAGTGTACGTTTGCCTTGAATCACATCACTACCGCTTGGCTTACCCAATATCTCTGAATCTGAAACGACGTCGATCAAATCATCCATCAATTGGAAACACATACCGATGGCTAAACCCCAATCATGCATGCATTTGATGGTCTCCTCATCAGCACCAGCCATATGGGCACCTACTTCAGCACAGGTGAGAAACATCACTGCGGTTTTACCTCGAATCATCTCAAGGTATTCATCCTCGTTAACCGCAAGTCTATCCTCAAATTCAATGTCTAGTTGCTGACCCTCTGAAACCCTTCTAACCATACGCCCAATCCGTTTTACTAGGAAGGGTAACATCAACGGGTCTAGTCCTTCTGCGACCGATAGTGCCTCGAAAGCGATAGCTAACATCGCATCGCCAGCGTTTATCGCCGTCGGTAAATCGTATTCTATGTGGACTGCTGGACGGCCACGACGAATATCGTCATCGTCCATGATATCGTCGTGAACCAAAGTGAAATTGTGGATGGTCTCGATGGCAGCACCAACATCGAGCATACCCGCATGAGTATCGCCAACCGCCTTAGCAACCAGCCAAGGCAGAGTTGCCCGTAATCTCTTACCCCCCCCTTCGACCAAATGCATCATCGCTGCGGAGAGTCTTTTGTGCGAGGTGTGAGTC
>Ga0302132_10001672_pt1 | contig 12824 bp, 10 predicted proteins | sample CB9_321_MG_FD_203113 | JGI IMG/M metagenome (GOLD analysis project Ga0302132, IMG submission 203113) | Marine microbial communities from Western Arctic Ocean, Canada - CB9_32.1 | ecosystem: Environmental > Aquatic > Marine > Oceanic | place: Canada: Western Arctic Ocean | collected 2017-09-19
CCTGCAAGGCCGCGAGGCTCACGTCGGTAACCCCGGCGTCGGCAGCCATCCGCATCACCGCCTGTACGTTCTCAAAACGACTTGAACGGTCGCCGCGCACTACGATTTCCAGTTTGCGATGTTCGCTGGCCTCTGTCTTGCGGGCCTCGATGTAGCGGTACAGTTCAGCCCTTGACCGTTGTACGCCTGACACCAGGTACACGCCTTCACCCGACACGTTGACGGTCACGAGCTCAACGCGCTCGTCGGTTACCTCGCGGGCCTGGTCGGCGTTGGGCAGCTCTATGGTTTCTTCTCCCGCCTGGCCGAAACGGATCGACATGATGAAGAAGGTTATGAGCAGAAAGGCCATGTCTATCATCGCGGTAGCCCGAAATGAGATCGCCCTCGGGCGGTGTGAGTGAGCCCCTTTCACTTGCCGGAGGTTCCCATCCTCAGCGGTGACACCGCGTCCTCGGCCTCGGCCACTACCTCGGCCGACAGCGCGTCGACCCGGTTGCGGAACATGCCGAAGGCATACAAGGAGGGAATGGCCACTATCAGGCCCATGACGGTGGTCATCAAGGCTTCGAATATACCGCCCGCGAGCCTGCGCGGATCAACGCCACCGACGGCGACTGATATCTGGTTGAACGAATTGACCATGCCCATCACGGTGCCGAGCAGGCCGAGCATGGGTGCGATGTTGGCAATCATGTTGAGGTGTTCGATTTTTCGCAGCAGTCGACCGGCGTTTTCGTCGGCGCTGTCTTCCATCGCCTTGACGACAGCTTCGTAGCCACGGTCGTGTTCCTTGACACCTGCCGAAACTACGCGTCCGAAGAACGAGCTCTCACCCGAGGCGGTTTTTGTCCGAAGCTCGTCAAAGCGTCCTTCGTTGAGCATCTTGCGCAGGTCCACGCGTTCTTCTTCGGGCATGAGGGTCTTGCGCCTGATCGACAACGTGTATTCCACGATCAGGGCGACGGCCACCACCGACAACAGCAGGATGACGTAGCCCACGATGCCGCCGAACTGCACGAGGTCCATGAGGCTGTAGTTGAGGGCACCATTGGTAGCCTTCGCAGCGCCCTCCTGGGCCGCCGCCGCCGTCGCCGACAGCAGGAAAACGGCCGGCAGCAGTAAGGCTGTGGCTTTGAAGACGGCAGCCTTGCTCGCCGATCCGGGTGTGATGGAGTTTGTGTGTTTATTCATGAAAAGGGGCTCCTCTGGTTTCTCGATTTTCAGTACACGGCCTTGTAACGGTCTACTTCTTTCTGCCACTGCGAGCCGAAGGCGAAGTAGAGCACCTGCTCTGCCAGTTCTTCGTCACTGCCCAGGGCGGCCATTTCGCCTCCGCCCGCGTTGGCCATTGCCCGGTAGCTGCGCCGGACTTCCTGGTAGAACTCGGGTAGGGGCGAAATTTTATCGGGGGGCTCGCCGTGCAGCCAGGTGTGGAGTCGGACCTCGTAGCGTTCGTGCATCCGGCGTGTCAGGTCGATGGTGCTTAGCACCCCGCCGGTACCGTTGAATTCCTTGGCCAGCGCGTCGATGGCGTCGAGATCGGAGGCGTGCGGTGGTGAGCTGCCTATCACGATGATTACTTTCTTAGACCTGCGTCGCCACGACAGTTCGTCCATGGCGGCTTCGACGCCCTGGCGGACGCCCTCTTCCCAGTCGCCACCACCGCCAGCTTCAATGTCGCTGATAAAGTCCTGAATTTTGCTACCGTGAAAACTGAGATCGGACCAACGAACCACGAAGCGCTCACCGCGGTCACGAAAGGCGACCACGCCAATTCGTGCTATCGGCACCAGCTCCTGTATGCGGCCGACCAGCTGGAGGCTGTTGTTCTTTATATCGTCGATGACGTCCTGCATGCTCGCGGTCGAATCGACCACCAGCGCGACGTCCAGTCCCGACTTGCGAAGGCTGCCCAGGAAGCTACCGAAACGGGCCGAGCGGCTGCCGGTGCTCGCGGTGGGGTTGTGGCGAGACGACAGGTCGCGCAGCCGATCGGCGCTGGGCATGGGAGCGGCAAAGCTGGCCAGCTCGGGTAGGCGCACGTCCCGGGGGCGCACCCTTTGCACCTCTATGGGCTTTATTTCGACCGTTTCAATGAGGTTTTCGAGGTCGGCTTCATCGACGCTTTCTTCCTTGAGCGAAAGATGCACCCGCGTTTTATCTGATCTCAGGCCCAGGCCGAAGCCTTCTCCGCCAGCCGATATGGTGATGGTGGCCAGCAGCAACACCAGCAGCAGGTGGAACAAGGCCGACACCGTGTAGCCCTCGAGGCGGCGGCGAAGCCCGGTGCTGTGCCTCAGGGCGATAAAAAAACGCTTAATGAACAAGGTCTTGCAGAGTAGCTGTCACGCGGAAGGCTGACAAGACGGTATTTGGCCCTTCCCTCTCCCTCCCCCCCCCTAAGGGGGGGGCCACTGCCAGGGTTGTTTTTGTCTTTCTCCGCCGGTGTAGTCAGAATAGGAAGATATGGCTACGGTAATAACCGATGATTGTATAAACTGCGCCGCCTGTGAGCCCGAGTGTCCCAACACGGCGATCTACGAGGGCGGAGTAGAATATCAGCACGAGGGTTCGGCCCACCAGGCGCTGTCCGAAGATTTTTTCTACATAATTCCTGACAGGTGCAGTGAGTGTGTTGGCTTTTTTGACGAGGAAGCCTGCGCGGTGGTCTGCCCCGTTGACTGTTGCATTCCGGATCCCGACCGTCCGGAGACCGAAGTGCAACTGATAGAAAGAGCGCGGGTCCTGCACCCCGACGAGAACTTTGGCGACAGCTTCCCGTCACGCTTTTCGGATGACGCTGGGGGGGGCGACGCCAGCGAGCCTGCGGCAGAGGCTGGGTCCAATGCGACTGCAGACGCGGCAGCTGCGTCCCCGGTTCCCGCGGCTGCGACCCCGGCTCCCGCGGCTGCAACCACGGTACCCGTGGTGGAGGCCAACTCGGTGCTCGACTTCCCGGTGCCCGTGCTGTGTCGGAGCTGCGAGGGGGAGTACGAAGTAGACTTCAGGTTTCTTTCGCCCGGTACCGTGCTGCGTTGCCCGCTCTGCCAGGCTTCGTTCAGTCCGGGCCAACAGGTATTTCTCGAAATCTCGCGTAGACTCGACCGCTACGTTGACTTGATGAACGCGGAGGTTGACCGTCACGAGTCGGCGGTCAAGGGCGAGGTAGAGAGCCACGAAGCCAACATAGCCGACATTAAGGAAACCTCTGCTGGCGAGCTGCGGCGCATAGTCGGGGCGCTGCTGGAACGCCCGCGGCGTTCCATGTTCGGCTGAACTCGACTGGACCCCCCCTGTTTTGCACACCGATATATACAAGTTGCTTCTCGAAAGTCCCGATGAGGGCACCCCTGCTTGCCTGCTGCGACATGTGTTCCCTGGTAGCGGGGAGGACACCGAGTTCGGCCGCAACTTTCTTCACCGCCTACTGAGCGACGACGCGCGTTTCAGCAAGGACAGCGACACCGGCAACTGGAAGGCGGACACCGAGAACCACTTCAGCAGGGATTTTTCGCATGTGCCGTTTGTCGTGGTTGACCTCGAGGGCACAGGCAACAGCCCGGGCCGCGGGGGCGTCACCGAGGTGGGCGCGGTGAGCTACGTGGGTGGCGAGATCACCGGCAGGTTTGGTCAGCTGGTGAACCCGGGCTCGCCTATCCCCCCTTACGTTTCGCGCATCACCGGTATCACTGACGAAATGGTCGCCGACAAGCCTCCCTTTGCAGAGGTGCTGGCCGACTTCGTCGAGTTCGCCGGCGACGCGGTGCTGGTGGCGCATAACGCGGCCTTCGACGTGACCGTGCTCGATACCGGCTGCCGCCAGCTACTCGGGCGTTCGTTGGACTTGCCCTACCTCTGCACCGTGGAGCTGGCCAGGCGTACCTGGCCCGACCTGAGGCGTGTGGCGCTTGACTATCTGACCGAGCACTTCGAACTCAAGGCCGACGACAGGCACCGCGCGTTGGCCGACGCCGAGGTCACCGCCGGTGTGCTCGGCAAGTTCATTGAAGACATGAGGGGGCGGGGCGTGTCGACCATCGAAGGGGCGCTGGCCCTGCTCGACGAAGAAGAGCCGCGGCCTCGTCACGAGATAAACATCAGCCAGCAGTGTCTCGAGTCGCTGCCTCACGGGCCGGGCTGTTTCAGGATGATCGACGCGGGTGGCGATGCTCTGTACGTGAGCCGGTCGGACAACGTGGCCGAGGCCGTGCTGCCGTGGTTTGTGGGCGCGCCGCATCTCAGCGACCGGCAGATGGGCATGGCAGCCAGCACCCGCGACGTGGTGGTTAAGGCGGCGGGCTCCGAGACCGAGGCGGCCATGATAGAGGCCGAGCACGTGCGTCGTTACGAACCGACTTACAACCGTGGCAGTAAGCATCTTCCGCGACCGCACTTTCTGCGGGTCACGCTTGAAGACGAGTTTCCGGCCGTCTACGTAGCTCCGAGGCTGCGGGCCGACCGGTCCCTTTATCTCGGGCCGTTCGGGACACCCGGGCTGGCCGAAGAGGCGGCGCGCTTGTTTGCGGCGAGTTTCGGTCTTCGCACCTGCGCCGGCGAGCTCGACGTGTCGACGGATTTCAAGGCCTGCGAGTTGAAAGAAAAAGGGCGCTGCTCGAGCCCCTGCGACGAAACCGTTGATTCCCAGTCTTACGCGCAGCAGGTGCAGGAATTCAGGGCGGCCCTCGATGATGACGCCTTCGACGTGGAGGAAGTACTCAGCAGATCTTCGAGACGCCGCTCGCGCAGGAGTTCGGCTTCGCGTATAGCGCGCGTTCACCGCAAGCAGCCCCTGCAGTGGTACGCCCAGCATTTTCTCGCGGTTTTGCCCGCTCTCGACGGTGGCAGGATGGTGTACGCGGTTGCCTGGGGACGGCTCGCTGCGACGTTTACCTTTCGAGCTGCCAGCGACGTTGAAAAACTGGAGCAGTGGTTCGAGGCTCTGGGCATCGACCCCCCGGATGGGCGCATGATGGGCAAAGTGGCTGTATCCACGAGCATACTGGCCGACTGGGCCGTAAAGCATGGGGGCCGGGACGGCAGCCGGGACGGAGAAAGCATGCTCAGGCTGGACTTAAGCGACCCCGGGACGATGGCTGACGCTTGTAGGCAGATCCGGGCCGAGTTGGCCGCCTGACGTGTTTCGGCGATTGAGCCTTCCCTTACCATCATCGCGACAGCTATCCTGAAGAGAGGATTCTTCGGTGACCCCCGCGGATAATGTAAGCAGCGACCCTGAGTTGGCGGTCGGCCAGGACGGCCGGGCGAGCGCCCTGTGGTGGCGCCTGGTCTCGGAAAACAACGCGTGGCTGTTCGGCGCCGCGATCCTGATCGGCGCGGTAACCGCGTTGGCCAACGTGGCCTTTCACTGGGCCATTGACGGCGCCCACGATCTTTTCTGGAACCAGCTCGGCAGTGGCCTCGGAATTGGTGGCCGTGATGTTGGCGACAGCGTACTGGACGGACTGGGTTCGCTGCCCCAAAGGTGGTGGCTGGTCCCCATCGTCCCCATGGCCGGCATGTTCCTGCTGGTCATACTCGACCGCTGGTTTCCCGGCGAGGTCCAGGGCTACGGCCTGCCCAACTTCCTTGAGAAGGTAAACATCAAGGGCGGCTACATCCGTCGCCGCTGGATAACGCTCAAGACCTTGTCGAGCGCCATCACGCTGGGGTCGGGTATGAGCGCGGGCATCGAGGGGCCGATCGCGCAGATAGGCGGCTCGATTGGTTCGACGGTTTCAAGGGCCATACGTCCGTCGGCCGAACGCCTGCGGGTGCTCATAGCCTGCGGCTCGGCGGCAGCGATCGCCGCGACTTTTTCCAGCCCGATCGCCGGCGTCTTCTTCGCCCAGGAGATCGTCCTGCTCGGCCAGTTCCAGTCCCAGGCCTTCGCGCTCATAGTGCTGGCGTCGGGCGCGTCCACGGTGGTGTCTCAGTACATGCGCGCCGATCACCAGGTTCTGCACGCGCCATCCTTCGACTACCCGATAAACCACGAGCTGATCTTCTACGTCTTGCTTGGCCTGATGTGCGGCCTGCTCGCGGTTTTCTACATCAAGTCTTTCTACGGAATAAGAGACTGGTTCCAGCGCTCGCGGCTGTCGCGCAGCGTCACCCCCATCCTGGGCGGGCTCATAGTGGGTGTGTCGTTGATATTTTTTCCACAGGTCAGCGCCAGCGGTTACGCCACCATGAACGAGGTGTTCGCTGGTGGCCTGAGCGTGGGCCTGCTGTTGTCGCTGGTACTGGTCAAGATCGCGATGACCGGCGTGACGCTGGGTTGCGGAGGATCGGGCGGGGTGTTTGCCCCGGCCATGTTCATAGGGGCTGTGTTCGGGGGGGGCTTTGCGTCGCTGGTGAACATGCTCATACCCGGGGCCCTGGGCGCAAGTGGCAGTTTCGGGCTCATCGGTATGGGCGCTTTCCTGGCAGCCTCGACGCACGCGCCGATGACCGCGATATTCCTGTTGTGGGAAATGACCAGGGACTACAACGTGGTGCTGCCCATCATGATCACCGCCATAACGGCCACCCTCGTGGCCCGGCGCCTGATGACCGACAGCATAGACAGCTTCGATCTCAGTCGTCGCGGACTCGACATACACGCTGGCGCCGAGGCCAACCTGCTCAGGGGGCTTTACGTCCGGGGCCTGGTGAGCAGGGACTTCCAGCAGATTCCCGAGTCGATGGCCGTTACTGATTTTGTGCGCTACGTTACCAACAGCCATCACGTGTACTTTCCGGTAGTGAACCGGGACAACGAGTTGACCGGGATAATCAGTATGCAGGAACTCAAGACAGTGCTGTTGCACCGTGATGCCTGGCCGTTTCTGATTGTCGGCGAGCTGGCCGAGACCGATGTGCTGACCGTTTCAGGCTCGGATAACCTTTACGATGCCATGCAGTTGATAACCGCGCGCGGGCTGGAGCAGGTGCCGGTGGTTGATGAATCCGATCCCAAGCGGGTCATAGGTATGCTCAAGCGAGCCGACCTGCAGAACTTTTACCAGAAGCGTCTGCTTGCCAGGGAGCTCCACGGCTGATATCCGCCCGGGGGGTTAGGTTTCAACGGCGATGGCAGACAAGGGAATAATCATAACGGCGGACGACCTCGGCATGTACCCCGAGGTGAACGACGCCGTCATGGACGGTTACGACTCGGGGATCATCTCGAGCACGGGCCTGCGCGTTAACGGTCCGGCTTCGCGGTCGGCCATGGTCTCGGCCTCCATGCGCTCGGGCCTGGGCACGGGTCTGCACCTGGTGTTGTGCGAGGGTACGTCCACGCTTCCGCGGCGCCACATACCCAACCTGGTCGATGCGGGCGGCCGCTTCGTGGACCGCCCCCTGGAGGCCATGTGGCTGTACCGCAGGGGCGGTGGGCTGAAGCAGGAGCTGCGTGCCGAAATTCGCGCCCAGGTCGAGAAGTTTTTGTCCGGCGGTCTCGTACTGAGCTACGTTTCGAGCAGCTACGGCCTGCATCTTCTGCCCTCGGTGCTGTCTATACTCAGGGAGCTGTCGCTGGAGTATCCCATCTGGGCCATGCGCAAGCCCTGCGGCCCGACCTGGAAATACAGTAGGGAATTCGTGGTGGGTGACTGGGAGCGACGTGCCGAAAACGCGGCTATGCGCCCCGCGCTTGCCTGGGGGCGACTGCGCTCGGGCAGGTTCCGGGGACCCGACCGGGTAGAGATCCTGGGCCGTCATCGTCCGGTGACCGAGGGTGGCATGGTCGAGTTGCTCGCTTCGCTCAAGAGCGGCGTCACTGAGTTGGTCTGTCACCCTGGGTCATTGCTGCCGCGTTACGACGGCATGGGCGAGGCCGCCGCGCTCACCAGTCCCATGGTTCGCAAGGAACTCGCGGCGCGGGAAGACATAGACCTGGTTTCGTACCGGGATATTTCGGAAGAAGCCTGAGCCCGGCGGCGATATTCCCGACGGTGATTAGATCCCGAGGGCGACGCTGAGCAGGCCGAGGAAGACGAGGAAGCCGAGCATGTCGGTTCCCGCCGTCACGAACACCGACGAGGCCACCGCCGGGTCTGCTCCCAGCCGTCGCATGCCCATGGGCACGAGCGTTCCGAGGGCCGCGGCGATGAGCATGTTGATGATCATCGCGGTGGCCATGACCGAGGCCAGCCTTACGTCGCCCGTCCACGCGTAGACAGTAGCCGCGGCCACCGAGCCCAGCACTGCACCGTTGAGCAGGGCTATGGTCAGTTCGCGCATTACGATGCGGCGGGTGTTATGCGGGCTCAGCTCGCCGAGCACCAACCCGCGTACCACCAGGGTCATCGTCTGGACGCCCGCGTTGCCGCCCTGGCTGGCCACTACCGTCATGAAAGCCGCGGCGATGGCCACCTGGTGTATGGTGTCCTGGAACAGCGAGATCGCCGCTGCGCTCACGGTGGCGGTCATGAGATTCAGCCCCAGCCACGGAAGCCGGGTGCGCAGGGCCTTTACGGGCCCGTGCAGGCCCAGCGGTTCGTCGCCCACGCCGGCCATCTTGAGCATGTCCTCGGTGGCTTCTTCTTCAATGACGTCGACCACGTCGTCAACGGTTATGCAACCGACCAGCAGCTCGGAAGCGTCGACCACCGGTAGCGATAGCAGGTCGTATTTTTCGAACAGGTGCGCCACTTCTTCCTGGTCTACCGTCGCGCTTACCGACACGAGGTCACTGAGCAGGATCTCGTCCACCGACGATCCGTCGTCGGCCATGACCAGGTTGCGGACGGGTACGTAGCCTACGAGCTTTTTCTTATGGTCGGTGATGAAGACGTTGTGAATGTCGTGAAAATCATCGCGGTGTTGCCTGAGGTAGGTGCGCACCTGTCGCACGGTGGTTCCAATATCCACCGACGCGACCTCGGTTTTCATAAGTCCGCCGGCACTGTCGTCGGGGTAGGAAAGCAGCCCCTGCACGTCGCGCCGGGTTTCCGGGTCGGCCCGGTGCAGGAGCATCAGCTTGCGGTTTTCGGGTAGTTCGCCCAGGAGGTCAGCGGCGTCATCGCTGTCGAGGACTTCGAGCAGCGTGGCAATGTGCGCGTCGCCCAAACGCGCGAGCAGGGCCGCGCGGGCTGATTCGCCGACGTTGCTTATGACCTCGGCCGCGCGGTCATCATCGATTACCGAGAATACTGCCAGGCGCTCGTTATCGTCATCGAGCTGGTCGAGGATCTCGGCTATGTCGGCGGGGTGAAGGCGGGCGGTTTCCTGGCGCAGCACCAGGTCATCGGCCCGCGCTACCGCTGCAAACACACGTTCGTGTGCTTCGCGCTCCTGCTCGACGGTGTCGCTCATTTCCGCTTTCCCTTGTCTCCGCGCCTCGCCCTGGCCAACAGGAGAGCCTCCTTGCCCGGGTTGTCGCCGTAGGTATAGCGCAGAACCTCCTGCAAGTGATAGTCGCCAGCGGGCGGCAGGGAATTCTCGTTTACCAGCAGCCAGGTGTCCTGTTCATCGAACAAGGGCAGGTGTTCGTCCACGCGGTATACGTTGCGACCGGCGTAGAAGACGGCCCCGTAGTCAACGCCGCGGTAGAAAAACATTGGAGCGTCTTTTTCGGGAAGCTGCACGTTGACCCTCGACATAAAATCGCGCAGGCCCTGCTCTCGTCCGAGCTGGCGTTGAAACACCAGCGGCAGCATGAGTTGCGACACGGCGACGGCCGAAGCAAGCAGCAGCGCCGACGCGACCGGCTTGCGCCGGGCAAGGGCTGCCACCGCGCCGCTCGCGCTCAGCAGCACAGTGCCCGACCAGGCAACGCAGGCCACGGGATTGGCCACGATGGTGTCGCGGATGACCGGCAGGTTGGCGGCGTCGCTGCGACTGAGCAGCGGGTCCAGCCAGGCGGTGACATCGACTCCGAGTGTTTGCGCGACCACCACGATCAGTGGCAGCGCCAGCACGGCGGCCACCAGGCTCACCAGCCAGGAGAGCATGCGCGAGGGCCGCGCGTCGGACTCGCCCTCGCCGGTGGTCGCCATCGATGCCCACCAGGCGCCGTAGAGCATGGCCAGCGCGGGATAAAGGCTGAGCAGGTAGACACCTCTTTTTGATCCGGCCAGCGAGTAGATGAGCAGCGTGACTGCAAACCAGCACAGCAACAGGGTGGTGGCCTGGTCGTGCTCTCCGCGGCGTGCGCGGGCCACGAGGCCGACCACCAGGCCGGGCGCGAACAGGCTCCACGGCGCAAAGCCACCAAGCAGGGCGGGCAGATAGTAGAGCGGGGAGTGTACGTGGCCCGCGCCCGACGCCTGGGCACTGACAAATCGCCGCAGGTTCTCCTTCAAGACGAGCTTTTCAAAAAAGGGCATCCCCCCTTCCCAGCTGGCTGCCAGGTACCAGGCCGCCGCCAGCGACAGGATCGCCAGGCCCTTGCCGGGGCGCAGCCGTCGCAGGTATTCGCGGTCGCCGCGCAGCAGCAGGAAGCAGGCAATAACGGCCACCGGGATCACCAGGCCTACCGGTCCCTTTGCCAGCACGGCCAGGGTCGCGCAGGCGTAGAAACCCAACGACAGCGGTCTGCGTTCACCCAGGTAGTCGCGCATGAAAAACAGCAGCGCGCCGGTCGTAGTCGCGGCCAGTACCATGTCCACGCGCGCGGTGGTTGCCGAGATAGTCCACTGCACGGTGGTGAGCAGCACCAGGGTCGAGAGGAAGGCGGCCAGTGGTCCGAAGAATCTGGCGGCGGCGGCGGCAACGGCGGCAGCGCAGGCTATCGACGCCGCGGCGGAGGGCAGGCGCGTTGTCCATTCCGAAACGAAACCCACGGCTAGGCTCACGAGCGCACCCAGCCAGTGAAACAGCGGTGGTTTCGACGGTATCTCGTGGCCGTTCCTCAGCGGCAGTATCCAGTCCCCGTTTTCTATGATGGCCTGCACGACGATGGCTTCGCGGGGTTCACCCTTGGTGTAAAAGGGGACCTGCGAAATCGGTACGACGTAGAGCAGCGAGGTCAGCGTCAGCAGCAGGGGCAGCAGCAGGAGCCAGCCCCGCTTGTGGCCCGCGGTGGGCGTTGCGGCTGTAGAGGCGGCAGTGGCTGGGCTGGTAGTGGCCAGCGTGGCTGGCGCCTGCGAAGCGCTTGGAACTGGTGAGGGCGGCGTCGACACGACGCGCAATACTAGCCTGCCCGCGTAGCTGTTTCACCAGCCGGGTGCCTGCTGCCGCGACCAGCAACGGGCTTGCGCTGGCGTGTAAGCCAGACCGGGGCTAAACTTTGTCCGTGGCCGAGCTGCAAACGAGACAACTGCCCAGGCTGGGATCCGACGAGGTGGCGGATCTACCGGGGCAGGGGCGCAGGGTGCTGCTGCTCTACAAGGACGGCTGTCCCACCTGCCGCGTCGCCCTGCCCCTGCTCGAGCAGATCTATCGCCGGGGTGAAGGCATTATCGACATCGTGGCCGTGTCCCAGGACAGCCTCGAGGAGACCGAGGACTTTGTTCGCGACAACAAGATAACCATGCCGGTGTACCTGGATAACCCCGGCTGGCCGCTGTCGACCGAGCTGGGCCTGGCCTCGGTGCCGGTACTGCTGCAGCTCGATGGAGAGTCGTTGGGGTCGGCGATCGAAGGTTTCAGCCGCGAGGCGTACCGGCGGGAGATGGAACTCATGGTCAGCGCCGCAGGGCTCGAATGGGATTGCGCCTATCTCTTCGACACCCCGGAGTTATCCGACTTCAAGCCCGGTTGAGGCAGCCGCCACCTGCAGGGGTAGTTATCCCTGTTCTCCACTGGCGGCCCGCTGATCGTCGCCATCGCGGCCGGGATAGTCAGCCGGTCTCGAGCAGTTCTTCGTCGGTCACTTCTGCTTCGCCGTCGTCGCTGCCGGCCCACACGATCTTGCGGTAGTCAAAGTTGCGGTTGCCCAGCAGGTCGGATTTTACCACTTCAAAGTAGGGTGACAGGTCGAAGTCCCGTGGTGTGACCAGGTTGGGGTCGCAGGCTGTGAAGACCCCGTCGCTGACGAGGTCGGGTTCTGCCCGGCCGAACCACTTCTTTCGTGGCTTGCCGGTGTCTACCTGTACGCGTCCGGAAACCCGCGGCGAGGTCACCAGTGGTTGTACCGGGTAACGTACCTTTTGAAAGGCAGCGGTTATCTGCGCCGAGCAAATTACTTCCTTGGACAGGGTACCCGCGTGCTCGAGCATGCTGTGCCGGAAGCGCTTGGGGACAAGGGTCACCGGAAAGAAGTACCGAAGCAGGTCGAATATCTGCTCGATGTTGTACTTCGAGCCTATCTGGTCGATGACAGTGGCGAGCACCGTATTGAGGTCCCCAGGTCGCAGCTTGAAGGGGCGGCAGATTCTCACGTTGTGGTTGCGGTATTTTGACAGCGGAGCAGGGGCGACGCCGGTCTCGACAGTGGCCTCGACGAGTAGTGTCGAGGCTTCGTCGCCGTACAAGCGGTGAAGCTCATCGGCCTGGGGCCCACCTCGCTTGAGCAGCGCGTCGCCGACGTAGAGCGCCGAGTGCGACCACGAACTCTGCGTCAGGTACTTGATAACTTCGCTTATGCGCTGGCTTCCGTCCACCAGCAGGACGTCACCGGGCTGTATGACATCGCGCAGGCGACCCATGTCACTGGGCAGCAGTTGCCGGTAACCCATGCGTTCCCTGACAAGGATGGTCGTCAGTCGGCGGATAATGAACTGTTTCAGGCGCTGGTACATGTGCTCGCGGACCTGTCCGCAGTCTTACATTCTAGCGCCCGAAAGGCCCGCTGGGAATGCGTTTTCGCCTGCCGGGTTAAATTTTCCCCTACCGGGTGTCGGCTTTTGCCGCTTAGCCGGTCTGCGGCGCCGGCGGCGCTGCGCGTCAATGGC